>Ga0265295_1003729_pt1 | contig 21636 bp, 20 predicted proteins | sample Munlansysbiofilm_FD_192503 | JGI IMG/M metagenome (GOLD analysis project Ga0265295, IMG submission 192503) | Leachate microbial communities from a municipal landfill in Southern Ontario, Canada - Methane capture system biofilm | ecosystem: Engineered > Solid waste > Landfill > Unclassified ...
TAATTCTTAAAGTTTATCACTTAAAATCCTAAAAAAAATGGCACAAGGAAGCTCAGAAATTAAATATTTGACCCCTATCGCAGTAGATACCAAAAGGAAAAAATACTGCCGTTTCAAGAAAAATCGCATCAAGTATATCGACTTTAAAGATGCCGATTTCTTGCTTCGTTTCGTTAACGAACAAGGTAAAATTTTACCACGGCGCATTACAGGTACTTCAACAAAGTACCAACGTAAAGTGGCTCAGGCTATTAAAAGAGCCCGCCACCTCTCGCTAATGCCGTATGTAGCTGATTTATTGAAATAATAGGAGGACAAAAATCATGGAAATAATTCTTAAGCAAGATATTGAAAAACTGGGTTATACCAACGATATCGTGAATGTAAAAGATGGTTACGCGCGTAACTTTCTTATCCCGAATAAAATGGCGATTATTGCTAATCCTACAAACCGCAAGGTTTTGGCAGAAACGCTAAAACAGCAGGCTTTTAAAGAAAATAAAGTGAAAAATGAAGCCGCTGCCATTGCCAAAGCATTGGAAGGACTTACCCTGAAAATTGCCGTGAAAGCCGGTACTTCAGGAAAAATCTTTGGCTCAGTAAACAGCGTAATGATAGCCAACGCCATCAAAGAAGCTAAAAATATTGAGGTAGATCGCAAACGCATCAGCATCAACGAAGATGCCGTAAAAGAAGTTGGTAACTACAAAGCCAATATCAGATTGCATAAAGAAGTGCAGTTTGAAATTGATTTTGAAGTGTTTGCTGAGTAGTCAGCGAGAATCCATAAAAATTCTATATTTTTACAACCCGATACAATAAAATGTATCGGGTTTTTTCGTTATGACTAAGCAACAACTCAAACTTATACAATCGCTTCAGCACAAGAAGTTTCGTAAAATACACGGCCTTTTTATTGTGGAAGGCTTGAAAATGGTGCATGAACTTTTGCGCAGCCGGTTTGATGTTCAGCATTTACTTGTTTCGCAAAGCTGGGAGGCTGAAAACCCGGGTTTTGATTTCGGAATCCATACTGCCGAAGTGGTTTCTGATAAGGATTATAAGCCGCTTAGCAACTTCACCACACCACCCGGAATCCTGGCAGTGGCGCATATTCCCGAGGCCTCAGCTGATGACTTTAAAATGGATGGCTTGACGTTGGTTTTGGATGGAATAGGCGATCCCGGGAATATGGGAACCATCATCCGCACGGCGGAATGGTTTGGTGTGAAAGCCATTGTTTGCAGTGCCGATGCTACCGATGTGTGGCAACCAAAAGTGGTGCAGGCCACCATGGGTTCTGTATTTCGTATTCCGGTTTTTCAGGCTGACTTGCCGTTGTTTTTTAATTCATTGGATAAGCATATTCCGGTTTATGGTGCTTTGCTTGAAGGAAATAATTTATATTCTGAAAAGTTTAATCGCCAAAAACCCGCTTTGTTGGTCATCGGCAGTGAATCGCACGGAATTAGGGAAACTGTGATGCCTTTTATCACGAACCCACTGACGATTCCTGCGCATAGCAGCTCGGAGGCGGAATCTCTGAATGCTTCTGTGGCAACGGCGATTATGTTGTCGAGGATGCTGGGGTCAGGGCGCGACTAATACGGCCTCGTTAAAATAGTCGCACCCTGACTAACACTGAAATGAAACAGTCAGGGCGCGACTGTTTGCGTCGCAGGATAGTCGCAGCCTGACTAACACACTGAAACAGTCAGGGCGCGACTGTTTGCGTCGCAAGATAGACGCAGCCTGACTAATACTGAGGATAGTCGCATCCTGACTTTTGGCCTTTTAAGAAAATTTATCACTGAAATACTGCTTGATGTGCTTTATTAACTGTATTTTTGTAGTCTATTTAATGATTATAAAAACCTAATATAATGTACCTCAAACTGATTCTATTAGCTATCGTTATCGTTGGACTGGCCTTTGCCGGTATTGCCATAAAGATGTTTTTTCAAAAAAATGGTGAGTTCAAGAAGCAATGCAGCAGTACTGACGTGCACGGAAATCGATTGGGATGCGGCTGTGGTGGTGGTGGTTCATGCGAACGCACCGACAAGGCACATTCCTAAGGAGCTTTTCTGAAATGTTGCGTATTTTATTTCGGAACAAGCCCTGAGTTTTAAATCCTTTTTGGATTAATCCACAAAATATTTGCGCATGCCGGGCGTTGAGTTCGTCTCAAAAGTATTGTCAGCATTCCAGCTGATAAAATAGGCTTCTAAGTCATCCATTTTCTCCAGAAGTTTCAACGACTTTTCGTATCCCATCACCAGAAAGGCTGTAGCATAAGCATCTGCTTCGGCGGCAGTGTTTGCAAGAACCGTTACGCTTAATAAATTGTGGGTTACGGGATAGCCGGTTTTTGGATCAATAGCATGCGAAAAGCGTTTACCGTTTTCTATATAAAATTTACGATAGCTCCCGGAAGTGGCAAGTGCTTTGTTTTCGAGGGTAACCACTTGCTGGACGCTGCGTGTGTCGTTGTTGAGCATCTCCGGCCGTTCAATACCAACCCGCCACTTGCTTCCATCGGGTTTTGTGCCATGGGCAAGTACTTCACCTCCAATGTCAATGATGTATTGACTGATATGTTGCTTAGATAGGAAATCCCCTATTAGATCAGAAGTATAACCTGGTGCAATGGCGTTAAAGTCAATGTGAATTCTGGGGTCTGCTTTAACTATTTTACCATCGATCAACTCAATATTTCTGAAATCGACGAGCGATCTGAGACTGTCAATTTGATGCTGGTTTAAGCTGATCTTTTCTTTAAAACTAAACCCCCAGGCTTCCACTAAGGGTGAAATCGTGCAATCGAAATAACCATCAGTTTTAAGCGAGATTTCTTTGGAAAGCAAAAGATTAAACTTGATAATATCATCAGGGATTGCTGTAGTATCTCCATTGTTTATCCTGGATATTAGAGAGTTAGGAGCCCAAAGCGAAACGGATTGATCAATGGCATCTAATAAGGAATCAATTTTTGGTTGGAGATTAGTATCTTTGGTGTCATAATAAGTTATGGCATAATAAGTGCCTTGTGTTTCTCCTGCAAAACTTATTTTTTTGAGCTTGGGGTTGCTGGTGCAACCCACGATCAGGAGCGCGATAAAGACCCAGCTTAGTCTTATTAGATGTTTCATTTCGAGGAATATTATTGTGGGTAAAGAAGCCATCAAAAATAATTTTCAAATATAAAAATAAAACCCCGACAAAATTGCCGGGGTTTAGTATTTTTCGGTTTCAGCTTAGAAATATATCCTTAGCCTCCGAAGTCGTCAAAGGCAATCATTTCCTGAGGAACGCCCAGGTCGTCAAGCATTTTAAATACGGCATCGTTCATCATTGGTGGGCCGCAGAGGTAATACTCAATTTCTTCGGGTTCTTCGTGCTGCTTCAGGTAGTTATCCATAATAACCTGGTGGATAAAGCCGGTATAGCCTTTCCAGTTATCATCCGGCTTAGGCTCGGAGAGTGCCACGTTAAAGGTGAAATTATCGAATTTGCTTTCGATATCTTTAAAGTCTTCCATATAGAAAAGTTCGCGCGAAGAACGACCGCCGTACCAGAATGTCGTTTTTCTATCTGTTTTCTCGGTGTGGAAAAGGTGGAAAAGGTGTGAACGCATGGGCGCCATACCGGCTCCACCGCCGATAAACATCATTTCGCGTTTTGTAGGCTTGATGTGGAACTCGCCATAAGGACCGCTCACCATCACTTTGTCACCGGGCTTGCGCGAGAAGATAAAGGAGGAGCAGATGCCCGGGTTCACATTCATAAAGGCATTGCGTTTGCGATCCCAGGGTGGTGTGGCAATACGGATATTGAGCATCACGATATTTCCTTCGGCAGGATGGTTGGCCATAGAATAGGCGCGGAACTGCTCTTCAGGATTTTTCATTTTCAGACTCCACATATTGAATTTGTCCCACTCATCACGGTATTTATCTTCAACCTCAATATCTTTACTGAAGTCAACTTCAATCTTAGGAACATCAATCTGGATATAGCCGCCAGATAAGAAGTCGAGGCGTTCGCCTTCGGGCAGTTTCACTACAAACTCCTTGATAAAGGTGGCCACATTTTTATTGGATACCACTTCACATTCCCACTTTTTGATGCCGAACACCTCAGGTGGAACTCCAATTACCATGTCTTCGCGTACTTTTACCTGACAGCCCAAACGCCAGTTGGTCTGTTGTTCTTTTCTGGAGAAGAAGCCTTTCTCAGTAGTCAAAATTGAGCCGCCGCCTTCAAATACCTGGCATTTACACATGGCGCAGGTTCCAGCACCTCCGCAGGCAGAAGGCAGGAAAATCTTGTTGTTCGATAGTGTTGTTAATAATGAGGAACCCGGTTCAACTTCGAGCTCTTTTTCGCTATTTATAGTGATTTTAACTTTTCCTTGCGGCATAAGTTTTTTACGCGCAAACAGCAGCAATCCAACCAGCAGTATGATGACTACCAGAAAGAATAAAATACTGATAATGACTACGGTTCCCGTTCCGGTTTCAAGTAGTGTCATGATTACTAATTATTTCTGTTAAATTTCTTACAATTTTATTCCAAGGAAACTCATAAAAGCAATCCCCATCAGGCCGGTGATGATAAAGGTGATGCCCAGTCCGCGCAAAGGTTTTGGTACGTTAGAATACCTGATTTTTTCGCGGATAGCAGCAATTCCGACAATGGCTAAAAACCAGCCAACACCCGAGCCTAATCCAAAGGAAGTGGCCTGAGCCAGCGATTGGTATTCGCGTTCCTGCATAAACAACGAGCCACCTAAAATGGCGCAGTTTACAGCAATAAGCGGTAAAAATATGCCCAATGAGGAGTAGAGAGCAGGACTGAATTTTTCAACAACCATTTCTACCAACTGAACCATTGAAGCAATGATAGCGATAAAGACGATAAAGCTTAAAAAGCTCAGATCGACATCTTTAAAACCAGCATCGAGCCATTCTAATGCGCCTAATTTCAGGATGTATTCGTTGAGTAGATAGTCAACAGGCACAGTAATTCCGAGCACGAATACTACGGCCAGGCCAAGACCTACGGAGGTGTTTACTGTTTTGGAAACGGCCAGGTAAGAGCACATTCCCAAAAAGTAAGCAAATACCATATTATCAACGAAAACCGACTTGACGAATATGTTAAATATTTCTTGCATAACTTTATTTTTTATCGATTTGCTTAGTTTTCTTCTACCAGTTCGGGATTCCTTGAACGTTGAATCCATATAATGATGCCAACGATAATCAGAGCCATCGGCGGAAGAATCATGAAGCCATTATTTTTATATCCAAAATCATAAAATGACTCTGGAACTATAGTATAACCCCATAGTGTTCCTGAACCAAAAAGCTCGCGTACAAAGCCTACAGCGATGAGTACCCAGGCATAGCCCAGGCCGTTGCCAAGCCCATCTATAAGTGAAGGCCAAGGTTTGTTGCTCATTGCAAACGCTTCCAAACGACCCATGACGATACAGTTGGTGATGATAAGTCCGACGAATACAGAGAGTTGCTTGCTCACATCAAACACGAATGCTTTCAATACTTGATCGACCAGGATTACCAGCGAGGCAATCACAACCAATTGCACGATGATACGAATACGTTGCGGGATGCCGTTACGCATAGCGGAGATGAGCATATTGGAAAGCATGGTAACAACAATAACTGACACCGACATCACAAAAGCCGGTTTAAGCTTTGCTGTTACGGCCAATGCCGAACAAATACCCAGTACCTGAACCGTAATCGGGTTATCTATACCTAACGGATTGGTGAGCAGTCTTCTATTCTTGGCCGAAAACAATGACTCTCTTTCTTTTTTTTCTGTACTCATTTTATCCTTGTTTTTTAATATAAGGAACATAGCTTTCTAATACATTCTTTATCATATCGTTTACCCCGTTTGAGGTAATGGTACCACCTGAAATGGCATCTACTTTATGACGCTGAAGATCAAGCGGAAAACTTTCGACACCTCCTTTGATTACACCAATTGAAACAAACTTACCCTGATCATCAAAGAGTTCCTTGCTAGGAAACTGGTTTTCAAATGCAGGTGTTTCTATCTCGGCACCCAAGCCGGGTGTTTCTGATTTATGGCTAAAAGTTACCCCAACAATCGTATTGAAATCATTTTTTAGGGCAATATTACCCCATATCGGCCCCCAAAGTCCGACGCCACGCAAAGGGATGATATTAATTTTCTGGCCATCTTTCTCCAGCTTATACAGCGGCAGTTCGTAGCTTTTATTCACAGATTTGTTGTACAACTGCTCTTTTAGATTGAGGTTAAAAGCCTTGCTGGTCTCTTTGCTTTCGCCCTGAAAATCGTCGATGATATTGCCTTCATTGTCAATCACAATCATGTCGGTAACATAATTATTAAAGAGTTCGATGGCATTTTCGGTATTCACATTTTCGATACCTGCTGCTGACAGAATGCTTTGCATTTTATCAACAGCCTCGTTACGCTCCTGCATGGGTTTCAATAACATAGCAGCGGAAGAAAGGATGGCTGCTACCAGTATAACCATTATCCCGGCATAACGAAAGATATAAGCATTACTATACATAACTTAATTTTTTTCTCGTTTATAAACTCAGGCCAACACAGCCTTAGCACGTTTGAGTCGTTTTTGGATATTTGACCGAACCACGTTGTAGTCAATCAATGGCGCAAATACGTTCATCAGCAAGATAGAAAGCATCATCCCTTCGGGATAAGCCGGGTTGAAAACACGAATCAAGACGGCAATAAAGCCAATTAAAAATCCATAGATTAGCTTGCCTTTGTTGGTCTGCGATGCCGAAACAGGATCGGTTGCCATAAACACGGTTCCAAACGCAAAGCCACCCATGATCAGGTGCTGATAAGCCGGAATATCCATATACGCGTTAGCTCCCCAAAGGTTGAACAACAAGCCCATTGCCAGGCCGCCGCCAATAACAGAAAGCATAATTCGTAAACTCCCAATGCCTGTGGCCACCAGCAATATGCCTCCTAAGGTTATGGCCAACGTTGAGGTTTCACCAACACTTCCGGGGATTGTTCCGAAGAACATGGACCAGTCTGACGGCATATTGTCGGCGTCTAAAACCAACAAATGTCCTAGTGGTGTGGCTCCTGAGAAAGCATCAGCTTTTTCGGCAATCCAAACTTTGTCGCCCGACATTTCTGAAGGATAGGCAAAGAAAAGGAAAGCACGGGCTGTAAGTGCAGGATTCAGGATGTTCATGCCTGTACCGCCAAACACCTCTTTCCCGATTATCACTGCGAAAGCCGTAGCAACGGCTACCATCCACAGTGGCACATCAGGCGGCATCACTAAAGGAATCAGCATACCCGAAACCAGAAAACCTTCGTTAACTTCGTGTCCGCGAGATTGAGCAAAGGCAAATTCAATGCCCAGACCAACCACGTAAGAAACAACAATAACGGGTAGCACCTTAAGTAGTCCGAATCCAACCATTGGCCAAAAATCGGGTGTCATTCCATTGGAGATAAAATGTTGTAAACCAACATTCCAAATACCAAAAAGTAAGGCTGGGACAAGAGCGAGTACCACAATAATCATGGTGCGTTTCATGTCGATGGCATCACGAATATGAGCACCACTTTGGGTAACTTTGTCCGGAACAAACAAAAATGTCTCGAAAGCATCGAAGGTTGATTCGAGCTTTTCAAACTTGCCTCCTTTTACAAAATGGGGCTTTTGTTTGTCGATAAAATCACGTAAAAGCTTCATTATTAACTATTATTTTATTTTTTAACTCATTTCCTTTCGCATCAGGTCAAGGCCTTTGCGCACAATTTCCTGAATATTGGTTTTTGAAGTATCAATCACTTCGCACAAGGCGAAATCTTCTTCATCCACCTCATAAATACCCAAGTTTTCCATCAGGTCGATGTCTTCTACCATTATGGCTTTGATAAGCTGTAGTGGATAAATATCGAAAGGAAATACCTTTTCAAACTCTCCCGTCATCACTAAAGCACGATGCCCACCGTGGTAATTGGTGTCTAAGCGGTATTTCTTGTTTTTAAATAAAAAGCTTGGATAGGATCTCGACATGCTGAATTTATCAAATCCGGGCAGTGCCCAGCCAAACAGCTCGAAGTAGTTTCCTTCAGGAATCACTGTTAACTGATTGTGGTAAAAACTCATATAGCCATCCAGGTCAATTTGCTTGCCGGTGAGTACGTTGCCGCTGATATAGCGCTTTTCAACCGTTGTAACATTGCCTTTTACCAGTGGCTCAATGGCAGCACCTATCTTGGTTCTAAAATAGGCAGGCCGTATTACTTCCGATCCGGCGAGGGCAATAATCCGTGTGGCATCAAACTTTCCAGTAAGGAAAAGCCTGCCAATGGTGAGCACATCTTGTGGGTAAAGGTACCACACCACTTCACCTTTGTTGAGGGGCGAAATTTTATTGATTTGCACACCAACATTGCCAGCGGGATGTGGGCCTGAAAACGCGTTTATTTCAACACCTTTCGTATTGGTAAAAACCTTGGAAGAAGTTGAGTTAGCATCAACGCTCAAGTGAACCTTGCCTTCGGTGAGTTTTAGCAGCGCATCAATGCCTGTCTGAAATGCTTCACCATGCCCGTGTACAACAAAATCGTTGTCGGGAGCCAGCGGTGCTGAGTCGAAAGTGGAAATGAAAATAGCTTTGGGCTTATCGCTGGGATTAGCAATGACAGAGTAGGGGCGCTGCCGAATAAATGGCCACACACCGCTATCAATTAGCTTTTTCACTACCGCGTCGCGGCTTAGTTTTGCGGGGTTTTCTGCCTTAAAGTCGATGGCTTCTTCTTGGCCATCAGCCTCAATTTTAATCTCAAGCAAAATCCGCTTCGGACCACGTTTTACCTCCTTAACCTTACCACTTACACTTGACGTAAAAATGATATTATCCCTGTACTTGTCAATAAATAAGGGTGTTCCTGCTTTAACAAGATCACCTTCTTTGACGAGGATTTTAGGGAACACGCCAATAAAGTCGACAGGTTTGATGGCAAACTGATCCGTAACATGATCTTTGATTGTTTTCTCGGCTTCGCCTATCATCTTGATATCGAGGCCTTTTTTAATTTTTGTGACGGTTGACATATCTACCTTCATTCATATTTAAATATTACGCAAAGAAACGAATTAAATCTTTCGGCTGAAAGATGTTTTAAGTAAAAAAGTACGAATATAGGGGTTTCTTAATCAATAGTTTTTTTGATCTACATCAATAAACAGGATGTTTTCAATATATTTGAACTTTTATCTGTGAAAAATAAAACATTTTGATAAATTTGTATAGCCGTCTTACGCTAAAATTCTAATCCATGAAATTAAGCCATCAGCATAGTTTGTATAGCCTTTTTATTGCTTTGTCTCTTGTTCTTCTATCCCAGCTTTTAGCAGCTCAAAACTATGAATTTATTGAGTTCAGTAATAAAACCTACAATGAAAACATTCAAACTGTTTTACTGCATCCGGTGGATGAACCCCTGCTAGAGCCGTTAGTTTTACTTTCCGATCAAACCGAGAAACTCAAACTCTCATTTGATGTGATGGGCGATTATGCCTACACCTATAATTACACTGTTATTCATTGCACACACGACTGGAAGCCTTCCAGCCTGCAAAAGATGGAGTATGTTTCGGGTTTTGAAGACGAAAGAATTGACCAATACCGTTTTTCGCTCAACACCCTGACACCTTATGTGCACTACGATATCTTACTCCCGGGTTCGCAGATACAACTTACCAAATCGGGCAATTATCTTTTGGTAGTTTACGGTGAAAGCCTTGCTGCCGATCAGCTTTTGTTTACCCAAAGATTTATGGTTGCAGACCCGCATGTTTCCATTGCTGCCAGCATACCGCAATATGCCCGCAAGCTTTCAGTAGCGCGCGAAATGCAACAAGTTGACATCAAGATAAATGTTCCAAATGTGTTTTTTGTTAATGCGCAAGAGGCAGTAAACGTGGTCATTAAGCAAAATTATCGCTGGGATAATGCCGTAACGGGCCTCAAGCCAAACTATGTTTATCCTGATCAGCTGAGCTTTGAATACGAAGATAAAACGCTTTTTGACGGTGGAAATCAGTTCAGGCATTTTGATATGAAAAGTTTCCGTTACCAGGCCGAGAACATCGAAAGAATTATCGAGGAACCGGATTATTTCACCGTTCGGCTATGGCCTGATAAGCGACGGGTTTTTCTGGATTATATTTCAGAAATTGATATATACGGACAAAAACTAATCAAAGCCCGCAATGATCAGGATACCGATATTGAAGGCGATTACGCTTGGGTTGAATTTTTTCTGGAAGCTGATGCGCCTTTTACGCACGAAGATGTTTATGTGATTGGCGCTTTGAACGATTATATCCTGGATGCCAAAAATAGACTCACCTATAATTTCAAGCGCAAAGGTTATCAAGGCGCTATTTTTTTGAAGCAGGGCTATTACGACTATGTATATGGTGTAGCCGAAAAAGGGAAGACTAAGGCAACAGTGGCTCCAATAGAAGGTAATCACTGGGAAACCAATAACTTATATTCCATTTATTGTTATTACCGCAAGCCGGGCACTTCTTATGATCAATTGGTTGGGCTTGCCGAAATTCCCGCTCATCCCTAGTTCTGTAAAATTGAGAATGGAGCTTCTGTTTCCATTTTAGTGACTTATTCCGGCTTTTTTCTTGCGTCAATTTTCTTGTTGCGAAGGCAGCTTCAAATTTCTTTTGCCAAAAATTAATGTAATTTTGACCATATTTTCTATAAATGACACAGCAAGCACGAAAGACCTTATTTGCAGAAATGATTATCCCGCTGCCGGTTCCCGGGACTTTCACCTATCGAATTCCTTACGAGCTAAATGACGTGGTAAAGGTAGGACAGCGTGCTATCGTGCAGTTTGGACGAAAAAAAGTGCTTGCCGGACTTATAAGTCAGTTACACGAAGAAATCCCATCGAGTTTTAGTCCAAAATATATTCTTGGATTGCTGGACGAAAATCCGGTAATTTTTCCATTACAGCTCGAATTTTGGGCGTGGATGAAACAATATTATATGTGTCATATCGGCGAGCTGATGCAGGCTGCGCTGCCTTCGGCACTCAAACTTAGCAGCGAATCGCTGATCACACTTTCTCAATCTTATCAGCCTGATGCGCAGTCGCTTAATGAGTATGAATTTCAGATTGTGGAAGCACTCGAACTCCAAAGTAAGCTCACTTTGACGGAGGTAAGTCAAATTTTGGGCTTCCAAAAAGTGATGCCATTGATAAAAAACATGATCGACAAGAAGATGATCGTCATGGAAGAAGATCTCAAGGAAAAATACCACGAAAAGACAGAGAAATTTGTGCGGCTTACTCCAGAGATGAAATCTGACGAAGCCATGCAGCAGCTCATGGATCAGTTGGAGAAAAGGGCTTATAAGCAGCTCGAAATTCTGTTGGCATTTCTCAGTCATCCAGCCGATGAAGGGCTGGAAAAAGAAGTTTCGCAACAGCTTTTACTTAAAAAATCCAATGCTTCACATGCGCAGCTGAAAGCCCTAGCAGAAAAGGGCGTTTTTGAGGTTTTTGAGAGAACCATCAGCCGCCTCACGCGCTACACCGCCAACAGTTCGCCTGATGCTATTCTGTTAGCGCCAAACCAGCAGTTGGCACTTGAGCAAATTAAGCAATATTTCACCGAAAAAGCGGCGGTTTTGCTGCATGGTGTTACGTCCAGCGGCAAAACTGAGATTTATGTCAAGCTTATTGATGAACACCTGAAAAGGGGAGAGCAGGTGCTTTTTCTGCTACCCGAAATTGCCCTCACCACCCAAATTATTCAGCGTCTCAAAGGCTTTTTTGGCGAGCAGCTTGGCGTGTATCACTCCCGCTACAACCCACACGAAAGGGTGGAAATTTGGCAGGATGTGCTGAAATTTGATCCCGAAAAAAAGAGCACCACACATCAATTGGTCATCGGGCCGCGTTCGGCTTTGTTTCTGCCTTTTAAAAAACTTGGACTGATTATCGTTGATGAGGAACACGATAATTCTTACAAACAATTTGATCCTTCGCCACGCTACCATGCCCGCGATGCCGCACTGATGCTGGCGCGCATGCACGGCGCAAAAGTGCTGCTGGGTTCGGCCACGCCAGCCTACGAAAGCTATTTCAATGCCAAAACAGGGAAATATGGTTTGGTAGAAATCAACGAACGTTATGGCGGAATACAACTGCCTGCTATAGAGATTGTTAACCTGCGCGAAGAAAAGAAACGTAAAACAATTCAATCACATTTTAGCAGGCCGCTGATGTTGCAAATTGCAGAAGCCATCAAAAAGAAGGAACAGGTAATCTTGTTTCAAAACAGAAGAGGATTTGCGCTGCGGCTGGAATGCGACGAATGCAACTGGGTGCCCGAATGCCGCCATTGCGATGTTACCCTGATTTACCACAAAAGTCAGCGGATGTTGCGTTGCCACTATTGCGGTTACGCCGTGGAAGTGCCTACTGAATGTCCTGAATGTAAAAGCACAGCACTTAGGATGCACGGTTTTGGAACCGAAAAAGTACAGGACGAGCTGCAACTGCTGATGCCCGATGCCCGCATTGGCCGACTGGATATGGATACTACGCGGAGCAAGTTTGGTTTCCAACAGATTATTGAAGCCTTTGAAGAACATAAAACAGATATTTTGGCTGGCACGCAAATGGTTACCAAAGGGCTTGACTTTGATCGTGTTAGCATCGTTGGCATCCTCAATGCCGATAATATGCTTTCTTATCCTGATTTCAGAGCACACGAACGCAGCTATCAATTGATGGCTCAGGTGAGTGGCCGTGCCGGAAGAAAAAATAAACAGGGTAAAGTAATCATTCAAACGCATCAGCCCGGGCATCAGATATTAAAAGATGTGATTGATAATAATTATAAAGAACTTTTTGAACGTCAATTGGTTATCAGAAATCAATATCAGTACCCACCCTATTATCGGCTGATTTTGATCCGGTTAAAACACCGCGACGCACACAAGTTAAACGTGGCAGCCAGCGATTTGGCATTGATGCTGCGCGAAGTTTTTGGTAAGAACCTGTTAGGTCCCGAATTCCCAATGATTTCAAGGATTAGAAACCTGTATATCAAACATATCTTGCTCAAGTTCGACAGACGCGCACATGCTGTGGAACTCAAAGAACAATTGCTAAAAAAGCTGTCTGGCTTCAGTGGGAATATCGACTATAAATCAGTTATTATTCAAATTGATGTTGATCCGCAGTAAGCGATACCAAAATGCCTGCTTTTATAACCGTTTACTGATTTTATGAATTTTTCAGAAAACAAATAAATATTTTTACGGCATTGGTTGTTAATAGGGTTAAGGTTTCATGGAAAAACAAGTTCTGATCTGTTTCCAAACACTCAAAATTTAAGTCATTAAGTATTGAATTGTCTTATGCGTATATTTTTAAAGTTTTTAGTTTTTGTTTCATTTATCTATTTCCCACTTCAGATTTTTGCTGAAAAAGCAAATCCGGTTGATGTTGAAAGCGGTGTGAAGGGGAAAGTTGTTGACAAATCGAGTAGCAAAATGGTGGAATATGCCACGGTTATGGTTTATATGCTGCCTGACTCTTCCTTTGTAGAAGGTGGAATCACCGACGCTAACGGCAGTTTTGAGCTGACGCTAAAGCAAGGACGTTATTTTTTAACTATACAGTTTTTGGGTTATCACACCATCAGTGTTGATAATTTTGAGGTAGGACGGGGCCGTGAAATGCGTGACCTGGGCAAGCTCTTTATTGTTCCTAATGATGCCTTACTCGAAGAGGTTGAGGTGGTTGCAGAAAAAAGTACTGTAGAAATGACGCTTGATAAGCGGATTTTTAATATCGGGAAAGATATCAGTTCTACCGCTGGAAATGCGATTGAAGTGTTAGAGAATATCCCTTCTGTTACGGTTGATATTGAGGGTAATGTAAGTTTGAGAGGTGACGAAGGTGTGCGTATTTTGATAGATGGAAAGGTTTCCGGCTTGGCCGGGATAAACAGCCGTGATGCCTTGCGCAGCCTGCAAGCCGACATGATCGAGCGCATTGAAGTGGTTACCAATCCATCGGTGCGTTATGATGCAGAGGGAACTGCCGGAATCATCAATATTGTATTGAAAAAAGACCGCCGCAACGGCTTCCATGGCTCTATTGACCTGAGCGCCGGCACGCCGCAACAATATGGCGTGGGTATTAATACCAATTACCGTCTGAACAAGCTGAATTTTTTCGTGAATTATGCGCTTGACTACCGCGAACGCAATGGTGCAGGAACTTCTCGGCGTGATTTTTTCCGACAAGAAGGCACTTTTACCACTTTTCAGGATTCTAAAAATAAGCGTACAGGCCTGAGTAATATGATCAGAACTGGTGCCGAATATTTTATCAGCCCTAAGGATGTGCTAACCTTTAGCCTGATGTACCGCATTTCTGACGAAGAGAATAAATCGACTGTTATTTACGATGATTATGGCCCAGGCAATGAGTTTTTGTCGAAGAGCGAACGTGTAAACAGGGGTGAAGAATCTGATCCAAACCTGGAATATTCAATCGACTACAAAAAGGAATTTGGCAAAAAAGACCAAGCATTGACGGCTAATTTCAGATATTTTGATAATTCAGAAGCCGAAAAATCAAATATTATTGAAACAATAAGGGCTGCGAATATGCCTGTAAACGAACAATTTCAAAAAGTAGAGAACAACGAAAGCGAAGCAAATTTCCAAGCGCAATTGGATTATGTGCATCCGTTTTCTAAAAAATCTAAGTTTGAAACCGGTATAAAATATGAGCAGCGCGAAATTGATAACGATTACAAGGTGCTGGATAAAGATTCTACCGGTCAATATGTTACAATGCCTGAATTTACTAACCGCTTTTTGTATGATGAAAAAATACTGGCTGTTTACTTGTTGTATGGCGGTGAGCTGGGGCGGTATTCTTATCAGGCTGGGTTGCGCACCGAATATGCAGATATCAACACTGAATTGCGCGAAACAAGTGAAAAGAACAATCAAAACTATCTCGATTTCTTTCCCAGCTTGCACCTCAATTACAAGCTTACTGAGAAAGATCAACTTCAGCTGAGCTATAGCCGCAGAATCAGGCGTCCGGGTTATTGGCAGCTTAATCCCTTTCGGTCTTTTACTGACAATAGAAATATCCGCACTGGGAATCCAAACCTAAGACCCATTTATACAGATAGTTATGAGCTGGGTTATTTACGTTATTGGGATAAAGCAAGTCTGAATTTCAATACCTATTACCGCCGCAGCACCGATGTTTTTCAGCGTATAGAAACAGTTGATTCCGCTGGTATCACATATGCCGGCCCTGTAAACTTTGCCCTGAACAACAGCATTGGAATTGAGTTGATTGGAAATGTTTCTCCCTTTAAATGGTGGTCACTGAATGGCAGCCTCAACTTTTTCCGTTCGATGACAGAGGGTGAAGCCAATGATATTTCATACAATACTGATTATTATACTACTACCGGTCGGCTGATGAACAAATTCAATATTAGGCGTGGTTTTGATATACAGTTGGCGCTGAATTACCGTGGGCCGATGGATATGCCACAAGGTACGCGTAAAGCTGTTTGGTCGGCTGATTTCGGCGCCAGCAAAGACGTGTTCAAAGGCCAGGGAACATTTACGCTTAGCGTGAGAGATATTTTCAATACCAGGAAATGGTCTATGGAATCTTACGGTGAAAATTTCTATTCAAACAGTGAATACAGCTGGAGTAGTACTACTATCACCCTCAATTTTAACTACCGCATCAACCAGCAGAAAAAACGAAACGGACAACCACGCGGAGGAGATAATGGAATGGAGGAAGGTGGAGATTTTTAATTGAGCCTATTGGCTGGTGGAGTTGTAATCCGTTTCAAAAAATAAAATAGAGCCGGTTTCTTAATCTTTATTTTTAAGTTTGCATTCTAAATACGAATCCATAATACACTTTAGTGCTATTCCAAATATCTTTTCGAGTTGATTCAAGTTTGATATAAAATGAAGAGCTTAACCCAGAAAGTCGTTGTTATCACAGGTGCCTCTTCAGGAATAGGCGAAGAATTAGCCTATGCATTTGCACGAGAAAAAGCTATCCCGGTGCTGATTGCCAGGAACAAAGAAAAACTGTTGGCTGTAAAAGAAAGCTGTTTAAAAGTCACTAGCGCGTGTTATGTTTTTCCGTGTGATGTTACTAAAATCAAGGAATTGGATGCTGTAGTAGCTGAAATAATTGCTACCACCGGAAGGATTGATATTTTGGTGAATAATGCCGGAATGAGTCAGCGTTCGTATGCTATTGACACTCCTTTGGCCAACGATAGAACGATCATGGAACTGAATTTTTTCAGCAAAGTGGCTATCACGAAAATGATATTACCGCAGATGATTCATCAGCAATCTGGTCATATAGTGGTGATTAGCAGTATTGTAGGTAAGTTTGGGTTTCCGATGCGGACAGCCTATTCAGCTTCAAAGCATGCCGTTCAAGGATTTTTCGAATCGCTGCGTGTTGAGCTTATGGAAGATAATATCTTTGTTTCAATCGTTTCGCCGGGAAGAATAAAAACCAATATTTCTAAAAATGCCTTGACAAAAGATGGCAGCATTTATGGAATAATGGACGATGGACAAGCAAACGGCATGGATGCTGCGGTATGTGCTCAAAAAATTATCAAAGCAATAAAATCAAATAAAAAGGAATTGCTTATTGGCAACAAAGAATTAATGATGGTACATATCCGTCGTTTTTTGCCATTTTTGTATTACAGACTTGTTAAAAATATTAAGAATTAGAGGACTCAGAAAATGGCAAAAACAATTTGTGGAATTCAGCAATGTGGCGTAGGAGTTGTGAATGCGAAAGAAGCCTGGAAATGGTACCGTATGCATTTTGGGATGGATATTAATGTGTTTGAAGATACTTCGGTGGCCAAACTGATGTTGCCTTATACCGATGGAAAGCCACGCGAACGTTATGCTGCTTTGGCATTGAATATGGAAGGCGGCGGAGGTTTTGAGATTTGGCAACATACAGGTATCGTGCCTCAAGGACCAGATTTTAAAGTTTTATTGGGTGATTACGGTATTTTTATTGCAAAAGTAAAATCGCGCGATATTCAAAAAGCTTATAACGAACACAAAAAGAGAGGTTTAAATCTCCTCAGTGAGTTGAGCCAGGATCCATCAGGAAACACACATTATTTTGTCAGCGATCCTTATGGGAATATTTTTCAGATAGTGCAGGAAGCCATCAATTATAAGAATCAAAAATCATTAACAGGTGGTATTTATGGCGCTACTATTGGCGTCTCAGATATCGAAAAAGCTTTGGTGGTTTATTCCGATATCCTTGAATACGACGAAGTTGTTTATGACAAAGAAGATGTCTTTAGTGATTTTTCCGGACTTCCGGGAGGCGAACAAAAGTGTAGGCGCATGCTTTTGAAACACTCAAAACCGCGAACCGGGCCTTTTAGTAAATTATTAGGTCCCACACAAATTGAACTGGTACAGGTGTTCGACAGACAAGCAACAAAAATCTTCAAAGACAGAATCTGGGGTGAATTGGGTTTTATTCACCTTTGTTTTGACATTATCGGCATGGATGAGTTGCGCAAAGAATGCGCTGAAAAAGGCTTTGGTTTCACAGTTGATAGTGCCGATAGTTTCGATATGGGTGTTGCTGCCGGTCATTTTTCGTATATCCAAGATCCTGATGGCACATTGATTGAATTTGTTGAGACACACAAATTGCCCATCCTCGAAAAGCTGGGTTGGTATATGAATCTTAAAGGAAGAAATCCAAAAAAATCTTTACCCAATTGGATGGTTAATACTATGACTTTTAAAAGAATAAAAGAGTAGCAATTTATTTTATGGTTTTTTAAAAACGATATACTAAAAGCTCAGCTCATTAACGCATGGTCTTGCTTACGTTACGATTCCAGTGCGGTTTGAAAATATTTAGAGCCCCTTGTCTCTTGCTTCTGAATGGCAGTAAATGGAAGTTTCTTCCGCCCGGAACATGAAATTGATACTTTACAGATGGTCGGGCTTTCCCACTATTTTCCTGTGAGTTAGTGCGTGCCGGATGCTTGGATTTTCTTGTTAGTATTGAGTAAAATTGTTGAAATATTGTGTGCATTGTTCTGTTTTTTGTCTAATAAGAGAACAATAAACAGGAACAAATGTTCAGTGTTAAAAGCCTGTGGGTTTTATAATTAAAGGCTAAGGTGGTCAGAATAGCTTGTCTGTTTTAGAGAGAAAATAAACATAGCCTCCGCTAAAGCTATTCTTCAACAATTACATAAATCACCTCATTGCTGCGTTTCATCAGGTATTTTTCGCGGGCAAGTTTTTCAAGCATCACGGTGTCGTTTGTCAATGCCCGACTTACCGCGGTTTGTGCTTCAATTTCTTCGGTATAATAGGCTTTGCGCGACTTTAATTCTGATAAATTGCTATGCAGCTTAAACTGGTTCGTCATCCTGTTCTGATCAAAAAAGATCATCCACAGCCCAAATAAAACCAGGGTGTAGAAGTATTTATTACGAAGCAGGTGTTGAAGCTGACTTTTATTCATCGGTGAAAAGCTTTCTGCAAAGATAAGCTAAGCAGGGCCGAAAGTTAAAAATACTTTAACAAATTATTAGCGGTTGATTGTTAATAAACTGGCGCTTAGGCATCAAGTCGGGCTTTTATACCTATTAACTCTGCTGTTTTCAGTTGTGATTTTCAGGTTTTTAGTCTTATGAATTATAGGTGTAAAGTTTGTTTTTCCAATTAAATTACTAACTTTATGCAGTATTTGGAAGCTTTTTTAGGTCTTAAACCTTGTTTGAGCTACTAAAATCGATTGTCATTGAAGAAAATCAACAAGAGGAAATGATGATCAGGGAACTGAGGCAAGCTTTAAAAAACGCAAGCGTATAGGTTAAATTTTACGGATGTTTTACTTCTTCGGAAAAAAAATAAATGACAGACAATTTTATACAATCATAAGCGACATCAATTATTAAAACAAAAATAGAATCATGAAACATTTATTAAGCACCTCCAAGAATTTGATTTTTTCGCTTCTGCTAATTTTAATTACAAACACTTTAATCGCACAAACCTGGCCTATGCCCGGAGCGAAATGGACTTATTGTTTAATCGGATGGAATGGGAGACCGGCCGGTGAGGAAATATTTGGCGTTACCGGTGATACGCTTATAGCAGGAAATATTTATACCATTACTAAACTGATTGTTGCTGCCAAATCATCCATGAATGTTGAAAACACTTCGAGCCGGACACTTTACACAAGGTATGCAAACGATACCGTTTACCGCTACGTGAACAACCAGGAATACCTATATTTTACCTTTAATTTGAATGTCGGTGATGTTTTCACGACTTTCAGAACTGCAGGATGGAATTACCACTGGGAGGATTCAGCGTGTTCCTCAAAGCTTACGCTAAAGGTAATTGAAGAGACTGAGATTGAATTAAATGATCAAACGCTTAAAAAGTTTGTTTTAGAAGACACTTTATTCCATCATCTTTATGTTTCAAATGGCCCAGAACCAGTTACTTATACGTTAGTTGAGCGTATCGGCGTAATAAATTCTTATCCTTTAATTTATAGCATGGAACCACCTGGCGAGTGTTACTTACCAACAGATTGGGGACATGGCGCAGTTGGAAAATATACTGACGACGGCTTTGAACATTTATTTGGCGAATGCCGGGGAGTGGGGATTGACGCTATTCAAAAGTCTAAAAACGACATCGATATTTATCCAAACCCGGCAAACTCAGTTTTAAACATTGATTTTCCAGCTAATTTTGATGCCCTGCATACAACGATTGAAGTGATAGATTTAGATGGAAAAACCATCTTGCAATCAATAACCGTTTCCAGTTCTACACAGCTGGATATCAAAAACCTAAAGCCTGGAGTTTATATAGTGAAAATTATTAATAACGAATCTTTTATTACAAAAAGAATCACCATTCAATAGTTGACTTTTTTTTATGAGTTACGAACTAAGGCTCAAACATCAATACTGACTTCGTTTTTTATTAAAACAAAAATATTTAGACAATTGTTTTTTCGACTTTTTCACTAACTTTACGGATTGTTTAGAAGACTTTTCGAGGTCTTAAACTTCGTTAGAACCACTAAAATCAATTATCATGGAAGAAAATCAACAAGAGGAAATGATGATCAGGGAACTGATGCAACCTTTAAAAAACGCCACCGGCTGGATTAAATTTCTGGGTGTATTGCTTATCATTTATGGCGTAGTTTCGGCTTTAACTATTGTGGGCTTAATAATCGCCTGGTTACCGATTTGGTTGGGTGTCTTACTTTTGCGCGCAGCTAAAAACACCAACTCGGCCTATTATCAGGGAAATAAATCTGCTGTGCTTGCAGCCTTAAATAATGTAGGTAGCTTTTTCACGGTCTATGGTGTTGTGGCTTTAATAGGCATTCTATTATTTGTCGCATTTTTCATTTTTATTATTGCTACCGGGGTGTTGTGGGAAAGCATGGATGCCATCTCAAACATGTATCTTTAAGCTTCCGGCTCATTAGCTTCATCCTCGCGGTTGCCCGGCAATAAATGCATTTCATCAAGCTGATTAATGATGTCAGCTATGTGGTGTTCATTGCTTTTGATGCGTTTGCTCAAGTCGTTGATGAGTTGCTGCAAACCTTGCTTAAAGCTGTCAAACTGTTTGTGTTGCTGCTGAATTGCTTCATGCGGCAAATCGTAAAGCTTTTCCTCTAAAAGGCGCAGCTGTTTTTTGTTGTTACGCCGATGGACAAAAAACAGCACAATAACCAATAAGAGCAGTAAAGTGTAAGCGATAAATAGCGCGGGCAGATAGCTTTCAAAGTTGAACATTTTGACTATTAGTTTAGAGCTTGGTTAAGAGCAATTTGATTTATTATGATCAAAAATACTTGAATTTTCTATTCACCGACAAACTGAGCTGTTTAAATCGAAATCTGAAGTGACTTTGCTATGATTTATTTTTGGAGTCAAATTCTCTGATTAAAAGCCTATTGAGTACTGAAAACGAGTGTTTAATGCTATCGACATACAAAATCAAAAATTCTACGCTAGTTTTGTTTTTGATTGTATGATACAGTAAACCAGCGAATCGCTATTTACAGGACTGATTTTTTTAATTTTTCTTCAAAAAAATTTGCGATTTCAGAAAATGGCGTATATTTGCACACCCAAACGATACGGGAGCTTAGCTCAGCTGGTTCAGAGCACCTGCCTTACAAGCAGGGGGTCACTGGTTCGAACCCAGTAGCTCCCACAAAAAAGAGAGACTGAAATTCGGTCTCTCTTTTTTCATGTCTTGTTTTTCGTAAAAGCAAAAATCCAATCATTTTAAAGCTAAGCAGTAAGAAAATTATCATCTTTCATATCTCGACGATTTGAAGGCCTATCGGATGTTCAAAAGTCAATATTCATCGCGTTTGGTTTTTTTTTAAACCCCGAAGGTTTTCAAAACCTTCGGGGTTTAAAAAAACGAC
>Ga0265295_1003730_pt1 | contig 21624 bp, 18 predicted proteins | sample Munlansysbiofilm_FD_192503 | JGI IMG/M metagenome (GOLD analysis project Ga0265295, IMG submission 192503) | Leachate microbial communities from a municipal landfill in Southern Ontario, Canada - Methane capture system biofilm | ecosystem: Engineered > Solid waste > Landfill > Unclassified ...
CTTCGGCTTTGTATTCTTTGGAATACTGTTTTCTGGGCTGTCCTGCTTTTGCTTTTGTTGTCATCTGTCACCTCTGTCAGGGAGTTTACTCGCTTAACAGGGTGTCTGTCGATGGCGGGCAGGATCACCTGAGATCGTCCCGCTCCCCGTTGACTACGCCGCGTTGCTCGCCGATATCCGGCAGCGCGTGCGCCAGGCGCAGACCCGCGCGGTGATGGCCGTCAACGCGGAGTTGATCCGCCTCTACTGGGAGATTGGCGCCCTCATCGCCGAGCGACAGAAGCTGGAAGGCTGGGGCGCGGGTGTGATTCCCCGTCTGGCCCGCGACCTGCACAACGAACTGCCGGAAGAAAAGGGTTTTTCCGAGCGCAACATCAAGCGGATGCTGGCGTTCTATCGCGCATACCCCCAGCTGGCACAAGTGCCACAGCCTGCGGCACAAACGGCTCCTCCGGAGAAAGGGCCACAGCCTGTGGCACTTTTCCCGTCGGAGCTGCTGCTTTCGCTCCCCTGGGGGCATCATGCCGAACTGATGGCCAAGGTCAAAGACACCGCTATCCGACAGTGGTACATGCAGGCAGCGGTGCAATTCGGCTGGAGCCGGAACATTCTGCTGATGCAGATCGAGACGGCTGCCCACCGTCGGCAGGGCAAGGCTGCGAGCAATTTCGCAGTGCGTCTGCCGCCGCCGGAATCGGATATGGCACAGCAGACCCTGAAAGATCCCTACATCTTCGACTTCCTCACCCTGGCCGATGGTTTCCATGAGCGGGAGCTTGAAACGGGGCTGGTGGCTCATCTGGAGAAGTTCCTGCTGGAACTGGGGCAAGGCTTTGCCTTTGTCGGACGTCAGTATCATCTGGATCTGGGCGGGGATGATTTTTACGTCGATCTGCTCTTTTACCACCTGAAGCTGCGCTGTTTTGTAGTGATCGATCTTAAACGCGGTGCTTTCAAGCCCGAGTACGCGGGCAAGATGAATTTCTACTGCAATGTGGTCGACGACCGTTTGCGTCATACCGATGATGCTCCTACCATCGGCTTGATCCTGTGCCAGTTGCCCAACCGGGTACTGGCCGAATATGCGCTGCGCGGCATGGACAAGCCCATTGGCGTTTCGACCTTTGAGCTGACCCGCGCGCTGCCGACCGAGCTGCAGACCAGCCTGCCCAGCATCGAGGCCATCGAGCAGGCATTGGCGAAGGATGTTGAAGAGGATGGCGAATGACCCCGCATCCCTATACCGAAGACCAACTCGTCGAACAACCCGCCATCGGCCTCTTTGCCGCCCTTGGCTGGCAGACGGTTTGCGCCCTGGAGGAGACCTTCGGACCCTCACCCCCGGCCCCTCTCCCAGAGGGCGAGGGGAGTGTTCATTTGGGCCGCGAGACCAAGGGCGAGGTGGTGCTGGTGGAACGCCTGCGCGCGGCGCTGGGCAAGTTCAACCCGACCCTGCCGCCGGAAGCGCTCAGCAACGCCATCGACGAACTAGTTCGCGACCGCTCGGCGATGAGTCTGGAGGCAGCCAACCGCGAGGTCTACCGCCTGCTGAAAGAGGGGATTCCCGTCTCGATCCCCGACCGGGAGCACGGCGGGCAGAAGACCGAGCGCCTGCGGGTCGTCGACTGGGAGCACCCCGAGAACAACGACTTCCTCCTCGTCAGCCAGTTCAGCGTCACCGGCAGCCTCTACACCTGCCGTCCGGATCTGGTCGGCTTCGTCAACGGCCTGCCGTGGGTGGTGATCGAACTCAAGAAGCCAGGTGTGCCGGCCCGCAACGCCTTCGACGAGAACCTCACCCACTACAAGCAGCAGATTCCCCAGCTTTTCTGGTACAACGCCCTGCTCATCGCCAGCAACGGCACCGACAGCCGCGTCGGCTCCCTCACCGCTGACTGGGGCCGTTTCTTCGAGTGGAAGCGGATCGAGCGCGAGAACGAGCCGCGTCGGGTGTCGCTGGAGGTGATGCTGCGCGGCACCTGTGACCGCACCCGCCTGCTCGATCTGGTCGAGAACTTCACCCTCTTCTCCGAGCACAAGGCCGGGCTGGTTAAGATCATCGGCCAGAACCACCAATATCTGGGCGTCAACAACGCCATCGCTTCGATGCTGGAGGCTCGCCAGATGGGCCACGGGCGCGGTGGGGTCTTCTGGCAGACGCAAGGCTCGGGTAAGAGCTTCTCGATGGTCTTCTTTGCTCAGAAGATTCTGCGCAAGCTGATCGGCAACTGGACCTTCGTCGTCGTCACCGACCGCGTCGAGTTGGACGACCAGATCGCCACGACCTTCAAGGCGGTCGGGGCGGTCTCCGAGAGCGACGGCGACGAGTGCCACGCCTCCAGCGGCGCCCACCTGCGCGAGCTGCTGCGCGGCAACCACCGCTACGTCTTCACCCTGATCCAGAAGTTTCAGTCCCCGGAGCTGCTCTGCGACCGCTCCGACGTGATCGTGCTAACCGACGAGGCCCACCGCAGCCAGTACGACACCCTGGCGCTGAACATGCGCAGCGCGTTGCCGAAAGCGATGTTCCTGGCCTTCACCGGCACGCCGCTGATTGCCGGCGAGGAGCGCACCAGGGAGGTGTTTGGCGACTACGTCTCGATCTACGACTTCCAGCAGTCGATCGAGGACGGCGCTACCGTGCCGCTGTTCTACGAGAACCGCACCCCCGAGTTGCAGTTGGTCAACCCCGACCTCAACGACGACATCTACCAGCTCATTGAGGAGGCCGAGCTCGACCCCACCCAGGAGGCGAAGCTGGAGCGGGAGCTCTCCCGCCAGTACCACATCCTCACCCGCGACGACCGGCTGGAGACCGTCGCCCAGGACATCGTGCGGCACTTTCTCGGCCGGGGCTTCGTCGGCAAGGCGATGGTCGTATCCATCGACAAGGCGACCGCTTTGAAGATGCACGACAAGGTGAAAAAATACTGGGCGCAGGAGACCGAGCGCGTGCAGCGCGAGCTGGGAGAACTCGCCTACCTACCACGCGGCGAGGGGAGTCCTGAACAGGCCCGGCGCGACCTGCGAAGCGCTGAACTCAAGGCCCGCCTTGTCGTGCTGACCAGCACCGACATGGCGCTGATCGTCTCGCCGGGGCAAAACGAGATCCAGCAGATGCAGAAACTGGGGCTCGACATCCAGCCACACCGCAAGCGCATGAATGAATCGCAGCCGCCGCTTGACGAACGTTTCAAGGACACCGCCGATCCGTTGCGGCTGGTCTTTGTCTGCGCCATGTGGCTGACCGGCTTCGACGCGCCGAGCTGTTCGACGGTCTACCTCGACAAGCCGATGCGCAATCACACCCTGATGCAGACCATCGCCCGCGCCAACCGGGTCTTTCCCGGCAAGCACAGTGGCGCGATCGTCGACTACGCCAACGTCTTCGCCTCCCTTGAAAAGGCTCTGGCGATCTACGGCGCCGGCAAGGGCGGGAAGTCTCCGGTCAAGGACAAGCAGCAACTGGTCGAGGAACTGAACAACGCCGTCACCGAGGCGACTGCCTTCTGCACCGCCCAGAGCGTCAACCTCGCGGCGATCGAGGCACTCCCCGTCGGCAGCCTGGAGCGTCTGCAGAGCATCGAGGATGCGATGAACGCCCTGATCTCACCCGATCCATTGCGGCGGGACTTTTTCGCCCACGAGCGGCTGGTCAGCACCCTCTACCGCGCCGTCAAGCCCGATCCTGCGGCGCTGGAGTTTGCCGGGCGCGTCGCCTGCCTCTCGACCTTGGCCGAGGCCATCCGCGCCAAGCTCAACCCAGACCCGCCGGACATCTCGGCGATCATGGGGGAGATCAACACCCTGCTCGACGACTCGATCACCGGCATGACCATCCGCGAGGAGGGGCCGCCGGCACTCGACCTGTCAAAGATCAACTTCGAGGTGCTGGCGCAGCGCTTCAAGCAGTCGAAGCACAAAAACACCGAACTCGAAGTGCTCAAGGCCGCCATCCGTGCCCAGCTCGAAAAGATGATCCGCCTCAACCGCACTCGCGCCGACTTCGCCGAGAAGTTCGAGGAGTTGATCGAGAGCTACAACAACGGCAGCCGCAATATCGAGGAGCTGTTCGAGGAGCTGGTCAGGCTCAGCAACAGCCTTAACGAGGAACAGGAGCGCCACGTCCGCGAGAACATCTCCGAGGAAGAACTGGTCATCTTCGACATCCTCACCCGGCCGGCTCCCGCTCTGAGCGCCGAGGAACGGGCCGAAGTCAAGAAGGTGGCGCGTGAGCTGCTGGCCAAGCTCAAGGAGTTGCTGGTACTCAACTGGCGGCAGAAGTCGACGGCGCGCTCCCAGTTGAAGCTCGCCATCGAAGACGTGCTCGACACCGGCCTGCCGCGTGCCTACACCCCCGAGGTCTACCGGCAAAAGTGCTCAGCCGTGTTCGAGCATGTCTACGAGAGCTACCCCGAGCGCAATGGCGGAATTTATGGCGTGGGTAGGGAGATTTCCTCGCCCGAGGTGATTGCATAAGCGTCCTGTCTGCTGTGTGGTTGTTAACCGCAGTCCCCTGAATGGTTTCCCCCCCCCCTGCCGGTTTCGGGCCAAAGGCTTTATTGCGCGGCGGCGTTGGCCTGCAAAGCATAGGCCTGCAGCAGGCATTCGGCAGCGATCTGGTTAAATCCGTGGGGTTGCCCCGGTACGGCGGCAAAGCGCATGCCGTGCCAGACAAAGCCATCCTTCAGCAGCAGGGCCAGGGCGACCGGCTGCGGAGCCTCAGCCGATCCTCGCATAACACGCAGCAGCAGTTCATGGCCGTAGGCCTCGATGATGCTGGTGCGCTCTGCGGCTTCGGTCGGCGCGATCAATCCTTCCAGCGTGGCACCTGCCTGGGCTGGCTGGGAAGCGAAGAACTGGTACTGGTCATCAAGCCCGGTCTGCAGTCCCAGGTAATAGCGCGAGCCCGGGGGAAAGAGAACCTCTTCCGGCAAGCTGAAGCCGAGTTCACTGGCGAAGGCGTTAAGTGGCAGACCGGAAATGTTCTGCGACAGCAGCCCATGCATCTGACGGCGATGGCCTGTCTCTACCGTTTCCAGAATCAGGCTGCCATCATTCTGAATCGTCATGTGCTGTGCGCTGTTGCCCGTCAGCCACACCCAACCATTGGGACCGAGGTGGTACTGGCCGCTGCCGGCCAGTTCTTCCGGGCTGCGCTGTTGCCAGCTGCCGGTAGCGGCGGTGAACGAGAACATCCGCCGATCCAGTAGGTACGCGCCGTTTGCCACGGCAGCGCCAAACAGGTCGAGCCGGCATACCGGGTTGCCGTCCAGTCTCAGATAATAATAGCCGCTGGCAAGGGCCTCGCGAGCGCTGATGGGCTCAAAGGGCAGGGCCCAGCGCGCCAGAACGCTCGCTGGTTGTTCTCCGGTCAGCAGAGCTTCCAAGGCCTGCTGTCGGGCGTTGTCGTCCAGCTGCTGCTCCAGTGAGGCATAATCGAAGGCGTGCTGGGCCAGCTGTGCCAGGGCGGCGGCTGTTGCCTCAATCGTCGTCGAGCCTTCGGTTTCGCTCGCTACCTGCTGGTAGCGTGCCAGAAAACCGGGCAGCGACTGGCCGACAATGCGGCCAAGACGCTGTAGCCGGGCGTATTCCTCCGGCTGATCGTCACCCTCGGCGGCAGCAAGGTAATCGCGGAACAGGCTGGCGGCAGTTCCCAGTTCGCCCCGCACAATCAGGTCGGCCTCCTCCATGCTCATGGCCGGATGACGCAACAGGCGGCCATGCACCAGCGTGGTCAGCGGGCTGATGAAGACTGCGCCGTCAGTGGTTAACTGGCGGTAGGCGCCCGGCGGAGCGCTCAGGATAAAATCATCCTGCGCCAGTTCTGTGCCAGTGTCCTCGTGCAGCAGGGTTTGTCCGGCGACAATCTGTGCCACCAGCGGCGCGTTTTCCGCCCAGGCCGGCTCAAGCCGTTCCAGGCGGAAGCCGCCAGAGGCATCACTCAGGGCGCTGGGTTCATTGTCGTCACAGATGAAGTTTTCATTGAGATCGAGACAGACCAGGGCCCGCTCGCAATAGCCATCCGCAACCCTGCCGGACAGCGACAGGCTCTGGTTGAGGTGGAAGCTGCCGTCGTCACCACAACCGTGCAGCAGAAAACTCAACAAAAACAGGCCGGAATACAGAATTCGCATGCGTGAAACTCCTCCGCAGGGTTATGAAGAATGCGCACCGTTGCCCAATAACCAGGTTGGTTTTTGCGGGAACAGGCTTCAGAGAGTAGCAGATTTGCGGGAGCGGTGCTCGCCGGTGCCGTCAATACAGCTGACCCTGCTGGCGGGCGTAATCCTGCAGCACGGCGATGGCTTCGCTGCGGCACAGATCGGTGACGACGGCAATGCCGCGCTGCTGCAGTTTGTCCTGCCAGCGGTCGGGCTTGTCGCCCTCGTCGAAGCCGATGGCGCGCGCATCCTCATCGCGGGCGCCGCACAGCAGGCGATGGATGCCGGCCCAGGGGAGGGCGCCGAGGCACATGGCGCAGGGTTCGGTGGAGCTGACCAGTTCGAAACGGCGCGGCGGCAGCAGATCGAGCCGGTGCTGGCCAAGACGCTGCTGGGCGCGCATCAACGCAACTATTTCGGCGTGCGCGGCCGAGCAGCAGCTGGGGATGACACGGTTGACACCGGCACAGATCAGCGCGCCGCTGTCGGCATCGAAAACGGCGGCGGCAAAGGGGCCGCCAGCGGTTTCCGTGGCGGTCGTCTGGCTGTTGCGGCGGGCCAGCGCCAGTACCCAGCGCATGCGCGCGGTGGCACCGGCCAGGATCGGCACCTCCCGCTCGGCTTGGAGCAGCCAGGTCGGCAGGGACAGACAGCATTGCGCAAAGGGGGCAAGATTCATGGTGGCTCCTGAGGCTGGGGTTTTCCTGGGTGACGCGGGCGTGTCCGTGGCGCTATGTTCGGTATTGGCCGGTGAATACTGCGAGGCGCATCCCGGCTGATTCTTCCATAAAAAAAGGTTCCTGCCCATGCCCTCTGCTTCCGTTGCGCTGCAGCAGCAGCGTGCCACGCTGCTGGTGGTCTGCATTGCCCAGTTTCTGATGCCGTTCATGATGTCGGCGGTGGGCATTGCTCTGCCGACCATCGGTCTTGAGTTCGGGGCCAGCGCCCGCCAGCTGGGACTGGTGGAAACGGCCTATGTGGCGGCGGCGGCCATGTGTCTGCTGGGCATGGGACGGCTGGGTGATATCTGCGGCCGGCGGCGCATCTTCCGCCTGGGGCTGGTGCTGTTCAGCCTGACCGGTGGTCTGATTGCCCTGGCGCCGACCATTGTCACGGTGATCGGATTGCGCTTTGCCCAGGGGGTTGGCGGTTCGATGGTGATGGCTACTACCATGGCCATGGTCATCACGGCCTTTCCCGAAGGGCAGCGCGGCCGGGCGCTGGGGATTGCCGTGGCGGCCGTCTATGCCGGCATTTCCTGTGGGCCCTTTTTCGGCGGCTTGCTGGTATCGGCGCTGGGCTGGCGCGCCCTGTTCTGGCTGGTGCCGCTGCTGGGCGGACTGGCTTTTGTGGTTGCCAGTCGTCATTTGGCAGTCGAGGCGGCGGCTGCCGCCGGGGAGCCGCTGGATGTGCGTGGCTGGCTGGTTTATGCCCTGGCCATTGGTTTGCTGGTGGTGGCCGCGACCCGTTTGCCGCAGCCCTGGGCCTGGCCGCTGCTGCTGGCGGGCGCGTTGCTGCTGGGGCTGTTTGTGGTGCTGCAGGCCCGCACACCTTATCCGCTGCTGCAGGTGGCGCTGTTGCGCCATAACGCCGCCTTTGCCCTGGGGAATCTGGCCGCGCTGCTCAACTATGCCGGCACCTTCGGGCTGACCTTTTTTCTGAGCCTGTATCTGCAACTGTTGCGCGGCTACAGCCCGCGCGAAGCTGGCAGCTTGCTGTTGCTGCAACCGCTGGTGCAGGCGCTGCTTTCGCCCCTGTGCGGTCGCTGGTCGGACCACTGGCCGGCCCAGCGCCTGGCCACGGCCGGCATGCTGTTGTGCGCGCTGGGATTGTGGCAGGCTTCGCGCATTGATCTGCACACGTCGCTGGCCGGCCTGGTGGTGCTGTTGCTGGTGCTGGGGGCCGGTTTTGCCCTGTTTTCATCGCCCAATACCCGGGTGGTGCTCAGCAGTGTACCAGCCAGACATCTTGGCATGGCCTCGGGGCTGGCGGCGGCCATGCGTACTCTGGGAATGACCGGCAGTATGGCGCTGATTCTGCTGTTGCTCAATCACCATCTGGGCGCCACCGTCATCGGTGTCGCCCAGGCGCCGGCCTTTCTGGCCGCCATGACGGCGAGTCTGCGGCTGTTTGCCGGGCTCTGTCTGCTGGCGGTGCTGGTGTCCGGTTCGCGGTGGTGGCGCGGCTGATGGAATCGCGGCAAAAAGGGTCAGACACTTTCGCGATGCTTGAGCCTTGTTGCCGCGGATGATAGATTGTGCATTCGATCGCAGCGTTTCCCGCAGTTCTCTCACATCTCGTTGTCAGCAGGAGTTGAGTGCATGAAGAATCTGTCGTTGCAAGTCAAGGTGATCGCCGTCGGGGTGCTGCTGCCGACCCTGCTGCTGGCCGGTCTGTTTACCACCTATGTTCGCCAGACGCGGCAGGATACGGTTGCTACCTTTGTCGAAAAGGCCCGTGCCATTACCGTGACGGTCGAGTCGACTCGCCAGGGCATGGAAGATCTGTACCAGAAGGGGGTATTCACCACCGCCATGCTGCGGCAGTTCGCCGATCAGGGTCAGACGGATCAGCTGATTTCCGCCGTGCCGGTGGTCGCCGCCTGGCGGGCCGCCATGCGGGAAGCCCAGAACGGTGGCTATGAATTCAAGGTGCCCAAGTTCAAGCCGCGTAATCCGGCCAACGAGCCCGATGCCCTGGAGGCGCGGGTACTCAACCTGTTTCGCGACCAGAAGCTGGGCGAGTATTACGAAATCGATGAAAGCCGCAACGCCGTGCGCTACTTCCGTCCGGTGGTGCTGTCGCAGAACTGCATGGTCTGTCACGGCGATCCGGCTACCTCCCAGACCCTGTGGGGCAACGACAGGGGACTCGATCCCACCGGCGGCCGGATGGAAAACTGGCGCGTGGGCGAGATTCACGGCGCCTTTGAGGTTATCCAGTCGCTTGACGAGGCCGACGCCCGCCTGGCTGCCATTTTGTGGAAGAGCAGTGGTGCGGTGCTCGGCAGTCTGCTGGTTTATGCCCTGCTGATTGCCGTTTTCTTCATCCGCCACGTCAGCCGGCCGCTGGGTGAAACGGTCGCCATGGTCGAAGCCCTGGGGCAGGGCAATCTGAACCAGCGTCTGGCGGTGAACAGCGGCGACGAGATCGGCCGCCTCGGGCGGGCCATGAACGGCTTTGCCGACAACCTGCGCGACGAGATCCTCACCGCCTTCCAGCGGCTGGCCGAAGGCAACTTCACCTTCGAAGCCCAGGGCCTGATCCGTCAGCCGCTGAGCCAGGCCAATCTGGCCCTCAATGACAGCATGGGGCAGGTCCGTATCGCCGGCGATCAGATCAGCGCCGGCGCCGACCAGATCAGCGATACCAGCCAAGCCCTGTCGCAGGCCGCCACCGAACAGGCCAGCTCCCTCGAAGAAATCAACAGCTCCATGACCGAAATGGCCTCACGCACCAAACAAAACGCCGACAACGCCGTCCAGGCCAACCAGCTCGCCGGCGAAGCCTGCCAGGCGGCGGCCAAAGGCAACCACCAAATGCAGGAAATGGTCAGCGCCATGGCCGAGATCAACACCTCGGCCCAGAACATCTCGCGCATCATCAAGGTCATCGACGAAATCGCCTTCCAGACCAACCTGCTTGCCTTAAACGCCGCCGTCGAAGCCGCCCGCGCCGGCCAGCACGGCAAAGGCTTCGCCGTCGTCGCCGAAGAGGTGCGCAACCTCGCCGCCCGCAGCGCCAAAGCCGCCAGTGAAACCGCCGAACTCATCGAAGGCGCGGTACAAAAAGCCGGCAACGGCACTCAGATCGCCGAAAGCACCGCCGAGGCCCTCACCGGCATCGTCCAGGGCATCACCAAGGTTTCCGATCTGGTCGGCGAGATCGCCGCCGCCAGCGACGAACAGACCCAGGGCATCAGCCAGATCAGCATTGGCCTGAGCCAGATCGACGAAGTCACCCAGCAGAACACCGCCAACGCCGTCGAATGCGCCGCCACCGCCGAGCAGCTGGCGGCCCAGGCCCAGCAGCTGCAGGAGATGCTGGCCCGCTTCACCCTCTACCAGCAGGGTGCGACGCGGCCGCCGGCCCGTCCTGTTGCCCCGGTGCGTCAGCCCGCCACGCCGGCGGTGACCAAACAGCAGCCGGCACTGAGGTCTCCAGCGGATAGCTGGGGTGGTGGCCAGGCCGGTCGACCGCAGAAACCGGCTGAGATGATTGCGCTGGACGACGACGAGTTCGGGCGCTTCTGACGACCCGCCTCAACCTGCACGAACACCACAACGCCCGCTGTCAGTCTGCTGACAGCGGGCGTTGTGCGTTTGGCCGGCGTGGGCTGTCTCAATCCAGCGGGCGACCCTCGCCGCTGGTCTCGTGGGTCTGGCCGTCGCGGATCTGGTAGAGGCGCCGGAAGGTGGGAATGATCTTTTCGTCGTGGGTGACGACAATGACGGCGGTTTCGAATTGCTGCGCCATGCTGTTGAGGATGGCGATGACCGCCAGCGCCCGTTCACTGTCGAGTGGCGCGGTGGGCTCGTCGGCCAGAATGACCGGCGGCTGGTTGATCAGGCCACGGGCAATGGCGACGCGCTGCTGCTCGCCGCCGGACAGCTGGGCCGGCAGGGCGCGGGCACGGTGCTGCACATCAAGGGCCTCCAGCAGTTCCATGGCCCGCCGGCGGGCAACGGCGTTGGCGGTGCCGGCCAGCATGGCCGGCAGGGCCACATTGTCGCAGATATCGAGGAAGGGAATCAGGTAGGGCGCCTGAAAGACAAAACCGATGCGGTCGCGCCGCAGGGCGCGCAGATCGCGTACCCGCCAGCCGTTGTCGTAGATGCAGTCGTCGCCCAGCACCATGCGGCCACTGCTCGGTTCGATGACCGCACCCAGGCACTTGAGCAGGGTGCTCTTGCCGCTGCCGGAGGGGCCGATGAGGCCGACCACCTCGCCCGCCGCCACCTGCAGATTCACCTGACGCAGGGCCTGCACAGCCGTGTCGCCCTGGCCATAACGTTTGCTGAGGGCTTCGATGTGGATGCCGCCCGCCATGGTCAGCCTCCGATGGCCTGGGCCGGATCGACCCGCAGGGCGGCATGGATGGCCACCAGTGACGCCAGCAGGCAGATCAGCACCACGGCGGCCAGGCCGGCCAAGGCGTCCTGCGGCACCAGCAGGACATGCTTGGGGAAATAGGGTGCGCTGTAACTGGCGGTGATGTTGCCGACGCTGAAGCCGATCAGGCCGAGGGCGACGGACTGCTGCACGATCATGGCGGCAATGGTGCGGTTGCGGGTGCCGATCAGCTTGAGCACGGCGATCTCGCGGATCTTGCCGAGGGTGAGGGTGTAGATGATGAAGGCGACGATGGCGGCGCTGACCAGGGCCAGAATCACCAGAAACATGCCGATCTGGCGTGCGCTGGTGGCGATGAGCTTGCCGACCAGAATGCCTTCCATCTGGTCGCGGCTGTAGACGGTGAGGCGTTTCCAGCGGCGGATCTGTTGGGCGGTCTGTTCGGCATCGGCGCCGGCGGTCAGTCGCACCAGCACGGCGTTGACGAAGGGGTTGCCGCCCTGTTCGGTAATGACGGCCGGCAGCAGATCGGGTTGGCCCGGGGGATTGTACAGTGGGCTGGCGGCGGTGCGGCGGCGCTGCTGCCAGAGGGCGTCGTTGTCCTTGAGGAACTGGGTCTGCTGGGCGTCACGCAGGGGAATGAACAGCATCGGATCGCCGCTTGATGACACCATGCGGCGCGTCAGGCCGACAACGCGGTAACGGGTGCGGCGGATCTGTACCTGCTCGCCCAGTCGCAGGCCGCTGGCCTGATCGGCCACCGCTTCGTAATGATTGCGGCCGAGATGGCGGCCGGCGATGAGTTGGGGCGGCCAGCCCGGCGTGCCTGGGCCACCTGGCGCGATGCCGCTGACCAGTACGCGCAGGTCACGCTGACCCTGGCGCACCTGCATGGTCAGATAGGTGACATTGACGGCCTCGCTGACGCCGGGCAGGGCGCGGATGCCGCGCCACAGATCGTCATACAGGCTCGATGGTTCGGCGTAGGGCCCGAGGGTGTCGCGCTGCACCACCCACAGATCGGCGCCGCTGTTGTCGAGCAGGACGCGGGCGTCGTCGACCATGCCACGGTAGACCCCGGCCATCACCAGGGTCACGCCGATCAGCAGACCCAGCCCCATGCCGGTAAAGACGAATTTGCCCCAGCTGTGCAGGATGTCGCGGCCGGCCAGGCTGATCATGGCCGCACCGCCGCTGTCAGCTGTGCGACCGGCCGCAGGCGGCTGCCGGGGCGCAGCGGCCTGGCGCTGTAAAGGATCAGCTCGTCGCCCGCCTGCACCCCCTGGGTGATCTGGATGAAGCCATCAAGATCGCTGGCGCCGGTGGTGACCGGAACGAAGACCGCCTTGCCCTGCCGCTTCTGCCACACGCCGGTCTGGCCAGCCTGGCGTTGCAGGGCGGCCTGGGGTATGACCGGCGCCGGTGCCAGAGGCGCCAGCAGCACCGTCACCTCGGCCAGCTCACCGATGGCGGGCAATGTTGATGGCAGTGGCGCGAAGCCGACCTTGGCCAGCAGTTCCTCGGTGATGGCATCGGCCAGGGGCTCCTGGCGCAGCACCAGGCCTGCCAGCTCCTGCTGCGGCCGGGAACGCAGGGCGATTCGTGCCGCCAGACCGGCCTGCAGGCTGCCGGCATGCAGCTGGTCAAAACGCACCTCCAACCGCAGACTGGCTGGGTCGATCAGCTCAAGTACCGTTTGACCGGCCACCAGGGTCGAGCCGGGATCGGCATCGCGGCGGACGACCAGGGCGTCCACCGGCGCGCGTAGCTCCAGATGGTGCAGCTGGGCCCTGAGCGCCTGTAGCTCGGCCCGCAGCCGTTGCTGCTCGGCCAGGGCAGCCGCCAGTCCGGCCGCGGCCAGAGCGGCCTCGTGCTGCCGATCGAGTAGCTGTTCGGCACTGACGGCCTGTTGCTGTTGCAGCAGCTGGTAGCGTTGTCGCTGGCGTTCGGCGTAGTCCAGCCGGGCGCGGGCTTCGTGCTGACGGGCGGCATTCTGCTGAAGGGTCGCCTGCTGGGCCAGGATGCGCGCCTCCAGATCCACCGGGTCCATGCGCGCCAGCAGCTGGCCGGCCGTGACGCGCTCGCCTACCCGCACCGACAAGGTGGCCAGACGGCCCGGCTGGGTCGGACCGATGCGGTAGCGGTGGCGGGCCTCCACCTGGCCGATGCCGAACAGGGCCGGTTGCAGAGCGCGCTGCTCCACTCGCACCAGCGTCACGGCTACCGGTGCCAGCGGCCCGCTGCGCAGGACGACATGGACCAGCAACCCCAACAGGGGCAGCAGCAGGGCCAGAAGGCCGAGGGTTCGGCGGGTCGGGGGCGGGATCGTCATGGAAAAGGCTCCGCAAGCAAAGGAATGTGACCTGCTGCTGGTCGGCATGGAGACGGTGGTTGCCGGGCAGGCAGCCGAGGGCTGCTTCCAGCAACGCCACTGTGTCAGCAGTGAAAGGGAATGACCTTGATCGGGATCAAAAAAGAACGCACATCCTGGGGGTGTGTTCCAGCATGTGCGTCTTTGGCGTTTTATTTTTAAAGGGTTGTTTTGTTGGCTGTCGCAGAGGTTTCAGACTTTCCAGCGAATGCAGGACACCGGACAGGGGTCCATGGCCTCGTTCTGGATGTCCGCTTCGCTGGCGCCGGCGCTGTTGTAGCATTCGGCTTTGCCATTATCGGCGAAGCGGAACACCTCCGGCAGGTTTTCGACACAGAGGCCACAGCTGATGCATTCGTCCTGATCGACCCAGGCGGTTCTGGCCATAACGGAGACTCCTTTGCGGTGCGGGTGAGAAACGGGGTGGCCGTCAGCCGGCCGCGCCGTGCGGCCGGGACGACAGCTGGCAGTATAGACCGGCAGCGCGCTGACGCAAGGCGCCGCTGGGTTGGGTTCCCTGTTTGTGCTCCGAAGTAAAGGGGAAAACCTTGACGCTGATCAAGGTTTTCCCCTTTTTGTTGTGCTATGGCCCTTTGGGTTTATAATTGAATGGAGGCAAAAACGGGGGCGCCTGGCGGCGGCATTGTGCGGCCGGCAGGATTTTGTGCAGGAAAAAGGAGAGGAAACTATGACTAAACAAGGGTTTACCCTGATGCTGGCGCTTTGCGGACTGCTGGCGACCGGCATGTCCGGCTGGGCCGCAGACGCCTGTATCGACTGCCACAGCAAGCTGTCGCCCGGCCAGGTGCGCGATTGGCAGGTCAGCCAGCACGCCCAGGTGGGTGTCGGCTGTGCCACCTGCCATGGCACCGCGCATTCCAGCGCCGCCGACGCCAACAAGGCCCGCTTGCCTGACGAGCATGTCTGTGCGCAGTGCCACGAAGAGCAGTTCACCTCGTTTTCTCATGGCAAGCACAATCACGGCTGGGCGGTGCTCAACGCCATTCCGGCCACCCATTTCGCGCCCGATGAACTGATCGAGGGCGGCCGCGGCTGCGGTGGCTGCCATAACATGGGCATCAAAACTGCCGAGCAGAAGGCTGACCAGCAGGCTAAGGGCTATCGCTACCAAAACAATTCGTGCGACGAGTGCCATACCCGTCATTCGTTCTCCAAGAAGGAGGCCAGCAATCCCAAGGCGTGTCAGCAGTGCCACATGGGCTACGACCATCCGCAATGGGAGATGTGGTCGAGTTCCAAGCATGGCGCCCGTTATCTGATGCAGAAGGATGGTGATCTGCCGGCTGGGGCCGCCGCGCCCACCTGCCAGTTCTGCCACCTGCCCGACGGTACCCACGAAAACCGCACGGCCTGGGGTTTCCTCGGGGTGCGACTGCCGCTGCCGGAGGACAAGCAGGCTGCTGCCGACCGGGTGACCATTCTCAAGGCGCTGGGTGTGTTGCATCCGGAAACCGGCGAACCGACACCGATTCTCGATGCCGTCAAGCAGCTTGACATGGCCCGGCTCGACCAGGCTTCCTGGCAGAAGGAACGTGACCGCATGCTGGCGGTCTGCAGCCAGTGTCATGCGCCGGCCTATGCCAAGGAGCAGCTTGACATGGGGGATGCCATTCTGACCAAGGCCGACCGGCTGATGGCCGAGGCCATTGAAACCGTGGCGGCGCTTTACCAGGACGGCATCATCCAGAAACCCGCCGGTTATCCGTTCAACTACCCGTTCATTCTGGCGCTGATGCACACCAACGGCGCCAACTGGAACGAAAAGCTTGACGAGCTGTCCTATATCGACCAGGTGTTGCTGCAGATGTATTTCAAGCATCGCATGCGCGCCTACCAGGCGTTCTTCCATGTCAATCCCGACTATGCCTACTGGTATGGCTGGAACATGATGACCCAGGATCTGGGCGAGATCAAAGAGCTGGCCAAGTCCATGCGGGCGCGCCACGCTGCGCAGCAGAAGAAGTAGTCCGTCCCCGACAACACGCGTTTGCCTCCGTGCCGCCACCACCTTCGGGTGGTGGCGGTTTTTCAGCCGCTGACACCGTCATTCAGGAGAGTGCTTTGTGAAACCCGTAGTTACCGATTCACCCGCCCGTGCCACAACCTTCTGGGGTATTCGTGCTCAGCTGCTGAGCCTGATCGGCCTGGTAGTGCTGGCCGCTCTGGCGGTCAGCCTGGTATCACTGGGCTTTCTGGCCCGTCAACAGCAGGACGGCCGCCTGATCAATCTGGCGGGCGCCCAACGCATGCTGAGCCAGAAAATGGCCAAGGAAGCCGCCCGTATGGCTGTGGGCCACGAGGTGGTTGATGCCCGTGCCGCTCTTGCCGCCAGTCGCCAACAGTTCGATCAGGCACTGCAACTGCTGCTGGAAGGCAATCCGGCCGAGGGCCTGAGCCCGGCCAGCGCTGAAATTCGCCCGGCCCTGCTGCAGCTGCGTCAGCAGTGGCAGCCCCTGCTGGCCGCCACCGAGGTGCTGCTGGCCGAGGCGCCGGGCCAGCCCGCGTTTGATCAGGCCCTGCAGTTGCTGTTGCGGCAGAACGATGCGTTGATGGCTCAGGCTCATGCCATTGTCGGTCTGTACGAGCAGCAGGCCGGTGCCAAGGTGACCGTGCTCAAGCGGGTGCTCTATGCCGGCATGCTGGTGGTCCTGCTGGTGTTTGCGTTCAGCGCCCTGGCCACGGGCCGGCTGGTCCTGCAACCGGTGGCGCGGCTGATTGCGATGATACAGGCGCTGGAGCGTGGTCAGCTCGATCTGCGGCTGAACATGCGGCGGCGCGATGAAATCGGCATCATGGCGCGCACCATGAACGCCTTTGCCGACAACCTGCGCGACGAGATACTCACAGCCTTTCAACGGCTGGCCGAAGGCAACTTCACCTTCGAAGCCCAGGGCCTGATCCGTCAGCCGCTGAGCCAGGCCAACCTGGCCCTCAACGACAGCATGGGGCAGGTGCGCATTGCCGGCGACCAGATCAGCGCCGGGGCCGATCAGATCAGCGATACCAGCCAGGCCCTGTCGCAGGCCGCCACCGAACAGGCCAGCTCCCTCGAAGAAATCAACAGCTCCATGACCGAAATGGCCTCACGCACCAAACAAAACGCCGACAACGCCGTCCAGGCCAACCAGCTCGCCGGCGAAGCCTGCCAGGCGGCGGCCAAAGGCAACCACCAAATGCAGGAAATGGTCAGCGCCATGGCCGAGATCAACACCTCGGCCCAGAACATCTCGCGCATCATCAAGGTCATCGACGAAATCGCCTTCCAGACCAACCTGCTTGCCTTAAACGCCGCCGTCGAAGCCGCCCGCGCCGGCCAGCACGGCAAAGGCTTCGCCGTCGTCGCCGAAGAGGTGCGCAACCTCGCCGCCCGCAGCGCCAAAGCCGCCAGTGAAACCGCCGAACTCATCGAAGGCGCGGTACAAAAAGCCGGCAACGGCACTCAGATCGCCGAAAGCACCGCCGAGGCCCTCACCGGCATCGTCCAGGGCATCACCAAGGTTTCCGATCTGGTCGGCGAGATCGCCGCCGCCAGCGACGAACAGACCCAGGGCATCAGCCAGATCAGCATTGGCCTGAGCCAGATCGACGAAGTCACCCAGCAGAACACCGCCAACGCCGTCGAATGCGCCGCCACCGCCGAGCAGCTGGCGGCCCAGGCCCAGCAGCTGCAGGAGATGCTGGCCCGCTTCACCCTCTACCCGCAGGGCGCGGTGCGGCCGCCGGCGTCTTGCCAGAGGCGTCAGCTGGCGGCATACTGAAATCATTGGCGCCGGCTGCGCGGCGGCGGATCATGGTGAAGGAGAGGGCGGTGACGACAACCACGGAAGCAGAGCCGGCCGGATTGCAGTTGCACCAGGTGGGGCTGGTGCGGCGCGATGTCGTGGGCCGTCAGCAAACCCTGCTGGCGGAGATCAGCTGCACCTTCGCTGCCGGTCGCATCAGCGCTTTGATCGGGCCATCGGGCAGCGGCAAGAGCAGTTTGCTGCGGCTGCTCAACCGGCTGGACGAACCGACCAGCGGCCGGATTCTGCTGGCGGGAAGCGATATCCGGCAGCTGGCGCCGCAGCAGCTGCGCCGGCGGGTCGGTCTGGTGCTGCAGAAGGCCTATCTGTTCGATGAAACGGTGCTGGATAATCTGCGGCGGCCGTTCGGCTACTGGCAGCAGCCCGTGCCGGCGGCCGACGATGCGCGGCTGCGGCACTGTCTGGAGCAGGTGCAGCTGGCGCCCCAGGTGCTGACGCGGCCGGCGCGGCAACTGTCCGGCGGTGAGCAGCAGCGGGTCAGTCTGGCGCGGACCTTGCTGGGCGAGCCCGAGGTGTTGCTGCTGGACGAGCCGACCAGTGCGCTGGATCGGCCGATGGCCGATCGGCTGGCGCTGATGTTGCGCCAGCTGTGCCGTGCCCGCCAGCTGGCGCTGGTGCTGGTGACCCACGATCTGCGACTGGTGGCGCAACTGGCCGATCAGCTGCTGTTTCTGCAGCAGGGCCGGCTGTGCGAACAGGGGCCGGTGCCGGACTGTCTGACGGCGCCGCGCAGTGCCGCGTTGCAAAGCTTTCTGACCGAGGTGGAGGGACTCTGATGCTGGAGGGTGGCATGGTCGCGCTGGAACTGCGTCATTTGCTGTACGCCTATGGTCTGATCGGCCTGGCCATTGCCCTGGCGCGGCTGTCTCAGGTGGGACAGGCGGGCGCCCTGGCCTGGGCCGGCCTGCGCATGCTGGTGCAGCTGGTGGCGGTGGGTTATGTGCTGCAGCTGGTGTTTGCCCTGCAGTCACCGGTGGCGGTAGTGCTGATTCTGCTGGCCATGACCGGCTTTGCCCTGCAGGTGATGGGGGCGCGGGTGAAGCGGCGCATGCCGCATTTCTATCGGGTGATGGGCAGTGCCATGCTGCTGGGCTGTGGCGGCGTAACCTTTTATTTCTGCCTGCTGGTGGTGCAGTATGCGCCCTGGTATGACCCGCGCTATCTGATTCCGCTGGCCGGCATGATCATCGGCAATTCCATGAACGGCGCCAGCCTGGCCGCCGAGCGGCTGGCGGCGGAGATCCACGACCGCCGCGACGAGCTGGAAACCGCCCTTTGTCTCGGGGCCAGCGCTCGCCAGGCCGTGGAGCCGGCCCTGCGCACGGCCTACCGGGCGGCGCTGATCCCGACCATGAACAGCATGGCGGCGACCGGTATCGTCGCGCTGCCCGGCATGATGACCGGCCAGATTCTTTCCGGCGTCGATCCCCTCACCGCCGTGCGCTACCAGATCGCCATCATCTGCGCCATCACCGCCGCCGTGGCGCTGACCTCCTTCCTGATTCTGCTGTGGGGCTACCGCCGCTACTTCACCGCTGCCCACCAGCTCGACCCGCGCGCCCTTGACTGACCGCCGGTTACGACTCCTTCTTGCCGGCCCAGATCGGATCCCAGGAAAACTGCTGGCGCAGCCGTTCCTCCGGCCGCTGTTGATAGAACTCCTCGGCGCTGAAGGCGAAGCGGTAATCCTGCAGATAGTCCATCAGCAGTCTGGCGGCGGCGTTAAGCTGGCGGATCTGTTCGGGATCGGCGTTGCTGTTGACATCGGGATGGTGTTTACGCACCAGTTGGCGATGGCGCTGGCGGATCTGGCGAATGCTGAGGCGGTCGCTTTCGTGAAAGCCGAATTGGCGCAGCGCTTCTTTGAGGTCGTCGTAGGTCATAAAGGGTTTCAGGGCCGGAGAGAAAGGGAAGTGACAAGAGCAAGACCATGCGTGACCGGCTCAGAAGCCGGCTGCCAAAGACAGATCGGCGCTGCTGGCAGGGGACCGGCAGAACCCGGCCGGGACGACGAGGTTATTGGCGCGCCAGCCGCCAATTGGGCGCTACGGCCATGTCGGTGCTGCGCCAGGGATTGATATCGAGGCCACCCCGACGGGTATAGCGGGCGTAGACGCTCAGTTGGGTCGGCCGGCAGCAGCGCAGCACATCGGTGAAGATGCGCTCGACGCACTGTTCGTGAAATTCGTTGTGCTGGCGGAAGGAGATCAGGTAGCGCAGCAGGCCGGCATGGTCGATGGCCGGGCCGCGATACTGCAGCCACAGGCTGGCCCAGTCGGGCTGCGAGGTGATCAGGCAGTTGCTTTTGAGCAGATGGCTGTAGAGCTGTTCCTCTACCTCCGGTGCGGCGGGCGAACAGGACAGCAGGCCGCTGTCCACCTGATAGCGGTCGATGGCGATGTCGAGATCGTCAAGGCATTGGCCGGTCAGCTGGCCAACCTGCCAGGTCGCCACATCATCGGGAGGACTCAGATTGAGGGTCACGGCGGTGCCGGCCACCGCGCTCAGATCGTGTCGCAACTGATCGGCCACGGCATCCGTGGTGGCAAAGGCCGTCTGGTTGTAGCTGTTGAGGTAGAGCTTGAGGGATTTCGATTCGATCAGGTTGGGGCTGTGGCAGGGCACCCGCAGCTGCAGCAGCGCCACCACCGGTTTGCCCTTGGGGTTGAGCCACGACAGCTCGTAGCCGTTCCACAGATCTTCGCCGACAAAGGGCAGCGATGTGCCGATGCCCAGCTCGGCACGCTTGAGCTGGCGCGGCACGGGACAGAGCAGGTGGCTGTCGTAGCGGTCGATGTAGCGGGTCGGTTGGCCCAGGGGCAGGTGCTCCAGCGGATTCATGGGGTCTCCTCGTCGTCCGGCGGGTTTTCCAGCAGGCGTTGCAGCTGGCGGGCGCTGGCGCGCGGCAGGGGCTGGCCGTCGATGGGGCTGCGCAGGCCCTGCTGGCGCCGGCTGCGCGGAAACACATGGCACAGCAGCGGAAAATCCTGATCGTCGATACTCAGCAGATGTTGCTGCTCCTGCTGGTGGGCGTCGGCTGGCGCGGCGGTGAAGGCAATTTCTTGCTGGTTGAGAAAGATTTCCACCTCGTCCGGGTCATCGGCGAACAGATGCAGCTCGATGAGGCTGTGGGGCGTCAGTTCGCCGCGCAGCACGTCGCCGGTCAGATAGGGGTTGAACGGCTCCAGCCGCTGGAGGAACTCCAGCGCCAGATAGCGCATGGCGTCGAGTTGCTGGTCGGTGTCGGGCGGATTATACAGTGCCATCAGCTCGCGCAGTTGGGTGTGGATTTCCGTATTGGCGGGCAGGTAGTGGCCACGGCTGAGGGCCTGGTCGGAACCATAGGCCTTGCCGGCCTTGTGCTTGGCGGCGCTGTAGTCGAGACCTTCCTCGTAGATCAGGCGCGCCGCTTCGCGGGCGATAAGCTGGCGGATCTGCTGCTGATGGGGCATGATCGGCTCCGGTGCTGCCGGTTTGCAACACGAAGGGTTGTCGCGCGGGCAGGGGTCTGGTATCAAGGGCAAATCATCTTAGCGGTTTGGTCGGGCAAGTCAAGCCCACCGACTCTCTACAGCCAACCCCGGTTTTTAACGTTTTGACGCCCTGCCGACTTCCGGCGCGGAGATCCTGTGACCAGCGATGACTTGGCGGCTGTTGTCCGCGATGAATATTATATGCAACTGGCCCTGGCCGAAGCCCGCCAGGCGCAGACTTTGGGCGAGGTGCCGATTGGCGCGGTGCTGGTACAGCACCGGCGGGTGCTGGCGCGCTGTGGCAACCGTCGCGAATTCTGGCAGGACCCCACCGCCCATGCCGAGCAGATTGTCTTGCGCGAAGCCGCCCGCCGGCTCGGTTCCTGGCGGCTGCTTGACTGTACCCTTTATGTGACGTTGGAGCCCTGCCTGATGTGCATGGGGGCCATTGTGCTGGCGCGGGTACCCCGACTGGTATTCGGTGCCCGCGATCCGCGGGTCGGCGCTGTCGGTTCAGTATTCAATTTTGCTGCCGACCCTCACCTCAATCATGCTGTCCGTGTCACCGAAGGTGTTTGCGGTGTCGAATGTAGCGAAATACTGTCGGCTTTTTTTCAGCAATTGCGTTCGCGTAAAAAAGCTGCTAAGTTCACGCCCTGATTTGTCGCTGCGGAGGGGTGTCCGAGAGGTCGAAGGTGACAGACTCGAAATCTGTTGTA
>Ga0265295_1003731_pt1 | contig 21621 bp, 25 predicted proteins | sample Munlansysbiofilm_FD_192503 | JGI IMG/M metagenome (GOLD analysis project Ga0265295, IMG submission 192503) | Leachate microbial communities from a municipal landfill in Southern Ontario, Canada - Methane capture system biofilm | ecosystem: Engineered > Solid waste > Landfill > Unclassified ...
TTATCCTGTTGAAGAAGAATCAGCTGACGATATCATTTTCAAGAATGATGAAGTAATTGTTGAAGAACCTGAAATCGGCTTTGCGGATGATTTTGTTTATGAAGAATATCAACCAGATAAAGAACCGCAAAGTAAACCACATGTAGCTCCAACTTTTGAAAACGAACATAGAGTTTTAAAGGAATATGTTTTGCCACCAATAAGTTTGTTTAAGAAAAATGAAAATAGAACCGATGTAGAACCTTCATGGGTAAAAGAAAATATTGATGTCATCAATGAAACGATGTTATCTTTTGGTATCGAAGGAACAGTCACAAATTATACTATGGGGCCAACTGTAACCAGATATGAAGTATCATTGGCTTCTGGAGTTCCAACCAAGAAAATTACATCAATATCTGATAATATCCAAATGAGTCTTTCTGCATTTTCGATAAGAATTGAAGCACCGATTCCAGGCAAGAATACCGTCGGGATTGAAGTTCCAAACAGAGTTAGAGAATCAGTTTTCTTTGGAGACGTAATTGATAATCCTAAATTTGTTAAATCAAGTGACCCATTACTTTTGGCTATTGGTCTAGATATTGACGCATTACCTGTTTATACTTCTATAGAATCGATGCCACATGGATTGGTTGCAGGATCTACTCAATCAGGTAAATCAGTTTGTATAGCGTCAATCATCGTTTCTTTAATCGCCAGAAACAAACCTGATGAAGTTAAATTAATGTTAATCGACCCTAAAAAGGTTGATTTACAACAGTTTGCGGATTTACCGCATCTAGTAACTCCAATTATCGATGAAACAAATGTTGCTAATGAGGCTTTAAAATGGATGGTTAAGGAAATGGAAAACCGTTATGACATCCTCAAGCGTTTTAAAGCGGTCAATGTCGTAGATTATTATTCAAGAAGAAGCGACGCTCCTAATTTTATAAAGATGCCAAGAATTGTCGTCATTATTGAAGAAGCATCTGACTTACTGCTTAGTGGTGGAGCCGAAATTGAAGAAAGCATCTTGAAATTAACACAAAAATCAAGGGCAGTTGGTATCCATGTATTGCTCGCTACACAAAGACCGTCTGCAGACATATTAAAAGGTTCGATCAAAGCAAACATACCTACAAGATTTGCTTTTAGAGTTCCATCGTCAACGGATTCATCTGTTGTCTTGGATATGACTGGGGCAGAAAAATTATTAGGTAAAGGGGATATGTTATTCTCTGAAAATGGAATGGCTAGAAGACTCCAAGGAGCCTATCTGTCACCAGAAGAGATCGAGTCAATAACTGAATATATCAAAGAACAAAGAGAGCCTGAATATTTATTTACTCATGAAGCTTTAGTGGTACAAATGAGTAGCATGGAAAGTTTTGATCAGATTGACGAATTATTCAAAGAAGTTGCGACTTATGTCGTTGAAGAAGGCAAATGTTCTTTAAATAAAATAACTCAAGTATTTGGTATAGGCTTTAATAGAGCGACTCAAATTGTTAATTCATTAGAAAAATTTGGAGTAGTTTCAGAGAATGTTGGAACTAAGCCAAGAACAGTTTTGGTTGAATATCAAGAACTCAGCAAAATATTTGAAGGGTTGGATTATTAATGGATTTTGAAGACCTTAATGAATTGGAACAACAAAAAAAACTGATGAAGAAATCGAAGTCTTTACTCATCAGTTTTTTCATGTTTTTGATTGTTGATATAGCGCTTTTTATCTATTTGCAGAAAAATCAACTTTTCATGTTTAATCTTTCTAAAAATGATGAAATGATACCTAATTCTTTAATAACAGATATTTTTTCATTCTTTTTCTATACAATCATTCTAATCTCGGTAATCATTTTCATAATTCTATTAATAGTGACTTTCAAAAAAGTCTACAATTCAAACCCAAGCTCTTATAAGAAGGTTATCAATGCGGCCGATATCTTTAATATTGTGCCTATCTTCTTGTTTGTGGCGATTGTTGTTAATGGGTTTTTCTTTTCTTTGGCTCAGGTAGATGGGGAGTCTATGGTACCAACTTTTTGCGACAAAGATACTGTAATCATCTATTATAATGATAACTTTGTAGAAGAAGATATCATCATAGTAAAATGGGATAATCATTTCATTATTAAAAAAATAGTGGGTTTGCCTGGCGATGAACTACTAGTTGATGAAACTGGAGTCTACATAAATAATGTTTTAATTGAAACATATTTACCGGCTGGATTTCAAGAATATGATGGTATAATACCTGAGGGTTATTATTATATCTTAGGTGACAACCGTGAACATTCTCTAGATTCAAGAGTCATCAATCTTATTCCCCAAGAAAATATCCTTGGCGAAGTTATATATAATTTGACTAATGGTAATTGTGAGTAAAAAATAGGAAGTGGTAAGTATGAAACAAATCCAATGGTTCCCTGGCCATATGGCAAAAGCTAGGAGACAAATTGAAGAAAAACTAAAAGTAATTGACATTGTTTTTGAACTTGTGGACGCTAGAATTCCCGTTTCTTCATCAAATCCAATGTTAAATAAAATAATTAAAGATAAGCCAAAATTAATCATGCTGAATAAAGTTGATTTAGCTGATCCTAAAATAACTGAAGAATGGGTTAAATATTATCAATCTATGGGGATATCAACGATTCCCGTAAACTCTTTGAATGACAATTTGCAAAATTTAATCTATTTAAAAACAAAAGATATATTAAAGCCATTAATTGAAAAAGAGGAAGCAAAAGGCATGAAACAAAGACCTTTCAATGCAATGGTTTTAGGTATACCGAATGTAGGAAAATCACAGTTCATTAACAACTTAGCACAAAAGAACAAAGTTAAAACTGGCAACAAGCCGGGAGTAACAAAAATGCAGAGTTTCTTGAGCGCGGGTGATAATTTACGAGTATATGATAACCCTGGAGTTTTATGGCCAAAATTTGATGATGAACTTACAGGAATGAAACTGGCTTTATTAGGCTCAATTAAAGATAGTTTATTACCGCTTGATGATGTAACATTATTCGGAATTGAATACCTATCAAAATATTATCCTAAAAATCTTGAGAAAAGATATGGAATTAAATTAGACGAGTTAGAAACCAAGATAGATATTTTAGATGCTATTGGTAAGAGAAGAGGTTGCTTGATAAGTGGTGGAGAAGTAGACTATGAAAGAGTCTATAGCCTATTTTTGAACGATCTTAGAAATGGACAGTTAGGAAGATTAAGCTTTGAAAGAACTGAAGAATTTGCTGAAGTTTGAAACAGAATTATATAGTAAAGGCTTTAAATATATCGCCGGAGTTGATGAGGTTGGAAGAGGATCTTTGGCTGCCGGCGTTTTGGCTGCTGCTGTGATATTAGATCCAAACAAACCGATAAATGGATTGAATGACAGTAAACAATTAACAGAGAAGAAAAGAGTACTTCTTGCGAAAGAGATTGAAGAGAAAGCTCTTTTTTATTCTTATGGATATGTAGATGCGAATATCATTGATCAAATAAACATCTATCAAGCATCAAAATTAGCCATGTTAAAAGCTTTAAGTTATTTGAAGGTAAAGCCAGATTATATCCTGAGTGATGCGATGCCTTTATTTGAACAAGATATTCCGTTCCAAGCTATTATTAAAGGCGATAGTCTATCGGCATCGATTGCTGCGGCATCAATAATCGCTAAAGTAAAAAGAGATGAAATTATGGATAAGCTAGCTAGAATTTACCCTGGTTATGGGTTTGAGAAGCATAAGGGTTACCCAACTAAACTCCATTTGGATAAATTATTCGAGTTAGGGCCTTGTCCGTTACATAGAAGAACTTATAAACCAGTAAAGGAATGCTATTTGAAACAGATGAACTTGGAGGATTACTTATGAAATTTAAAGCTGTTATTTTTGATTTGGATGGAACGCTTCTAGATACTATTGAAGACATTAAAATCACAATGAACAAAGCTCTAGCAAAATATGATTACCCTCAGTTTTCAACTGAAGAGTATAAATACTTTGTTGGGAAAGGCGTGGATAATTTAATTAAACAAGTCATAAAAGCAGGAAACATTAACGAGAAAGCTTTTTCTGAATTAAAAAAAGATTATTATGAGATATATAAAGAACAATCAATTATTAATACAAGGATATATGATGGCATCAGTGAATTAATAAGGATTTTAAAAGATAAACAGATATCAGTGAATGTCTTATCCAATAAACCACACATCCAAACTGTCGCAGTAATCGATTATTATTTTGATAAAGGAACTTTCGATTTAGTATATGGAAAGAAAGAAGAATTTTTACCGAAACCTGATGCCAATAGTGCTTTAGATTTAGTTAAGAATCTTAAAATAAAAATTGATGAAGTACTATATGTTGGAGATACTGAGACTGATATGTTAACGGCGAAAAATTCTGGATTCTTTAGCGTTGGAGTCTTGTGGGGCTTTAGAAAAGAAACTGAGTTAAGGAATGCTGGCGCAAATGTCATAGTTAATCATCCTTTAGAAATTCTTGATTTGTTTTAATGGGTTTATTTAATAAATAATCTTGTAAAGATTATAATTGTATTTGAACTATATTTTTGCTATAATTGTAATGATATAAACGATAAAAGGAGTGATGAATTTGAAAATTGCTATTGGTGCAGATCACGCTGGATTCGATTACAAACAAGAGATAGCTAAATATCTTATTGAACAAAATTATGAAATCGTTGATTTTGGTACTGATTCCAAAGAAGCTACAGACTATCCTGATTATGCAGTTTTAGTCGCTAAAGCTGTCAGTATGGGCAAAGTAGACTTTGGGGTTTTAGTATGTGGAACAGGTATTGGAATGAGCATAGCCGCTAATAAAGTTAGAGGCGTTAGGGCAGCCGTTGTTTCAAACAAGTTTACTGCAGAATCATCAAAGACGCATAATCATGCTAATGTCATTACCTTTGGGTCAAGAGTTAATACAATAGAAGAGGTGTTGGAATTCTTGAGAATTTATATGGCAACAAAGTGTTCTGAAGAAGAAAGACATGTATCAAGAGTTGAAAAAATCGGAAAGTATGAGGAAGAAAATGAGTAAAGTAGTTGTATTTGATCATCCCTTAATCCAACATAAGATGTCTATAATTCGCGATAAAGCGACTGATACCAAAACTTTCAGAGAAAATGTCAATGAAATTGGCACTTTGGTCACCTATGAAGTTACCAGAGATTTGCTGACAAAGGAAGTCGAAATAGAGACGCCTATCGCAAAAACGAAGGCCAAAATTCTTGCCAAAGACGTTGTTATCGTCCCTATCTTAAGAGCTGGTTTAGGAATGGTAGATGGAATTCAAAAAGTGATTCCAACTGCCAAAGTCGGACATATCGGCCTTTATCGCGATGAAGAAACTCTTACTCCACATGAATATTACGCCAAGTTTCCCAAGGAAATTGTCGACGCAACGGTATTGGTCGTTGATCCGATGCTTGCGACTGGCGGATCTGTTATAGCTGCAATCGACAGAGTGAAAAAAGCAGGCGCTAAAGATATTCGTTATGTTGGTATAGTTGGGTGTCCTGAGGGCATTGAAGCTCTACAGAAAAGTCATCCGGATGTTGATATCTATATGGTTTCAATCGACCAAGGTTTGAATAAAATCGGTTATATCGTCCCTGGTTTAGGGGATTGTGGAGACAGATTGTTCGGAACCAAATAAAATGAAAAAAAAAGATAAGAGCATCTTTCTTACTTTGAATTTAGTAATACAATTTTTCTTGGAAACCTTCGTTATGATGGTTCTGGGATATTATTTTGGAAAATACTTAGATAATAAGTTTTTGGATGGAAAAGCCACTTATATCTATGTTTTTGTTTTCTTGGGCATTTTTGCCGGAATTGCCAACTTTATTAAAAAAGCTTTAAAAATGAGTAAAGGAGAAGAAGATGAAAAAGACCAATCTGATTGAAAAAATCTTTCTTTTTGCATGGCCTTATGCAATTTTATTTTCTTTGATCCTTTACCTTATAACTCAGGATATGGATTATTTATTGAGTTTTCTTTTAGGATTTGCCAGCAGTATGTTGATGCATTCTCTTAATTATCGCATCATGAAAAACATTTATAAAGACAAGCAACATCTAATAAAAAAAATGCATATAATAATGTATCTTTCCAAATCATTATTTTTTGCTTTAATTTTATTTATTGCTTATCGCTACCCGGAAGAATGGAATATTTACTTCACCTTCGTTGGGCTCTTGACTTTTAGAGTTGTCTCATTACCAGTAACATTGATTTTTGCAAAAAAGGATGGTGATTTAGATGATTGAGTTAACGTATTTTGAAAATCTTTCACCCCAAGTCATTTCAACCTTGATTGTAATTGGTGTTTTGGCTTTAGTATTTATTCTCGTTGGCATAAAGGTCAAAAAATTAGACCCACATAAGACTCCAAAAGGATTTATCTTGTTATGCCTATTATTGGTAGAAATGTTCAATAAACTTGCCAGAGGTTACGTTAAAGAAAAACCATTCCGTTTCTTTGCGCCTTATTTATTTACGATTATCGTCTTCTTGGCTTTAGCGAATACGATATCCTTGTTTGGACTAACACCCCCTTTGTCTAATTTAGGGGTTGCATTATCATTCTCGATATTGACCTTTATTGTTATAAAGATAGCCGAGTTTAAATATATCGGAGTAATTAAAAAAATAGATGGACTTTTAGGTCCAGTCAAACCAATTGCTTTTTTAATGTTGCCAATCAACTTGATTGGGGAAATATCAACACCATTTTCTATGGGACTGCGTTTGTTCGTCAATGTGATGGGCGGAACTGTTATCGCGGCAATGGTATATACTATATTGCACTGGACAGCGGGAATTTTTGCTGGGGTTTTACTGCATGCGGTCTTTGATATCTTTTTTGGACTGATACAGGCTTTTGTGTTTTTTATGTTATCAACAGTTAGTATTTCTATGGCAACTGATGCTTAGAAAAATATATAGGAGGAAATAATTATGTTTGAAACGATTTTTGATTCTGTTATGCGTTTTGCGGCTGAGTACAATGAACACTTCAGTCGTGGCTTAGCTTATGTTGGCGCTGGCATCGCTCTTATCGCTGGTATGGGTCCGGGAATTGGACAAGGTTTCGCTGCTGGTAAAGCTGCTGAAGCTGTTGGCCGTCAACCAGAAGCACAAGGTAAAATTCTTGTCACTACTTTAGTTACTCAAGCAGTTGCCGAAACAACCGGTCTTTATGCTTTTCTAGTAGCTTTAATTTTGATAGGGAAGTAATAAAAGAAGATTAGAAGTTTAGGAGGGCGCTTATGCCTGCGATTGAAAGAATGGTAGAAGCCGTTTCAAGGGTAGTTGAACAAGCTTTAGGCGTCAATCTCTTGGATATGATTATCCAGATTGCTGCAACGCTGATTTTGGTAATTATAGTCAAAATCTTTTTTTGGGGTAGAATAACTGCTTTCTTGGAAAAGCGTAAACAAATCATGGAAACAGAAATGGAATCTGCTAAAAAAGAGAATGAAGAAGCAAAGGTTCTTAAAGAAAAACATGATTTTGAATACAATCAATTAAAACAAGAGTCAAAACAATATTTGGATAATGCTAAGATTAAGGCTGATCAAGAACGCAAAAGAATTCTTGTTGAAGCCAAAGAGAATGCAAATGAAATTTTGGAAAGAACTCAAAAAGAAATTGAAGCGGAAAAGATTAAAGCGAAAGCTGAACTAAAGAAAGAAGCAGTAGAATTAGCTGCATTAATGGCTGAGAAAATTGTTTCTAAAGAAATAGATGAAAGTTCATATCAGAATCTTTTGATAGATGATCTTGAAAGAAGTGAAAAATCATGACCGATGTTGCAAATCAATACGCACATGCGGTTTTTTCGCTTGCTTTTGAGACGGATAAGCAAGATAGTATTGGCTTTGAGTTGAAAAACTTCTTTAACGGTTTATCTGTTAATGAATGGCAATTCTTTCTGCATCCACGAATTACAAAGGAAGAAAAGCATCAAGTTATCGAGAAATTGTCTCTTGATAATTTGACTATTAATTTTTTGAAAGTTTGTATCGATAATGATCGATTTGATTTGTTGGAGAGTATTGTTGCTTCATATTACAAACTTTTAGATGAATCAAAAGATATCGTCTTAGTAAAGGTTACCAGCAAAATCAAATTGACTAAGTTTAACCTACAAAAGATAGAAAAGACTTTAAAAAATAAGTTGAAAAAGAGCATAAAAATTGAAGAAATCATTGATAAAGACTTATCAAGCGGTATAAAAATCGAATATGACGGTGAAATCATTGATTTGACTGTTAAAAGAACAATCGATGAAATTAAGAACCAGTTACTAGGAGGAAATTAAGTTGAAACTCGATCCTTTAGAAATAAGTTCTTTACTTAAAGAACAGATAAAAAAATATGAAAAACAAATAAAAACTGAACAAATAGGTTCAGTTATTTCCGTAGGTGACGGTATTGCTTTAGTATATGGTATAGATAAAGCGATGGCTGGCGAATTGTTGATATTCCCTAACGGTGTGTATGGAATGGTTCAAAACCTTGAAAAGAACCATGTCGGAGCGATTCTTCTTAATGATTCCACTTTAGTAAAAGAAGGTATGGAAGTTAAAACTACAGGAAAAATTCTTGAAATTGGTGTTGGCGAAGAACTTATTGGTAGAGTAGTTAATCCATTAGGTCAGGCATTGGATGGTTTAGGTGAAGTAAAAACACAAAAAACCAGACCGATTGAGAGAAAAGCTACAGGCGTTATTGAAAGACAATCAGTTAATGAACCTTTAGAAACCGGAATTAAAGTATTGGATGCTTTAGTGCCTATCGGAAGGGGACAAAGAGAGTTGATTATCGGTGACCGTCAAACTGGAAAGACTTCAATTGCAGTTGATACGATAATTAATCAAAAAGGCAAGGACGTTATTTGTATTTATGTTGCAATCGGACAAAAGCAATCTACAGTTCTTAACGTCTATGAAACACTTAAACAATTTGGAGCTATGGAATATTCCATAATTATTGCAGCTAATGCATCTGATCCTGCTCCATTATTATATCTAGCACCTTATTCAGGTGTTACAATCGCAGAAGAATTCATGTTTAAAGGAAAACATGTTTTAATAATTTATGATGATTTAACCAAGCACGCTATTGCGTATAGAGAGTTATCATTATTGCTTAGAAGACCACCGGGTCGTGAAGCATTCCCGGGAGATGTTTTCTATCTTCATTCGAGACTTCTTGAAAGAGCAGCTAAGTTGAGCGACGCTTTAGGAGCAGGATCTATTACTGCCCTACCAATTATCGAAACACAAGAAGGGGATATCTCAGCTTATATTCCTACCAACGTAATTTCAATTACCGACGGACAAATCTTCTTGCAATCGCAATTATTCTACTCTGGAATTAGACCGGCAATTAATGCTGGATTATCAGTTTCCCGTGTTGGGGGAGCTGCACAACATAAAGCGATAAAGAAAGTTTCTGGAACACTTAGATTAGACTTAGCAAGTTATCGCGAATTGGAAGCCTTCACGCAATTTGGTTCTGACTTGGATGACGCAACAAAATCAAAACTTGACCGAGGAGAAAGAACTGTTGAAATTTTAAAGCAAGGATTACATGAAACAATGCCTTTCGAATTGCAGGCTATCTCAATCTTCGCTTTATCAAACGGCTTTTTAGATCAAATAAAAATATCTGACGTTAAGCGATACGAAACTGAACTTCACCGTTTCTTCCAAACAGATAAGTTCGCATTACCAGTTTTAGAAGAAATTAGAAATACAAGAGATTTAAAAGATCGAGATCTTTTGAAAAAGGAAATCGATCGTTTTACTCAAGACTTTATTTAAAAAGGAGGTAGAGCATGGCTTCACTAAGAGAGATTAAAAAGAAGATTGAGTCAACGAAAAAAACTTCACAAATCACAAAAGCCATGAATATGGTTTCTGCCTCAAAACTTAGAAAGGTGGAGAGACAATTCAAGGCTTTCCAACCAATCAAGGCTAAAGTTAAGCAACTGCTGGAACATGTTTTATCAACAAATCCTGAATATACACATCCATTATTGGAAACGAGAGAGATTAAGAAAATCGGTTATATTCTAGTAACGAGCGACAGAGGTTTAGCGGGACCTTATAACAGTCAAGTACTCAAATATTTTGAAAATTTGATCAAAGATAAAGAATCAAATTTCGTCATTGGAACAATAGGCTATAAAGCTTTTAGTTATTGTAAAAGGAAGAATTATCCTTTATTAAACAATGAATCAATTAACTCCAGAGACGATATAAAGTTTATTGACTTTCAAGTAATGTCGAGAGCCTTTATTAGTTTATACTTAGAAAAACAAGTTGATAAAATCGTGATGATTTACACAGATTATATAAATACCCTAAGTCAGGTAGTTAGGGAAGAAGTGCTACTTCCAGTAACTGATTTAGTAAAGGACAAAAAGAAGATGGTTAGTGAATATATCTTTGAACCTTCAGTTGAAGATGTAATTGACCAACTGTTACCAATCTATTTGGAAAACACTTTGTACGGAATAATCCTTGACGCAAAAACAGCTGAACACGCTTCAAGAATGACTGCGATGAAAAACGCAACTGATAATGCAAAAGAAATAATCCGTAAACAAAATCTAATTTATAACCGCGCTCGTCAAGCGCAAATTACTATTGAACTCACCGATATTATTGGTGGAGCCAATGCGGTTAAATAGGAGGAAATATGCCTAACAAAGGAAAAATCATACAAGTAATGGGTCCGGTAGTTGACGTTGAGTTCAACGATGGAATGCCGCAAATTAATAATGCTTTAGAGGTAAAAGTATCTGCCTCTGAAAATCACGGAGTAGAAATCAATTTAACGCTTGAAGTTTCTCTATTTTTAGGTGGAGGAGTTTTAAGAACAATTGCGATGGATTCAACTGATGGTTTAGTAAGAGGTATGGAAGTTATCGATACTGGCAAACCGATTTCCGTGCCTGTTGGTAGCGTTACATTGGGAAGAGTATTCAATGTTTTAGGCCAACCAATTGACGGTAAGTCATTAGAAGGTAAATATGAAACTTCACCTATTCACCGTCCAGCTCCTAAGTTAGAAGACTTGAATGCTGAAGTAGAGATTCTTGAAACGGGAATTAAAGTTGTTGACTTATTAGCGCCATATATCAAAGGTGGAAAAATCGGTCTTTTTGGTGGAGCAGGAGTAGGGAAAACAGTTCTTATCCAAGAATTGATTAATAACGTTGCTCAAGAACATGGTGGGATAAGCGTCTTTGCTGGTGTTGGAGAAAGAACCAGAGAAGGTAATGATTTGTATCATGAAATGACTGAGTCGGGAGTTATTAAAAAAACTGCCATGGTCTTCGGTCAAATGAATGAACCACCTGGAGCGAGAATGAGAGTGGGACTTTCAGGCCTTACAATGGCTGAACATTTCCGTGACAAAGAAAAGCAAGACGTATTATTATTTATCGATAATATTTTCCGATTCACTCAAGCAGGTTCGGAAGTAAGTGCTCTTCTAGGTAGAATGCCTTCTGCGGTTGGATATCAACCAACTTTAGCTACTGATATGGGACTTTTGCAAGAAAGAATCACTTCAACAAAAGAAGGTTCAATCACTTCAATTCAAGCCGTATATGTTCCAGCGGATGACTATACCGACCCTGCGCCGGCAACAACATTTACCCATCTTGATGCGACAACCAATCTATCTAGAAAAATATCTGAAGAAGGTATTTATCCAGCTGTTGATCCATTAGCATCAACATCAAGAGCCTTGACTCCTGAGATTGTTGGAGAAGAACACTATTACGTTGCTCGTGAAGTGCAAAGAACTTTACAAAAATACAATGATTTATTGGATATTATTGCAATTTTGGGTATGGATGAACTTTCAGAAGATGATAAATTAGTTGTTCATCGTGCAAGAAGAATTAGATTATTCTTATCGCAAAACTTCCATGTTGCTGAGCAGTTTACCGGTCAAAAAGGATCTTTTGTTAAAGTAAATGATACAGTCAAAGGTTTTAAAGAGATTTTAGAAGGAAAATACGACCATTTGCCAGAGGATGCTTTCCGTTTGGTTGGTAGTATTGAAGAAGTAATTAAAAAAGCTGAAAAAATGAAGTAGGAGGTAGACTATGAAGATTTCAATCGTAACGCCTGATGGTGAATTATACAATGAAACCGTAAATGCAGTTATTGTTTCTGCATCCAATAATGGTGATTATGAAATCTTAGGAGACCATCTGCCGATTATTTCAACCATTGATACAGGATACATAAAATTAACACAAGGAAACTTAGCTTATTATGTTGTAGTAATTAATGGAGTTGTTGAAAACCATCACAATAAAATAACCTGTATTGCTCAAGATGCTTTTATCGGTGAATCAAAAGAAGAAGCTATGAGTAATCTCATAGAAATCAGAAAAAACAGAATTGAAGAAAACCGAGAAAGAAACATTGAATTAGCTAAGGCAGAAAAAGAATTGTTGAAACAGATAAAACAAACTGGCGCCGGTCACATTTAGGAGATTATAATGAAATCAAGAGGATTTGAAATTGTATCAAAATACCAAAGTGAAAACCTATCATTACCTGAAAGAAAAACAAAGGGTAGTGCCGGTTATGATATATCGTGTGCCATAGACATAACAATTAAAAAAAAGAGCTTTGAATTCGTCCCGACAGGGATGAAAGCATTCATGTTGGAAGACGAGGTCTTGGAAGTCTACCCGCGTAGTTCTTTGTCTTTTAAGAAACATCTGGTTAAACTTAATTCAGTAGGTATAATCGATTCTGATTACTATAATAATCCTGATAATGAAGGCGAAATCATGTTGATATTATATAACTATGGTGATGAGGATGTTTTTATAAAAAAAGGCGAAAGAATTGCTCAAGGTATTTTCATGAAATATTTGACAGTTGATTCCGATGATACAAAAGTTGAACGTTTAGGAGGGTTTGGTTCCACAGGGAATTAAGCCCTTTTTTCTTTTATTAAAAGATATTGAAATATCTACGAGTCAGGCAGTAAATAATACTTGATTTAAATGTAAAAATTTGATAAAATACAAGAGCCGTAAAAAATACACACACCTATGAGTTTAAGACTCGAGAGCTGCTAGAATTAGTGGTGGGTTCTAAGCGATGATTAGGTGGAGGCTAAAAAATCAAAAAGGAGGAAACAAAAATGGGAGTTATTTCAATGAAAGCCTTGCTTGAAGCAGGGGTGCATTTCGGACACCAAACTAGAAGATGGAATCCTAAGATGGCTAAATACATCTACACTTCTAGAAACGGTATTCACATTATCGATTTGCAAAAAACTAGCGACTTGATCGATGAAGCATACAAAGCTTTATTCGACATTGCATCAGAAGGTGGAAAGGTATTGTTTGTTGGAACTAAGAAACAAACACAAGATCCTATTCAAGAAGCAGCAGAACGTTCTGGACAATACTTTGTTAACCAAAGATGGCTAGGTGGAACACTAACTAACTTCAAAACAATCAAAAAATCTATCAAGAAACTTCAAGATCTTTACAAAATGCAAGAAGATGGAACATTTGATGTTTTACCTAAAAAAGAAGTTATCAATCTTAAGAAAGAAATGGCTCGTCTTGAAAAGTTCTTAGGTGGAATCAAAGATATGAAGAAAGTTCCAGAAGCTTTATTCATCATCGACCCAAGAAAAGAAAGAAACGCTATTCTTGAAGCAAGAAGATTAGAAATTCCTGTATTCGGTATTGTTGATACTAACTGTGATCCAGATGAAGTAGATTACGTAATTCCAGCTAATGACGATGCTTTACGTTCAGTAAGATTAATCGTTAACAAATTGGCTGATGCTGTAATCGAAGCTACTGGCGGAGAAAGCATGTTTGATGATGAAGCAGATGACGAAAATCAAGAAGATACTGATATCGAAGAAGTAGAAGATGAAGAAGTAGTTGTCGCTAAGAAACCTGCAGCTAAACCTCAAGAAAGCAAACCTGTTGTGGTAAAAGTTACTTCTCAACCTAAAAAAGAAGAAACTAAACCTGTAGTTCAAGAAGCAAAGCCAGAAGTTAAAGAAACTAAACCAGCACCAAAGGCTGAACCTAAGTATTCTCAAGAAGACTTAGAAGCTAAAACTGTTGCTGATTTAAGACAATTAGCTAAAGATTTAAACTTAAGCGGTTATTCAAGTTTAAGAAAAGCTGAATTAATCGAACTTATACAAACAGCACTTTAATAAACTCTGGGAGCAAGATAAAAAATGCTCCCTTTTTAAAGAGTTATAGTGTTGTAAAGAAAATTAAAGTATGATATATTAAATATGATAATTTGGGAGGAAAGATTATGGATATTAGTGCTAAATTAGTAAAAGATTTAAGAGATAAAACTGGCGCTGGACTAATGGATTGTAAAAAAGCATTAGTTGAGACCAATGGAGATATAGATTTAGCAGTGGATTGGTTAAGAGAAAAGGGAATTGCAAAAGCAGCTAAGAAAGCTTCAAGAATCGCAGCTGAAGGTTCTTGTGAAGTAAAAGTTTTAGATAATGCAGCTGTAATTTTCGAACTTAACTGTGAAACTGACTTCGTTGCAAAGAATGATAAGTTCCAAGTTTTAGTAAGCAAAATTGCTGATCATTTATTAAAAGTTCAACCAACTTCAAATGATGAAGCATTAGCTTCTGTTATCGATGGAAAACCACTTCAAGAATTATTGCTTGAACAAGTTTCAACAATTGGTGAAAACTTAACTTTTAGAAGATATGAATTAGTTAAGAAAACTGCAGAACAAACTTTCGGTGCTTATGTACATATGGGTGGAAAAATCGCATCATTAGCTGTTATCAATGGTGATAATGCTGAAGTTGCTAAAGATGTTGCAATGCATGTTGCGGCTTCTAATCCTAAATATGTTAGCCAAGAAGAAATTTCAGATGAGTTTATCGCTCATGAAAGAGAAGTTTTAACAAAAGAAGCTTTAAATGAAAATGCTGAGTCAGACAAACCAAAACCAGAAAATATCATTATTAAAATGGTTGAAGGTAGATTGAACAAGAATATGAAAGAAATATGCTTACTTAACCAACCGTTTGTTAAGAATCCAGATGAAACAGTTGAACAATATGTTAAATCTAAAGGCGTATCAGTCGCTTTATTTAAGCGTTTAGCTGTTGGTGAAGGCGTAGAGAAAAAAGAAGAAAATTTTGCTGACGAAGTAATGAAACAAGTCGGATAATTAAAAGGACATTTTTTTGTCCTTTTTTTAAAATATTAGGAGGGAAATTATGCCAAGAAGAAGAATCATGATTAAACTAAGTGGTGAAGCATTAGCCGGAGAAAGCGGCGTTGGTGTTGATCCGCTTACTGTAAAACATATTGCCAAGGAAATCAAAGAAGCTTACGATTCATGCAATTGTGAGATTGGCGTTATTGTTGGCGGTGGAAATATCTTTCGTGGTAAATTAGCTGAAGATATGGGTATCGAAAGATCTAGTGCAGACTATATGGGAATGATTGGAACAATCGTCAATGCCCTTGCTCTACAAAACTCTTTGGAAGCTATGGGTGTAGAAACGAGAGTAATGACTTCTATTAACATCCCTGAAGTGGCTGAACCATATATCAGAAGAAAAGCCTTATCGCATTTTGAAAAAGATCGAATTGTAATTTTCGGTGGCGGTACAGGAAATCCATATTTTTCTACAGATACCACTGCTGCACTTCGTGCCGCTGAATTAGGAGCATCAATTGTTTATATGGCAAAAAATGGTACTGATGGTGTTTATAACAAGGATCCTCGTAAATATGATGACTCAATTAAATTTACAAATCTTACACATCAAGAAGTTTTGGGAAAAAATTTAAATGTTATGGATTCAACTGCGGCAGCTTTGTGTTATGATAATAATATCGATATCTATGTTTTCGATATGAATGTACCTGGTAACATCAAGCGTGCTATTCTTGGCGAAGATATAGGAACAATGATTCAAAAAGGCAAGGGAGGAAAGTAAGATGCCAGAAACAATTCTTTTAGAAGCAGAAGAAAGGATGGAGCACACTTTACAAGCTTTACATCGTGATTTCTCAACCGTAAGAAGCGGAAGAGCAAATCCTAAAATGTTAGAAAGAGTTAACGTGAGTTACTATGGTGTTGAAACACCAATTAATCAAGTGGCTTCCATATCAGTTCCAGAAGGTAATCAAATCTATATCAAACCTTATGACAAGTCGCTTGTCTCAGAAATTGAAAGAGCAATTTTTGGGGCTAATTTAGGTGTAACACCTTCGAATGATGGTATAGGAGTAAGAATCGTCTTACCACCTATGACAGAAGAAAATCGTCGTAATTCAGTAAAAATTATTCATAAAATGGCTGAAGACAGTAAAGTAGCAATTAGAAACATTAGAAGAGATGCAATTGCTCATTTCAAGAAAATGGAGAAAGATTCAACTATAACTGAAGATGACTTAGTTTACTATCAAGACGAAACTCAAAAACTTACCGATAAGTTTGTTGAGAAGATTGATGAGTATTTTAAAGAAAAAGAAAAAGACATAATGCACATATAATATAAATGAGTTTGTAAAATGGTTCTTGATTGGAAATTTTACAAACTTTTTTATTTTCGGCTTTAAAATAGCTGAACAGATAAAAATCATAGAATAATCACATAAAATATAGTATAATCTATTGTTAGAAGAAGGGTTTGATATTATGCCGAAATTTAAAAATAAAGAAGAGTTAAAAATTCCTCAACATATAGCAATAATCCTTGACGGTAACGGCAGATGGGCAAAGAAGAGACATATGCCTAGAACCTACGGACATCAAAAAGGTGTCGAAAACATTAGAACAATTACGATTAAGGCGGCTGAACTAGGGATAAAAGCATTGAGCGTTTACGCTTTTTCGACTGAAAATTGGTCTAGGCCAAAAGATGAAGTTGATTTTTTAATGAAATTGCCTAAAGAGTTTGAAAAACGTTTCAAAGACGATTTTCAGAAGTATGACATTAAAGTAATGTTCTCAGGAAGAAAAACTCATTTAAGTAAAGAAAATTTAGAAATTTTAGAGCGAATTACCAATAACACTAAAGATCGACAGGGACTTGTTTTGAATATATGTTTTGACTATGGTTCAAGAACCGAAATTATTGAAGCAGTTCAAAAGATTGCTGAAGATGTATCTATTGGAAAAATCAAACCAACTGACATTAAAGAGTCTAATATTGAAGAATATCTTTATACTAAAGACTTACCACCACTAGATTTGTTGATTAGACCAAGTGGAGAAATCCGTTTGTCAAATTTCTTGTTATGGCAGGCGGCTTACGCAGAACTTTATTTTACCAAGACATATTGGCCAGCTTTTTCGGGAAAAGATTTACTTGAAGCAATAGCTGAGTTTAATAAAAGAGATCGAAGATTCGGGGGATTAAAGAAATAGATGAAACAACGAATCATAACTGGAGCTATTTTGGCTTTGGTATTAGGTTTATTTGTATACTTTGGTGAGGGGAAACTTGAGTTTCTGTTTTCAGGTTTATGTGTTTTATTAGCAGTAGCGGCAGCTTTTGAATTTTCAAGAATGATAAATAAGGAAAAACAGTTTTCGATCTTTAACTATTTATCAATCCCATTCACACTTATATTTACTTTGTTAAGCGTTATATTTTTTAAACAAGACTTTTATTATATGATTGTATTCGTTTTTATTATTAGCGTTATTTTAATTTACTCATTGATTTATGTTTTTAGAGATGATTTTAAGAAAAGAGATTTTTCTGATCAGATTTTAACAATTCTTTATACGAGTCTAGGATTTATCGGGTTTGCTTTTTTAAGGACAGTATCTATTCATTTAATAATCTACTTATTTATTGTGGCGATGATAACCGATGTTTTTGCTTATTTTGTTGGTATAAAGTTTGGAAAAACCAGATTAGCTCCTAAAATTTCTCCTAAAAAAAGTGTTGAGGGAGCAATAGGTGGGTTGCTTTTCGGAAGTATAGCAGCGACATTATATGCCTATTATTTAGGAGTTTTTGATTTAAATATATCCATTATTTTTGTAATTAGTATAGGTCTGTCTATAATTTCTCAGATTGGTGATTTAGTAGCCTCTAAATTTAAAAGAGAATATAATGTTAAAGACTATTCAAATCTTTTTCCTGGTCATGGTGGAGTTTTAGACCGATTTGATTCAAGTAGCTTTGCAAGTATTTTTCTTATGTTAATCGTTATGGTGATTTTATGATAAAGAAGATATATTTGTTAGGTGCAACTGGTTCGATTGGAGAACAAACTCTAGAAATCATAAGAGAGAATCCAACAGACTTCGCTTTGTTAGGAATTTCTGGATATAACAACTTTGAAATGGTCAAGAAAATTGTAAAAGAGTTTGACTTGGATATCGTTTGCGTAAAAAATGAAGAACAAGCTACTGAACTGTCTAAACTTCATCCCGAGATTAAAGTTGTCTTTGGCGAAGAAGGTCTAACATATTTAGCTGGATTCAATCCTTTTCAAGATATTACTTTAATCAATGCTTTAGTAGGTATGGTGGGGTTGAAACCAACATTAAAAGCGATTGAAATCAATCGTGACGTTTTACTAGCTAATAAAGAAACATTAGTTGTTGGCGGTCATTTAATTAAAGAAAAATTGAATACCTCAAGAGCTAAAATATATCCGATAGATTCTGAACACAGCGCTCTGTGGCAAGCATTAAACGGAGAAGAGATGTCTTCCGTAAAAAGATTGATTATTACAGCTAGTGGCGGAGCTTTTAGAAATCTTTCAAGAAAAGAATTGGTTAATGTTACTGTTAAAGACGCACTGAATCATCCTAACTGGTTGATGGGTAAGAAAATTACCATCGATTCAGCAACGATGATCAATAAAGGTTTTGAAGTAATCGAAGCATGTTATTTGTTTGACATTGATATTGATTCTGTTGAAACTGTATTACATTACGAAAGTATTATTCATTCAATGATTGAATTTGTGGACGGTTCAATAATTGCACAAATTGCCGATCATGACATGAGACTACCGATAAGTTATGCGATGTATTATCCTCAGCGAAGACCTTCAATCGCTAACAAGTTTGATTTATTGAGATTGAATAATTTGCATTTTGAAACGATGAATTTCGATAGATATCCTTGTTTATTGTATGCGATAGAAAGTTATAAAAAAGGCGGAAGTCTAAGAACTGTTTTAAATGCGGCTAATGAAGTTGCTGTAAAACTATTTTTAGAAGAAAAAATAGCGTTTTTGGATATAGAAAGAATTATTAGGAAAGAGATGGACAATCATCATATTATTCCTTTTCCGACTTTAGAGGAAATATATGAAATCGATAGAGAAATCAAAGAACGAATTTACAAATTATATTAAGGAGTTTTACAACAATGATTATAACATTAGGAATTTTCCAAACACTTGGTAACATCATCTTGTTTTTGATTGTTTTGGGAGTAATTATATGCGTTCATGAACTAGGACATTTATATTTTGCTAAAAAAGCAGGCATTTTATGTCATGAGTTTTCTTTTGGTATGGGTCCAAGACTTTGGAGCATCAAAAAAGGTGAAACCATTTATTCGATAAGAGCGATACCTTTCGGCGGATTTGTATCCATGTCCGGCGAAGAGTTAGAAGAAGAAATTGTCAAGATTGGCGATAAAGTTAGATTAGAATTTGATAGTAATAATGTCGTGAAAAACATTATCATCAATCCTGATAATCCAAAATATCATGATTTAACTGAAGTTAAAGTGGAATCAATTGATTTAAAAAGCGATAAAAATCTCTTTATTAACCAATACTCAGTAAAACAAGATGCAATGTATATCTTTGATAAACGTGAAATGCAAATTGCACCTTTAAATAGAAGATTTGCATCTAAAACCAAATGGCAAAGATTTATCGCTACTTTTGGTGGTCCGATGATGAATTTCATCTTGGCTTTTGTCGTTTACTTAATTATTGCTTTCGCTGTTGGAGTACCTAATATGTCAAGCACAGTCATCAGCGAAGTAAGTGATAATGGTCCTGCATACAACGTTTTATTAGACGGGGATAAAATTATTTCTATTAACGGAGTTCAGGTTGATAGCTGGGACGGAGCCTCTAATTCCGTATCAAGTGAGTTAGATAAAACTATTGACGGTTATATAATAGTGGTTGAAAGAAACGGACAATTAGTCACTTTAGAAGAAATAAAGCCATTATTACTATTTTATAATCTTGGTTTTCAAGCTTCATTAGATAGTGATGAATTAATTGTGAAGTCACCAATAGATTTGTTTGAGAGAAGTGAACTTTTACCTGGAGACAAGATTTTAAGCATTGAAGATATTCAAATGAATACTTGGGAAGATGTTATTGCTTTTGTTGAAAATAACAAAGAAGGTTCTGAATCTAAAGAAGATCTATATAAAATAAGTGTTTACAGACAAACCATATCAGCATATACAGGTTTTGTTTCTAGTATCACTGAAGAAGGGGGATACTATTTAGTTGAAATAAATCCAAATGGAGATTTTGACAATGTAGTATATAAAGTAGGAGGCACTGAAGAACTTTTAATTAGCGCTGGCTCACAGATAAATGAAGGCGATGCAATCGGCGGTGGCGGAACCTATGTCTTTGAATTTGTTCTATATGGTGAAAAAGTTTTAAAGGCTGTAGGAGTTACTCCCTATAATAGTGTTATCGGAATAGAAGCTACAAATCACTTTAGTTTCTTCGGTTCTATCGGCAGTGCGTTTAGAATGTTAGTTAATGCTGGAACATCAATATTTGGTACATTAGGATTATTATTCACATCAAATCTAGTTGGTGTATCTGATTTAAGTGGATTTGTAGGAATATTTTCACTAACCTCACAAGCAGCTAGCGCTGGCATTATTACACTCTTAAGTTTTGTAGGATTTTTATCGGTTAATTTAGGTATTGTTAATCTTTTGCCTATTCCGGCTTTAGACGGAGGAAGAATCGTTTTTATCGGTTATGAAGCTATATTTAAAAAGAAACCAAATCAAAAGGTTGAGAACTGGTTACATACGATTGTTTTCTTCTTGCTGATGGCCTTAATGCTTTATGTTACTTACAATGATATTTTAAAGCTTTTTGGCATTTAAAAAAAATATAAATATTTTAAATAAATTATTGAAATTTTGCTTATATTATAAAGATAGTTGATAGCCAAAGTTAGCCAATATCGACTATCTTTTCTTATAAGGAATAAATGTCTTAATTTCCAGTAAATAATTATTGACAATAATTTTTTCGTATGATAAAATATATAAGCGCGTCAAAGAATGCGCGTTTGTAACGCAAGCGCATATTAATAGACGCAAACCGATCTTTGAAAACTAAACATATAATAAGAAAAGAAAAAAGACAACAAACCAAAAAAAAGAAATAATGAGCTAAAAAGAATAATTCATATAAAAAATATGGAGAGTTTGATCCTGGCTCAGGATGAACGCTGGCGGCATGCCTAATACATGCAAGTCGAACGAATTTACCTTCGGGTAAATTAGTGGCGAACGGGTGAGTAACACGTAGATAACCAA
>Ga0265295_1003732_pt1 | contig 21621 bp, 18 predicted proteins | sample Munlansysbiofilm_FD_192503 | JGI IMG/M metagenome (GOLD analysis project Ga0265295, IMG submission 192503) | Leachate microbial communities from a municipal landfill in Southern Ontario, Canada - Methane capture system biofilm | ecosystem: Engineered > Solid waste > Landfill > Unclassified ...
AGCTTCCTTCAGAATCCGAATGATCTGACTTTCCGTGAATCGAGATTTCTGCATTGCCGTCTCCTTGAGGGCAGTTTGCCAGAAATCTCTACCATGCGCTGGTCCTATTTTAGGGGAAGGTTACACTTCTTTTTCCCCGGAGTCTGCCGCTTTCCGGCAGGATGTTGTTTCTTTCAAGATCTCTGGTGAGATTTTTGTTAAATACGGTGATATCCTTGGATGCCGGCTCTATCGAACCGTCTTGGGGATAACGAAGGTCAACCCGTGTGACGAGAACCTTGCTGTGGTTCTCCGTCATGGATTCGAGCTTGTCTTGCAATATTGCAAGACCTTTCGTGTAGCATCCCATTCCCTGTTTCTCTTTCGTGTTGATTGGATAACCGTTAAATGTAGATTCATATGTAATATCCATGTCGCTCTATCCTTACTAAAAATTATTGTTATAAAGATACTACCCTAATCCGAGAGAGCAGAGGTGATTGTACCGGCAATTGGTTTATTGCAAACGACTTTAATTCACCTTCACTCTACATAGTATGTTGAGGGAATAAAATTTTATAGTTTGGAACAAGCAGGATGGGCTCAAGCCCGGTGAGGCGGTTGGAATAAGCAAGTGGCAGCCGTTGAATACGTCCGATTGCGGGGGGGAACTGGAAAGGCTGGAAACCTGGAAAAATCCCGGAAAGCATTGCGGCGTAAGTGCAATACGTTTCCAGGCTTGAAGATGGCAGACTGGATTTTCCAGTGTCGGTTATGTCTTTGCCAGGCGCTGGGCTTCCTCGATAAGCTCGGCTTCGGTGAAGTCTTCGTACCGCTCAATTTGCGCCAGGAGAGCGGCCAACTCCGGGACTGTTCCGCCTTTATGGCCTTGACGCTCCTTCACCTTCTTCACCCAATCGTAAACAGAAGACTCTGAATAGCCAAGGTATCCAGCAAGATCGGTCGGTTTCAATCCTTTTGACTCAACCCAGGCATACGCCAAGGCGGCACGGAGTTCCGGCAAGGGCAGAGTCGCCGTGGGCTTTTGCTCCTCAACAAGTTCAAATCGGAAGGAATCGCTTTGAAAAACTTTGCGCAGGGTAAAGGGTTGCGTATCTTCCGGCCCAAGATGTCTGACCGTGGGAAAAGAGATTTCGACGCATTCCCCCTCGTCCGGCGTCACTTCAATGCAGAGATCGGCAGCGCGTTTTTTATCAATACCACCTTGTAGCTCCCCTTCCCTGTTGGTGTGGTCCACGACAATAAAGGTCTTTCCACTTGTTTTCCACGGCATGATCAACTTGAGCAGTTCTTTCGGTTTAACCTCGTTCTCCGTCAGGTTATAATAGCAATCAAGGAATATGACGTCCTGCTCAGGCACAGCGGCGTTAAACCATGCTTGCCATTCTTCGTCATGCAGGTTGATTTCACCAGACGGGTTGTCCCTGGCTCTAGCGACTTTGCGGGCAAACTTGACTCCACCTGTAAAGCCCAGTCCTTTAAGCTCTTTATCGGCAGCCTTTTCCAGCTTGTCCGGTTCCATTTCGCTGTCAATGTAAAGAACCTTCAAGCCGGAAGCTGCCTCATATTTTCCTAAGAGAGTGCCGCCGTAACTGATGACGTGGGCCATGCTGCGCGCCAGCCAGCTCTTTCCTGATTTTTCACGACCATAGAGCCATATGAGTTGCCCGGATTCGATCAGTGGATAGAGCACCTTTTTGCGAATAATGTCGGAGCCTGGAATCTTTTCTCCGGGTTTGGTAATCCCTTTTCCCGCGTCATTGGCAGAGACCTTTTGCGCAAAATCGAATTCGGCTTTCCTGAATTTTTGAGGCTGACGTTTTCCGGCACGATAGAACTGCAAAGATTTTGCTCCCGCGCTGGAAAATTTTTGCTCCAGCCGGGACATGAAAGGTTTGTCATTCTGGAGAGCCGCTGGCACAACGATATGTACTCGCTTCCCCGATGCGATGGAGACATCAACGGTATGAAGTCTGTTCAATCCGCCAGGACACGCCAAAGGAACAGGCGGAGAGAAACCGCATACCCAAGGGGATTTCAATCCCGGTTTACACACTTCTTCAAGAGCCGCCTTTTCATCCGGCATGAATAAAACATTGTCTGTCGGCGCGTTGGAGAGGTCGTCCTGAAAGAAGAGGTCGGCTACAGGATAGATCGGAAGCCAGCGCAATAGCTGTGTTTTGCTGTGACGCATCAGGCTGAAAAAAGTAGTCAGCTCGCCGTAGATATTGTGAGGGATGGAGCAGGAACATCCAACCAGGATACCGTTTCTGAAGTAGTTGAAAATGCTAGCCCCGCCAATTGCTATCGGAGAATAGAAACGGTAAGGCGCGTGGGTGTCCAGAGCGAGTGGGGTCAATTCTTGCCCCCAATACCCCTTCTTATTGTCGCTGTGGAAGTCGCCAGCGACTTCATGCTCGCTCAGATGCTCGTGGATATGGTGAACAGCGTAGACGTAGCTCGTTCTGTAGAAGTGTGCCCAAAGGCTGGGAAGGTCTTCACCCCAGCATTCGGATTGTCCGAAAATCCAGCACACCGGAGCCCGGTTATGTTCAAGGATGAAATAGTCACCAGCGCGGTAATAGAACGTCTCTTTAACCAGGCCGTCCTGGAAGATAGCCGTGAGCAGGCGGTGCAGTTTTTCACCGGTCAGGGTGCGTATGGTGTTTAACTTCCGAAACGTATCAGGCGAGATATTGTGCCACTCCTCACGGCACATGGCCTCTGTGACATTGAACTGATCATACACGCCGCCATGCGGTTCAAAAACAACATGCCGCCTGTTTGGCATGACATCCCAAATCGACGCGAACATTGGAAATCCGCGCAACCGCTCATATCGCTGAAAATGCTCCGTCATCCACGGCATTCCGGCGAACTCCAACGAGGCGGGAGCCCGCATGACAGGATGGAAGGAGAACTGGTTTTGGGGGGTGATGCAGAGTTGGCTCATGAGTCTTTGCCTCCTCTGTCTTTTTTGCTGGGTTGCTTGCCGCCGCTTTTACTTTTCTCAGGCGAATAAGCGCGAAACCGGGAGTTCATCAAGAGGGAGAGATCCAGACCATAGTCCAGCTTCTCAATGACTTCCGTGTACTGTAGTTCCATCGGGAATCTTGAGCCGTATTGCTTGATGGCAAGCTCCGGGGTGTCATGTCCATACAACTGCTGGAAATTATTTGTCTGCAATCCCCTAAGTTTATAAAAATCCGCAAAGGTATGCCGCAGGGAATGGAATGTTTTTTTCTTGGGATTGCTCAAGATCTCTTTAACCAAGTCGTTGAACTGTTTCCCAGGCTGCTTGCCTAGTTTTGGATTTTGGGCCGTTCGGTTGAGCTCTGGGAATAGACGGATATGCTTGGCTTTAGCAATCTGCTTCCAGTATTCCAGCAGACCAAGATCCACCAGAGTTTGGTGGATGGGTATTCGCCTGTGAGCATTTTTATTTTTCAGACTTTTACCGAGCCCAATCTCGTCTTTGCCGATATCATTAAGATCAATGACCCATAGCGAGCTTTCTTTGTCTTGATAAACATCCTTGCAGAATAGCTGTGCGATTTCCTCAAGGCGCATACCGGTGAAAAGTCCGATGAGCGGTATCCAGAAATAGGCCGGATGTGCAAAGGAGCGGTTGACGAACTTGGGGTGTGCAAATATACGATCCAGATCGTCCCGCGAAAAAGATTCCCGCAGGTCGATGGCCTGCCGGGTATCCTTGATCTGCAAGCCTTTGGCCGGGTTCCTGTCAAGAATATCTTCCCGCACATACCACTCCAGCAGGCTACCCACGGCTTCAAGAGCGGTGTTGATTGTCGCGACGTTCAGCGTCTGTTCGGGGTTCATTGCCAGCACTTCCGCGATGCTTTTTCCGGCGTATTTTTTACTTTTGTTGCGGTGCGGCGGGAGCTTTTGCAAAATCTCCCTGAAGGAACGCATATCCTGGCGGGAAATGTCTTCAATGGGCATGTCGCCTTTGATTTCGACAAAATTGAGCAGCCTGGTCCGTATGTCCGGCACGTTGTGCGGCTTCCAGGCGTTTTCCTGGAGTTTTGCAGCGATATATTTTTCCACGGCTTCGGAATAGAAAAGTTTTTTAGGTGCTGGAGGCGGTGGCTGAGTCACCGCAGGAGCAAGAGGCAGATTAGCTGCCGCCAGATACTCAGCAAGAATCTTCTGCGCTTCAATGCTGTTGCCGTCTTCGTCCGCGACAACATAGTCGTTGAACATAAGACACGCTTGCATCAAGGCTTTACCGATAACCGCCTTGTTCTCCTCAATTTCTTCTTGAGAGAAGAATCCTTTTCTCACCAAGTAAACGGCATGTCTTTCTGCGTATAAAGCAAAAAAATATTCCGCTTTGAATGGTCTGTCCAAAAGCTCATTGTATTTTTCAGTAGTGATGGAGGACAGAATAGGCCCATTCAGTTTTTCGGCTAGCCAATTCTCGTACATGGCTTCCTGACGCCTTCTGTCCTGATACAAAGCTTTCTGCTTGTACCGCAACCCTTGAGCGGATAAAGCATCGTCCGCATTCGCATAGAACGAGTCGTGCGCCATTGTTTCAAATTGGCCCGCCTGGAATTCGGCCAAGTTAGTCACAAGCGCCGCCAGACGCTTTTTGATTTCTTGAAGAGTCAGCATCTGTTGTCCTTGCAAATCGGTGCGCAACGCATCATGGAGTCTATCCGCCAAGGTTTTTGCTTCACGAACATAGGCGGTGCGCAGACTGAGCCGTATTTCCGTGCCGCCGAGTGATTTCCGCATGTGCTTGGGAAGCACATACCGAAAATAGTAGATATTCCGCTTCCGGTAAAGATAGGAAGGCGCATGGGAGTGGGAGTTCGCAGTCTTCCCGCAGGCTTGGACGAAGGTAAGGGTTTGGGTCATGACTAACCCCGTGCCCGTGGGCAGGTTGGACCCCTGTTTGGACCCCTTTGGACCCATCAGGGACTTTTCACCACGGCTGAACCCTTAAGAAGATAAAAAAGAAAAAGGGTTACAGCCTGTTAGCCATAACCCTTACATTTTTGATGGTGCCGAAGGGGAGACTCGAACTCCCACTCCCTTGCGAGAACTAGACCCTGAACCTAGCGTGTCTACCAATTCCACCACTTCGGCGCGAAGATTGATTTACCCGAACAGGGCATGCTTGGCAAGCTTTTTTTCGCTATGGCATAAAAAAAGTATGTTTTTGCGGTTTTCTATAAAAAACAAGTCGTGATTTTCCCTTGGTCAGCGTTATTTTATCTGTTTTCTTCGGGAGGTCTGCCCGGCATGCCTGCGTACGCCCTCTCCGCCTCTGTCTTGATGGCATGCACAGGACAGTCTACGCAGTCAACAGCGCAGGCCGGGCAACCTTGAGCGAGTAAACCCGCAAAAGCTTGATGCCCGGACCTCCCACCTTCACACGGTCCTACAACCAGCGGCGTCTTCACGCAAAAACTGTCGCGCCCCACAGCTTCCGCTTTCGCGCAAAAAACTGTTGCTTTCCCCTTGGGCAGCATACTTATCTTCAACTGAAGCACGCTGATTTTCATTTGTTACTGTAGGGTCCGGCACAAGAAAGTAACCTATGCCAGATCCGCCGGAAAAAGTGGTAAAACGCCAACCTACAGCCTTGAAAACTGAACGTGAGCGCTCCTTGGGGCTTTCGGCTGATAAGGAGAGAAATTTTTGGAGTTACACCCCGCGCTCTCGGCGTGTGCCCCACAACGCAGCAGCGGCAACACATCCGCACGGACAAACCTGTGATGTTCGCCGCAATTCTGCCCCCCCGTTACAGAACGAACGCGAGCAGACGTACAGTCGGTACAACAATGCCAGTGCCGCCGGAAAACAGCTCTCCGACGGCACTGCCCTAATATACGACACTCAGCCGCACACGCCTAGAAAGGCCAGATATTGTCCATAAGCCGCGTGAACCAGCCGGGCTTCTGCTTGTCCGCCAGCACACCGCGGCCGTAATATTCGATACTCGCATCCGCGATCTGTGTGGAAAGCACGCTGTTGTCGGCGCTTACATCCTTGGCGCGCACCATGCCGCGTACCACCATATACTCTGTTTCCTCGTTGACGCGAATTTCCCTCGCACCCTCGATCTGTAACAGGCCGCCGGGCAGCACACGGATGACACGCGCCGCCAGAGAGGTTGTCACGTAATTTTCACGCTTGGTCTTGCCTGTGCCGGACAGATCACTGGTAGAAGACGTAGTCAGGGCCGGTGTTCCCACCCTGTTGGTCGGGCCTAACCCCAGGAAGGGAATAAATCCGTGCGATCCCTGCCCCATAAGCGCGCCCACCTGGTAATCGTTGGCGCCCTTTTTATTGGCGGTGGTTTCGGCCTTGTTCTGCGCCTTGGTGTTTTCCACCAGTTTAACCACGACAATATCGCCTACCCTGCGGGCGCGGCTGTCGGAGAAAAGCGTATCCTGCTCACTGGCCGCAAAAAGAGAGCCGGGATTGTCAGGCCCGTTGGCCTCCTGCCTGTATTCCTGCGGATCGACAACCGGTTGCTGCAGGGCCGGATGTTTGCGCGGTCCGCCGCCGCAAGCGGCACACAGCGCAAAAGCCAGCGCCATGACGGGGATGATGTGACGTGCCTGCATATGCTCCTCTCCTTCAATAACCGCGTCCGGCCGCGTTCGGCGTAACGTCTAGTTTATCTCAACGGTATTGCCGTTTTTGACAATGCCGAAGACCTGTTTTTTAGTTTGCAAGTTCCGCACCGGAATGGTGGCCCCTGGTTCGCCGTCAGCCAGCGCCAGCGCCTGCGTGGTTATACGCAGATTGCCTCTGGAAAATATGAGGGACACCACATCACCGCGCTTGACCATAAGCTGACTTGCAAGATCGCTCTGCAATATGGGATCGCCCGCATTGATGGCGCGCACAAGCTGCCACGGGCCTCCGCGCCCGTCCCAGGGCAGATCGCGCAACTGGCCCGCGTTGACGCGCATAAAGGTCACGCTTTGCGCTGAGAGGGCGTCGCCCTTGTTCATTGACTGGGCCGCCGTAGGTACCGTGAGCCATAATGACAGCGTGGCCGTGCCCGCCACCCGGCGCAGCACCGTACCGTCAGCCTCCTGTACGGCAAAGCGCAGGGGTACGCGCCCGGGAGCAAGCTTGCCCGGCTCAAGCTGAACCTGCTGCTGGCTGTGGGCAAGAAAAATGTATTCCGGCAGCCTGAAATCGGTAAGTTCCGCCTCACCCGGCATGGCCGCCAGTTGTGGAGTCAGGCTTTTGACAACGTAATTGCGCAGGTCATCCTCACGAAAAACCAGACCGCCGCGCTGAATGACGAGCGATGTTGGCAGGATACAGCGCCCGGCCATGTCCGGTCCCAGAGCCTGCCGCAAGGCCTGTGACAGGCGCGAGCGGTTGATCTGTAAAGGTTTGCCTTCTTCCGGCGGCGCTTCCCATAACGGCGTAGCGCGCAGGCCTTCCCACTGGGCCGGGTCCATCTGGCCGAGAAGAACCGCAATGTCCCCCAAAAGCACCATGCTGCCGTTGCTGACGGCAGCGGGAACGATCTTGAGGCGCCAGTCGCCCTGTCCCAGCAGGCTCAACTGCCCTTCCTGCGCCACGGGCGCATCACCAGCTGCCAGTTGCGTTCCGGTACGGGCGGTGCGGGCGTCGTGCGCCTCCGGAGCCAGCGGCAACTGCCCCGCGCGCACCTGCGGCGGACGGAGCTGATTTTTTACCTGCGGCGGTGAACGCCGGTGATTTCGATCATTGTCCTGCCACACGGCCTGCGGCACCCCACCCGCGGCCTGCGCGGTTCCGGCCGGCCACAGGCAGGCAAGAGCCAGAGCAAGCAATATGCCCCACAAGGCGACCAGGGCCGAAGGCGCCTTGCGCCCCGCACCGATTGCCGCCAAAGAGATATATGCCGCCTGCGAAATCATGCCGTGCCTCCCTCGCCGCTAGCTGCGCTTGAGCTGTACAGCAATACCCAGCATGGAGTCCGACGTCTGGATGGACTTGGAGTTCACCTCATACGCACGCTGGCCGACGATCATGTTGACCATTTCGTCCACCACTTCCACGTTGGACATTTCCAGAAAACCCTGCGCCAGGGTACCGACGTTATCGGTTCCGGGGATGCCCTCCACAGCTTCGCCCGAAGCTTCGGTAGGCGTGAACAGGTTGCGGCCGCGCGCATCCAGACCGGCGTAGTTGATGAAGGTATACAGGGGAATTTCCGCCCCGGCGATTTCCTGCCCCTGGGCGTCAAGCGCGGCAATGTGGCCGGAAGACGATATGGAAATATTCTTCGTTTCCGGCGGTACGGCAAATTCCGGCTGCAGGATATAGCCGTTGGCCGTGACGACCACACCGTCCTGATTCAGCTTGAATGAACCGGCGCGGGTGTACATAAGTTCGCCGTTCACATCGACCTGAAAAAAGCCGTCGCCTTCAATAGCCACGTCCAGCGTATTGCCGGTATTCTGAAAGTCACCCTGGGTGAAGAATTTATGCACGGCCGTGGGGCGTGTGCCCATGCCTACCTGTATGCCCACGGGCAGACGGTTGTCGCCCTCGGTGATGGACCCGGCCATGCGCATGGTCTGGTACATGAGGTCCTCAAACTCCGCCCGGCTTTTCTTGAAGCCCGTGGTATTGACGTTGGCAAGGTTGTTGGAAATAACGTCAATATTGAGTTGCTGTGCCACCATACCGGTGGCCCCAGTCCAAAGGGAACGCATCATAAAGGTTTCTCCTTGTTCCAGCGGCAGATCTGGAGCGGGTCCGTTTTGTATCCAGAGGCGGCGCTTCAGCGCGCCGGCAGGAATTCTTTAAAGGGCAGAATGCCTAGCCCTGACGCCGTCCGACTTTTTCTGTGGCGGCGCGGTCCAGTGTATCCGAGGTCTGCATGACCTTCTGATAGGCTTCAAACTGGCGCTGCACCTCGATCATGTTCACCATTTCCGGCACTACTTCCACGTTGGCGGCTTCGGTAAAGCCCTGCTCGATGCGGCCGCCTTCCAGATAGGCGTTGCCCTCGGCCACCTGCACATTTTCACGCGGCCGATAAAGGTTATTGCCCATTTTTTCGAGATTCTGCGGATTATCCACGCTAACCAGCGCGATCTGGCCCAGCACGTCATTATCGGCAATGACCTGCCCGTCGCCGCTTACCTGGATGTGGCGCGTACCCTGCGGAATAACAATATTGCCGCCGCCCTGAGCCTGCAGGGGATAGCCCTGCGGGGTCATTATGGTGCCGTTTTCCGACAGCACGAAGGCCCCGTTGCGCGTAAGAAAATCTCCGGTGGGCGTGGCTACGCGAAAAAAGGCATTTTCACCGTTGATGGCCATGTCCAGCGGATTGCCCGAGTACTGCATGGACCCCTGGGCAAAATCTATCTTGGATACGGCAAGACGCACCCGCGAGGCGTTCAGCGGTTCGGGAAAAAGCGGCTTGGACTTGAGATTCATGAGCGGTTCGCGAATCTCGTCAAAGGCGTAGGTTACCATGGTGTCCTTAAAGGCCACGGTGTCGCGTTTATAGCCGCGCGTATTGGCATTCGCCAAATTATTGGCGATGAAGTTCATGCGATGTTCTGTGGTGAGTGCGGCAAAAAGTCCGCTAAACATGCCGGCTTGCATGTGATACTCCTTGGTTGGCGGGCGCGCTGATGTGGATGCGCGGCCATCGTCTCCTTGGGCCTGATGCCCCGTGCCGGAATTTATGCAAAGTGCGGGCCAAAAAAGCCCCCGCAAAAAGCAGGGGCACTCTGGACCGGGGACTTTTTTTACCGCCGTTGCAGCAAGCAGACGGCATTTGCAGGACTTTAATGCGCATCTGAAATACGCTGTGGGGGAGAGACCATTTAAAAAAAATGGCTCTCCCCCACCCCTCCAACCGCTTGTTTCTGTTGCAACATGGTACAAAAATTCTCCTGCTCCGAGGTGGGACAACACGCAATCGAAACGATGGCATTGCACGGCGCGGAGGGAGATCCCCCGACCGCAGGGAGGGAAGTTCCCGCAGCAAAAGACGCGCAGCCCTCGCAAACTGACAAAAACAGCAAAAACCCTGATGGGTTGACAGCGGAAGTGACGAAGTCAGGAAAGCCCCACGGGGTGATCCGGGGGGAGTGCAGATGGGGCCCCGGAGGGGCGGGGCAGCCCCTAACAGGCCCCATCTGCCGCCCGCCGCGCAGGCGGCCCAAATGAAGACAGTCAGATCACTCCAACCGTAAACTGTCCTGTGCGCAAAAAATCCGCACCGCACCGCCCTCTGCCGCTCACCGGCTACCACCCGCCGCCTATTTCCAGGTGATATGGGCATTTTTGCGCGGTGGCCTGGCATGAGCCTTGAAGCGCGGATAGCCCATCATCTGCGCGGCAAAAGCCATCTCGCCTTCGCCCAGACCAAGAAAATCCCGCACGTCCTGCGCGGCGGGATGCTCGAAAGCCATGCACAAATATCCGCCCCAACAGCAGCCTATGCCCCGGGCCTGCGCCAACAGTTCCAGGTAGGTGGCGGCAATAACGGCATCCGGCTGGCCCCAGCGCCACTGGGGGGCAACCACCACAGCCAGTTGCGGGGCAGTGCGGGTGATGACGTCCACCCCCCTGTCCCACGCGCGCACAAGCCCGCCAGCATGCATGGCCTCATCAAGCGCCGGATCAATGCGGGGCAGTTCGCGCATCCAGGCCACCACCAGTTCAGCCAGCTGCACAACCCGCTCACGCGATTCCAGCAGGATCCAGCGCAGATTCTGCGTATTTTTTGCCGTGGGGGCAAAACGAACCGCCGCAAGCAGGTCTTCCAGCTCCTGGCGGGGTATGGTTTTATCTTTAAAATTGCGCACAGACCGGCGCGAGAAAGCAAGTTCGTCAGCCTGCCGGGGCGTGGGCATATCCTGCCCGCTGAGAGGGCGGCAGTCTTCGCGCTCAAGGCCGGGAGCCGTACAGGCCAGGGTGGGACAAAAGGCCATGCACTGGCCGCAGCCGAGACAGTATACAGCCTTGTGCTTGTCCAGAACAGGATAGTTACCCGGTTCGGCGTCAATAATATGTACAGGACAGACAAGGGCGCAGATGCCGTCTTTGCGGCACAGGTCATGATCAACAGTAAATACGTTCATATATGCTCCGGTTCTTTTCCGGCAGGCTGCCTGCTCCGTTAACGGGAGGTTGTGAGCAGGCCTGCCGGGCCATAAAAAGATTACGTGGGAACGCCCGTGCGGGCATGCGTACAGCTTCAACCCTTACGATGGAGAAAGCTGTTGCGCGTAAACCGGCAGCCCAGACGTGCTCCCCACTGAAAGCGCAGGTATTTTCAATGCCGGCCTGCTCCGGGGCTGCCGCCCTGCCATTATGGACAGTACACCGTTGGCCGCCCGATGCAGCGCAAAGGAGGTTCCTTTTTGCCAAAGGAACCTCCCACAAAAAAACAGACGGGCAAAACGCGCCTACATACCGAGCTGACTGAGCATATCGTCAATGGCGCTCTGCGATACACCGTTCTTGTCCGGCCCCTTGAGATTTTCAGCCTTGCGCTGCTGACGAAACTCTTCCACCGCCTGCCGGGCTTCATCCTGAAGGGCGGCGGCATCTTTTTGCGGATCCTTTTCCGCGCCTTCCATAATAAGCCCGGAGGAAAGATACAGTTCCACCACGGTATTTTCGATCTTGTTCAGCGCGGCAACCACCCGCTTGATCCGCTGACCGGTGATATCCTGAAAACTCAGCGTGGTGAGTACGCTGGTGAGGTCATCGCCCATCTGCCGGTTATTGGCCTCAAGCATGGCAATCTGCGCAGAAGATATCGTGCCTTCCCGCACCAGCGCCAGCAATTCGGCATTCTGTTCCTGCATGTCCAGGTGGCGCTCCACAATCTCCATAATGGACATGGTGGCGCTTTCCGTGGCTTTGAGCACCTCGTCAAGCTGGTCAGTGGCTTCATGAAAGAGCGCATCCGTGCCGGAATCGGCCAGCGGCTGACTGTCGGAAGCCGTGGATATCTGCTGATAGATATCCTTGAGTCCCTGCCGCATATCCGTGCTCAACTGCCTGTACACGGCGGGTTCGGCCTTTTTCTCGCTCATGCATGCACCTTTACGCCGTTACAGGCGCTGTTGAAAAACGGCAATAACAAACCGCCGCGCCGTTATACGGCGCGGCGGCGGACCGGTCTTACTTGTTGGTCTTCAAAAAGGTCTTGGCCCGGGCGGCTTCGGGCGAATTGGGGTACTTCTTGATAAGTTCCTCCAGGCGCGCCTTGGCCGCCGCGCTCTGGTTCAGCTTGCTGAAGCTGATGCCCTGCTTGAGGTACGCGCCCGGCGCACTGGAAGACTTGGGGTATTCCTTGATCACCTTGTCATAGGACAGGGCCGCATCCGCGAACTGGTTGCGCTGGAAGTAGCATTCCGCAAGGTAGAACTGGGCTTCAGAAGCCAGGTTATGGCCTTTGTAATTTTTCAGAAAGTCGGTGAAAGAGCGCTGGGCCTCGTCATATTTACGGGCATTGTAGGCATTGACGCCCGCGTCAAAAAGGGCCAGCGAAATGTCTTTTTGCGGAACCTGCACCTGCGGCTGGGGCTGCGGCGAGGGCTGGCCCCAGGTGCTGCCGTCCGGAGCCTGAGCCGGCACCTGACCGGACGCGCCGGCGGCCTGGCCGCCGTAGGGCTGCACGCCTTCAGGCACCGAAGCGGCATAGCCGGTGCTGCCTGCGGCCACAGTACCCGCCGCGGCCTGGCCGTAAGTGGGCAGACCATAGCTGGGGGCCTGGGGCGCGGCCGGAGCCGAAGACGCCATGGCGGGCACCGCGGACGGCGGCTCGCCAAGGTTCAGGTTCAGGGCCATGCTGCGCTCAACCTGGCGCAGGGCTTCGTCATGCCGGTTCACACGGTCCACAAGGGCGCGCGCGCCGCCGGCGTTGTTGAGGTCATCCATCTGGCCCTTGACGGTATTCAGCTCCTGCCGCAGCGCCTGTATCTGATTCCAGGCGTCGGCCTGCGAGGGCTGCATCTGCCGCAACTGCACGTCGTGCTGCTGCACCTGCTGTTCAAGGCTGAGGCTGCCGCTGCTGGAACTGCCGCCGGATACGCAGGCGCTCAGCGGCAGAGCAGCGCAAGCCAGCGTTACAAGGCACAATGAACGGAATGTGCGCATAATATCCTCTTTTTTCAAATTTGCACTTTTCCCAGGGCTTTTTTGCGCCCGGTGAAAATATAGATGATGCCGCCGATAACCGGCAAAAAAACCACCAGCACGAGCCACAGCGCCCTTTGCTGGGGCGTGGAAAACTCATGCCCCCATATGTGTATGATACTCCACAATGTGGGGATCATAGGGATCATGACCAGTACCACATGCCACCAATGAAAGATCATGCGGCCCTCCCTCTTTTGCCGGAGGATTTTCCGGCTTTGCTGCCCTTTTCGTTACCGTTTTCGGGCGGTTTGCGCCACATGATGACGCATGCCAGAGCGGCCCCCACAAAGATGGCCGAATCCGCCACGTTAAAGGCCGGCCAATGCCAGTCGCCCCAGTAGACATCCAGAAAGTCCACCACCGCCCGAAAGCGGATGCGGTCCACCAGGTTGCCCAGAGCGCCGCCCATGACCAGGCCCAGCCCGGCAAAAAGCCAGGGTTCGTCATGCGAGCTGCGCACCAGCATCAGTATGGCCCATACGGCCACCACCGTAGCCCCGAGGAACAGCCAGAACTGCCATTCGATGTCCGAACGGTTCAGAAAGCCGAAGGCCGCTCCCCTGTTGCGGATGTTCACAAGGTCAAACAGACCTTCAATAACCGGCACCGAGCGGTGTTCCGGTATGGTCTGCATGACAACATACTTGGTGAGCTGGTCAAGCACCAGCGCCAGCAGGGCCATGCCCCCGAGGATTCGGTAACGCCTGCGCATGTTCTCAGGATTCCATACCCTTGATAACCGCTGTGCAGCGCGGACACAAGGCGGGATGCGAGGCGTCGGAGCCGAGTTCGGTGCTGTAAATCCAGCAGCGTTCGCATTTTTCGCCTCTGGCCTTTTCAACGCCGATGGCAAGGCCCGCCACCTCTTCATCCCGGTAGGCTGCCTGCGGGGCGCGGTCCAGCGCTTCCAGATGCAGCTGCGACACAATGCACACGGCGCGCAGGTCGGTATGCAGGCCTTCCAGGCGCTGTCGCAGTTCGTCCGCCACAAAAAGGGTGATGCGCGTATCCAGCGAGTGCCCGATAATACCCTCACGGCGCATAGGCTCAATGGCCTTTGTCACGGCGCCGCGCACGGCCAGCAGCACGTTCCAGTCATCACGCGTGCCTTCATCCAGCAGGTAGGGGGCCGCAGCCAGCGGCGGCAGGGCAAAGACTGTTGTTTCCGGCCCGCGCAGGCTCTCCGGCAGGTGACTGAAGATTTCCTCGGCGGTAAAGGACAATACCGGGGCCATATCACGCAACAAAAGGCACAGGATATGCCACAGGGCCGTCTGGGCGGAGCGACGTTCATCGCTGTGCGGTGCAGAGGCATAGAGGCGGTCTTTAAGAATATCCAGATACACGGAAGAAAGGTCCGTGACGCAATAGTTGTGCAGGGTGTGGTAGACCTTGTGGAAGTCAAAATCCATATAGGCCTGCTGCACACGCTCGTGCACACGCCCGGCCACGTCCAGGGCAAAGCGGTCCAGCGGCTGCAGCCTGTCCAGCGACAGCAGGTCGTGGGCGGTAATATCGCTCAGGTTGCCCATGATAAAACGGCAGGTATTGCGGATACGACGGTAGGCATCCACCAGGCGGCCGAGAATTTCGTCCGAAAGGCGGATGTCTTCGCGGTATTCCACCGAAGACACCCACAGGCGCACGATTTCAGCGCCGAACTTTTCAATAAGCTCCTGCGGCGCAATGACATTGCCCACGGACTTGGACATCTTGCGGCCGTCGCCGTCCACGACATAGCCGTGAGTGAGCACGGCGCGGTAAGGCGCGCAGCCGCGTGTACCCTCGCTGACCAGCAACGAGCTGTGGAACCAGCCGCGGTGCTGGTCCGAGCCTTCAAGGTACAGGTCGGCGGGAAAGCCCAGCTCGGGGCGTTTTTCCAACACGGCGGCAAAGCTTGTGCCGGAGTCAAACCAGACATCAAGAATGTCTGTTTCGCGCTTCCAGTGGTTGCCGCCACAGTGGGGGCAGGCAAGACCTTCAGGCACGACATCTTTCAGTTCGGCTTCGTACCAGTAGTCGCAGCCCGTGGGATGCTTGGCAAAGCGGGCGGCGATTTCCTGCATCCATGCCGGATCGTTCCAGGCCTCGCCGCAGTCTTCGCACAGCAGGGCCAGAATGGGTACGCCCCACTGCCGCTGGCGCGAGATGCACCAGTCCGGGCGGAACTCAACCATGTTATGGATGCGCTCGCGGCCCCAGGCGGGAATCCAGCGCACTTCTTCATCAATGGCCTTGAGGGCGCGGGTACGCAGGTCGTTCTTTTCCATGCTGATAAACCACTGGGTGGTCGCACGGAAGATGACCGGTTCCTTACAGCGCCAGCAGTGCGGGTAGGAGTGGCGGATTTTGCCCTTTTGCAGCAATGCGCCCACTTCTTCAAGCTTTTCAACAACCTTGGGGTTGGCTTCAAAAACGTTAAGCCCGGCGAAAAATTCCACGGCAGGCAAAAAGCGCCCGGCGTCATCCATCGGTGAATAGATTTCCAGCCCGTACTTGAGGGCCACATCATAGTCTTCACGCCCGTGGCCGGGTGCAGTGTGTACGCAGCCCGTACCGGCATCCAGGGTCACATGCAGGCCCAGCACCAGCGGCGACTGCCTGTCATGAAAGGGATGGCGCGCCTTGAGTCCTTCAAGGCGTTCTCCGGTGGCGCGGTCAAGAATGGTATATTCACTCCAGCCGAACGTCTCGGCGCAGGAGGCCACCAGCTCTTCCGCCAGAATGTACTGGCTGCCTTCGGCCTCCACCAGCGCATAGGTAAACTCGGGGTGCAGGCATACGGCCATATTATCCGGCAGGGTCCACGGCGTGGTAGTCCAGATGACCACATGCGCGCGCGCCGGGTCAGCGGCGGCAAAGACCTTTTTCAGGCCTTCATCGGGCAGAGCGAAGCGCACATACACAGAGGGCGAAGTGTGGTCGTTATACTCCACTTCCGCCTCGGCAAGCGCCGTATGGCAGGAGCAGCACCAGTAAATGGGCTTCTTGGCGCGCGCAACGCCACCGGCAGCCACAAACTTGGCAAGCTCCCCGGCCGTGACGGCCTCATACGCCGGGTCCATGCTGATGTAGGGATGATCCCAATCACCCAGAACACCCAGGCGCTTGAATTCCTTGCGCTGCACATCAAGCCATTTGTTGGCATATTCGCGGCAGAGCTTGCGCACCACATGGGCAGGCAGGCTTTTCTTTTTTTCCTTGAGGTCCTGCTCCACCTTGTGTTCGATGGGCAGGCCGTGGCAGTCCCAGCCGGGAACATACCACGAGGCATAGCCCGCCATGTTGCGCGACTTGACGATAATATCCTTGAGAATCTTGTTCAGCGCGTGCCCCATGTGCAGATGCCCGTTGGCATAGGGCGGGCCGTCATGCAGGATGTAGGTTCCCTCGCTGCCCGAGGCCTCAACCATGGCGGCACAGGCATTGGCGGCTTCCCACTTCTTGATGGCTTCCGGCTCACGCTGGGCCAGATTGGCCTTCATTGGAAAAGCGGTTTGAGGCAAGTTCAGCGTTTTTTTATAATCACTCATGGAGGCTCCCGGCACTGAATGTCGCAAGATATAATATGTTCTTCTGGGGTTGCCGCCAAACAAGAAATTTGCGCCAAGAGCAGGAAATCCGGCCCTTTTTGTGAAGGGAACATACTCTTGTGGTACTCGACCGGAAAAAGGCCGGGTGACGCAGGCATTTGGGCAAAAGGCTTGTTTCAGGACAGCCCCTGGTGGAAAAATCACTGTAGTTTGGGCAAATAGCCGTGCAAAGTCAAGGTTTGCCCCTGGCAGTGCGCAAAGGTGAGCCATTGGCATAAAGCATGAAAAATTCCCCGGGCTTGCGTCTTCGGGGCAACGGCTGCTTGCCTAGCGCAGCCGGGGCTGTTAAGCTGGCTTCTCTTCAGTTTGCGGCGACTTCCGGCCGCTTCGGGCTTGCCGAAGCCGCAATGGTGTTTATATGCCTGACAAGAGGTGACTATGTGTCTTGCCATTCCTGCCCGCATTGAAGAACTGTTCGGCGAAGGCATGGCCCGCGTGCGCGTGGGTGAAAGCCAGACCTTTTTGAACGCTTCGGTAATGCTTTTGCCCAAGGAACCCCAGATCGGGGATTATGTCATCGTGCATGCCGGTTTTGCCCTGCACACCCTGACGCCCAAAGAAGCCGAAGAAAGCCTGTCTGCCCTGCGTGAACTGGCGCAGGCTCTGGAAGACCCGCCGCAGTTCTGACACTGCGCACGGCCTTGCCATGTAAAATTCCAACAAAAATCCCGTGGACAGCCGCGGGATTTTTGCGTTTGTGCATTGCGGGGGCACTGCCGGTGCAGCACAGGCAAACTCCGTAGCCGTCAGCCCGGATACTGTCAGCTACCTGCCGGATACTGCCATATGCGATCCCTTTCCGGGGAGCCCGCAGTTGACAGACCGTGCGCAGCCCCTATGCTTTTCATGTGGGTGCAGACAAACGCTTTGAAAAGGGGGCAACATGAAATTCAGCAACATCAATCTTCTGGACGAACTTTCACGGCCGGAATTCGCCCCGTTGCTGGCCGCTTTTCATGAGCGGCTCTGCCCCCGGCAGTCCATTATCTTCACTCCCCGCTATGACGATCATCTCTCTGATCAGGAGCCGCAGAAACAGGAAAGTTTTGTTTTTATCGTCAAGTCCGGCCTTGTCCGCGTTTACCTGTCGTGCGAAGAACGCGAGTTCACCATCGGCTTTCTGAAACCCGGCGATCTTTTTGTCAGCCATTCCAACGCACTGGTGCAGGCCGTGGATGATTCTGCCATCCTTTTGCTGGATACGCCCACCTTTAACAGGGGCATGATATCCATGCCGGAATTCACCATGCCCATTGTGCGCGTTCTGGGCGGCATGCTGAAAAGCTGCTTCAGTATTATTGACGGTCTTGCCCTGCGCGATGTCACCGTGCGGCTGGCGCGCCTGCTCACAGACCTGCCCCGTGAAGAGGACGGGCAAACGCCCGGCAGCCTTATCCGCCTGCCCCTTTCGGGTGAAAAGCTGGCCCAGAGCCTCGGCACATCACGCCAGACCATCTCCACCCTGCTCACAGACTTTACCCGGCTCGGCATTCTGCACAAGGAACAACGCGGCCTGTATCGCATACTGGACGAAGAGCGCCTGCGTGAGCTGCTGCGCTGACCGTGTTTTTTCACGGCCTGGTTTTTTGTCAGCCAGCCGACAGACAAAATGCCCGTTCCATGCCAGATTGTTGTAAATGACATGCGCCCGGGCGCACACCCGGCCCAAAGGCAGCAACTTTCAGCATGAGCGAGGAGAGCGCTATGGACGACAGGCAGACCGACATCAACAACATGTCCATCTGGGAAGATGCCCAAAAAATGCTGCATAAAGCCCGCGCAGAAGGCATTGAAACCGCGTGGGACAGACTGGCCCAGCAAACTCCGCACTGCCGTTTTTGCGAACTTGGCACGACCTGCCGCAACTGCGTCATGGGGCCCTGCCGCATCAGCGCCAAGGCCGCGCCCGGCGGCAAGCTCTCGCGCGGTGTGTGCGGTGCGGACGCCCACGTTATTGTAGCGCGAAATTTCGGACGCTTTATTGCCGGCGGCTCTGCCGGGCATTCCGACCACGGGCGCGATGTCATCGAAACCCTTGAAGCCGTGGTCGAAGGCAAGGCCGAAGGCTACGAAATCCGCGACCCGGCCAAGCTGCTGCGCATCGCCGGAGAACTGGGCATCGCCGTGGACGGCCTCGCCGTGAACGAGGTGGCTGCTCTTGTGGTGGACGCCTGTTACAGCGACTTCGGCAGCAGGCGCGGCGCGGTGAACTTTATTTCCCGTGTGCCTGCCAAGCGCAGACAGGTGTGGGAAAAACTGGGCATCACACCACGCGGCGTAGACCGCGAAATTGCCGAAATGATGCACCGCACCCATATGGGCTGTGATAACGATGCCCCCAACACCATGCTGCACGCGGCCCGCTGCGCCCTGTCCGACGGCTGGGCCGGATCGATGATCGCCACAGAACTGTGCGATATTCTTTTCGGCACGCCCAGCCCGCGCATGTCCACAGTCAATCTGGGCGTCATCAAAAAAGAAACCGTCAACATTCTGGTGCACGGGCATAATCCCGTTGTATCCGAAATGATCCTTGCCGTTTCACGCGAGCCGGAAGTGCTGGAGCAGGCCAGGCAGGCAGGAGCCGCGGGAATTACCGTGGCCGGGCTGTGCTGTACGGGCAATGAACTGCTCATGCGCCAGGGCATTCCCATGGCGGGCAACCATCTCATGACCGAACTGGCAATTGTGACCGGAGCCGTCGAAGCCGTGGTAGTGGACTATCAGTGCATCATGCCGAGCCTTGTGCAGGTAGCCGCCTGCTACCACACCCGCTTTATTGACACAGCCCCCAAGGCCCGCTTTACCGGGGCCGTGCACATGAACTTCACGCCTGAAAATGCCCGGCAGGAGGCAAGCGCCATTCTGCATATGGCCATAGAGGCTTTTGCCGCCAGAGATCCCGGCCGGGTTGATATTCCCGTTTCTCCGGTAAACATCATGACCGGTTTTTCCAATGAGGCCATCCTTGAGGCCCTGGGCGGCTCGCTGGACCCGCTGCTGGACGCCGTCAAGGCCGGAACCGTGCGCGGCTTTGCGGCCGTGGTGGGTTGCAACAACCCCAAGGTCAGGCAGGACTCGGCCAATGTGGGCATTATCAAGGAACTGATCAAAAAAGATATCATGGTGCTGGTTACGGGCTGTATAACCACGGCGGCAGGCAAGGCCGGGCTGCTGTTGCCCGAGGGCGCGACAATGGCAGGACCGGACCTGCAAAAACTTTGCGCATCTTTGGGCATTCCGCCCGTACTGCACATGGGCAGCTGTGTGGACAATGCCCGCATCATGCACCTTTGTGGTCTTATCGCCAACAGCCTGGGAGTGGACATCTCCGACCTGCCCGTAGTGGCATCCGCCCCTGAATGGTATTCTGAAAAAGCCGCGGCCATTGGCCTTTACGCTGTCGCCAGCGGCGTCTATACCCATCTGGGGCTGCCGCCCAACATTCTTGGCTCGGACGTGGTCACCGATATTGCCCTCAACGGGCTGGAAGGACTCGTGGGGGCGTCCTTTGTGGTTGAGGCAGATCCGGTCAAGGCGGCAGACCTGCTGGACAGGCGCATCCGCACCAAGCGGGGCGCCCTGGGCCTTGATGCCTGATCCGGCGGACGCATCACGGTTGTTTGTTCCGACGCGCGGCCATGGGGGGACGCGCATAAAAACCACGCGGCGAATGGTCTGCCGCGTGGCACGGTATAAGGAGAGGTTATGAAGATTGCCGTTTCCGGCAAGGGAGGCGTGGGCAAAACCACCATCACAGCCTGGTTGGGGGACTATCTGGCCCGCATGGGCCATCAGGTGTGGCTGGTGGATGCCGACACAGCCCTTTCACTGGGGCAGGCGTCCGGCCTGGATGCCCAAGCCATGCCAGTGGCCCTGGCGCAACGGCCTGAACTGGTTCGCGAGCGCATCCGTCCTGCAGGCCAGGGCGGCATGATGGTGCTCAATCCGCATGTGGAAGACCTGCCGGAAATTCTTTCCGCAGAGCTACCGGTCGCAGGGCCGTCTCTGGGGCAATGGCCGGTGGGGCGTAAACGGCTGCTCGTCATGGGCGCCCTGACCACGGCCAATGGTGGCTGCGCCTGCGAAGCCAGCGCCCTGCTCAAGGCCATGCTGGCCCATCTGGTGCTGGAAAGAAACGACTGGGTTCTTGTGGATATGGAGGCCGGCGTTGAACACCTGGGCAGGGGAACAGTGGCTCATGTGGATCGCCTGCTGGTTGTGTCCGAACCCAGCCTGCGCTCGTTGCAAACGGCAGTGCAGGTTTCGCGCATGGCCGCCGATCTGGGCCTGCAAAAACAGTCTCTGGTGCTTAACCGCACGGTGGGGGCAGAGATGTGCATCATCCCGCCCGAACTGCAGTTGCCGGACCACCGCATGGCACTGCCGCTTGTTCCACAACTGCGTCACCGCCAGTTGCTGACAACCAACGTGCTCGGCCTGGATGGCACGGATCAGAAAATGCTGGACCGTTTCTTCCGGTGCCTGCTGGAGCAGTGGAGTCAGGATTGCTGCACCGAAAAAGCGTGCGCCTGATATCCTCTCTGACACGGCACAGATAAGTTACGTGCGGCCATGCCGCGCGCAGGACGAAGCTGCAGCCAAGCTGCAAACAGCGAACGCCCCGCAGATATTCCTGCGGGGCGTTCGCTGTTCAGGTGCAGCTGCGGCCGCGTCAACTGACGGCGCCCTTCACTGCAGCGGCTTAATGTCTGCGCACCTGCAATGCACTGCGGGTACGGGCAGGGGCAGCGGGAATGGAAGATACCAGGGACAAAACAGTAAAGCTCCCCGCGCGAGATGCAGCGGGGAGCTTTAAAAGATGTTGGCAGCGGCCTACTTTCCCACATGACGTTATGCAGTA
>Ga0265295_1003733_pt1 | contig 21617 bp, 17 predicted proteins | sample Munlansysbiofilm_FD_192503 | JGI IMG/M metagenome (GOLD analysis project Ga0265295, IMG submission 192503) | Leachate microbial communities from a municipal landfill in Southern Ontario, Canada - Methane capture system biofilm | ecosystem: Engineered > Solid waste > Landfill > Unclassified ...
AAGTTTAAAATACTCAGAACAGCAAAACGATCGCAAGTTTATAGCAATCAATAGTACTGAAATAGGATTTATTTACGAAAATCTTTCCCGAACCGCTTTGGCTGTTGAGGAGAATAGGGTAAACTATACTAAAGCTCTTTCGTTTCATCAAGCTGCACTTGATATATATACTGAGGATGATGATCTTGTGAAGATCGCCGAATCAACTAACAATATTGCAAATACATACTCTTTGTTGGCAACTAACCAGTTTGTTGCCAGGTATGGCGAGTTTTGGGACGATTCAATTCAAATTTTAAGAGTGCCTGTCGATACCGTACTGGCGGCTTTTGAAAGCACATTTAATTATTACAACAAAGCGCTTGACATTTACAATGAGATAGGGGAAAAACGATTTATTACTAGTGTTCGAATAAACCTTGGGAGCCATTATGTTTTTACGAGGAATTGGCAAAAAGCTAATGAACATTTAGGTAAAGGCCTTGCTTTAGCGCGCGAAATTAATAGTCAGTATGATATAGCCATGGCTCTTTTTCATTATGGCGATTACTATTACAGGCTCAACTATTTGGATAGGGCAGAGCAATACTTACTGCAAAGCTTGAAAATATCTAAGGACCTGGGAGTGAAGGATTTGGTAATGCTTACCCATCAGAAAGTTAGTAAGATATACGAAAAAACAGGCAACCTTTCGAACGCTTTAAAGCATATTAAGGATTACAATCGGGTTAAAGATGAACTATTCTCGGAACAAAGCCAGAAGGCTATAACCGAAATGCAAACAAAATATGAAACGGAGAAGAAAGAACAGGAAATAAAAAATTTAAATATTGAGAGCGAGCTGCAGCATTCCGTAATACAAAGGCAAAGGTTAACCATTGCATTAGCTATTGGGGGTATTATTGTTATACTTGCGTTTTCGGTTTTGTTAATAAATATGGTGCGACAAAAGCAGCGTGCCAATAAAATTTTAGAAGAGAAGAATGAGCTTATCTCGCATCAGAAGCAGGAGATTACCGACAGTATTCGTTATGCAAGCCGTATTCAGAGCGCAATCCTTCCCTCGTCTGCAATTCTGCACGATGCCCTAAGCGATCATTTTGTACTTTTTTTGCCCCGTGATATTGTGAGTGGCGATTTCTACTGGTTTACTCGAAGGGGCAATAAAATGATTGTTCTTGCAGCCGATTGTACTGGGCATGGTGTTCCGGGCGCATTTATGAGCATGTTAGGCGTGTCGTTTCTGTATGAGATAGTAAATAAAGAGGGGGTGATGGAGCCTGCTAAAATTTTGGATATGCTTCGGGATATTGTTAAGCGCACCCTATCGCAAACGGGGAAAAAGGATGAGCAAAAGGATGGAATGGATATTTCGCTCAGCATGCTCGATATGGAAAATATGAAGCTCCAATGGGCAGGGGCTTACAATCCTCTTATACTTATTCGGAATGAGAAGCTAATCGAGTATAAGGCCAATAAAATGCCTGTGGCAATTCACATAACCGACCACTTGCCATTTACCAATCACGAGATTGAGTTACAGCCCGGCGATGTATTCTATATGTTTTCCGATGGTTTTGCCGACCAGTTTGGGGGCAAAAGAGGCAAGAAATACATGTCTAGAAGATTTAAAAACCTCTTGCTCGATATCCACAACAAACCTATGGAAGAGCAGAAAGAGCTATTGCATCAGGAGCATCTTGCATGGCGGGGTGATTTAGACCAAATTGACGATATTGTGATATTTGGTGTAAGGGTAACAGATAATTAATAATGGCATACTACAAAAAGTGGTTTTATAGGCCAAAATACCTACCTTTGTCTGTTGAATTAGAGTTTAGTTATGACGAATACTGAAAATTTTAAATCTGCACTTACGGTTAACCCCGGTGTAGAGCAGCCCTCCACAGTAAATCAGAATGCCATTAAACGCCTAAAATCAAATAGGCGTAAGCCCTTGGGTGCTCAGCAGTATGTAGACGGAATCTTAAATAAAAATATCTCTACCCTTAGCCAAGCAATCACTCTTATCGAGAGCTCGTTGCCCAGGCATAATGAAATTGCACAACAGGTTATTGAGCAATGCCTGCCCTATACAGGGAATTCAGTTAGAATCGGAATAACGGGTGTTCCAGGTGCGGGGAAAAGCACCTTTATTGAAGCCTTAGGTGGCACCATTACCCAAGGGGGTGGGCGACTTGCCGTTTTAGCAATCGACCCCAGTAGCGAGAGGAGTAAGGGTAGTATTTTAGGCGATAAAACCCGCATGGAAACCCTTAGTAACGACCCCAATGCATTTATTCGACCTTCGCCATCTGCTGGTTCGTTAGGTGGAGTTGCACGCAAAACCCGCGAATCGATTATTCTGTGCGAAGCAGCAGGTTTCGATACAATTTTTATTGAAACCGTTGGGGTAGGGCAAAGCGAAACATCGGTGCATTCAATGGTCGATTTCTTTTTGTTGCTCATGCTCTCTGGTGCAGGTGATGAGTTGCAGGGCATTAAGCGTGGTATAATGGAAATGGCCGATCTGATTGCCATAACAAAAGCCGATGGGGGGAACGTTAAAAAGGCTAAAATGGCTAGGGTGCAGTACGAGAATGCTTTACATCTATTTCCTAAGCCCGAATCGGGATGGTTCCCGCAGGTTAAAACATGCTCATCGTATACCAAGGAGGGAATTGTTGAGATTTGGCAGGCCATCAATAGCTATGTTGAGGAAACCAAACAGTCAGGCTATTTTCAATCGCGCAGATTGAAACAGGCAAAGTATTGGATGTTTCAAACCATTACCGAAGCTTTAAAAGATGACCTATTCAATAATCCCCAAGTACAAGAATTAATTAAAACGACCGAGGAAGATGTGCTAAGCGATAAAATTAGCTCGTTTATCGCGGCAAAAAAAATACTCGATTTTTACAAATCTCTTTAAACCAAATGATTTTCGAATTGTTAACAAACAAAAATAAAAACATGAAAAAACTCTTAGTAATTGCTGCAGTAGCATTAACACTGGCCTCGTGCTCCTCAAAAGGGTATAAAATTGAGGCAAACATCGAAGGTGCAACCGATCAGATGGTAGTACTTAAAGGTATGCAGGATAACGAGCTTATCGCTCTTGATTCTGTTATGATGACCGAGGGAGTATTCCAATTTACCGGTTCGCTTGATGTGCCCGACATTTATGCCATCGATTTTTCGATGCCAGAGGGTAGGCTTATTCTTTTTCTCGAGAATTCCAACATAACCATTACTGGTAGTATTGATAATATTATGGCGAGTGAGATCAAAGGTTCCGCAACTCAGGATCTATTTACGGAGTTCAACAAAATTCAGGAAGAGATGTCAATGCCTCTTATGGAAATTCAGCAGAAATTTCAGGCCGCTGCAATGGACGGATCGCTTACACCCGAGTTAGAACAGGAACTTCGTGACCAGTTTATGGCTGAGAATGAAAAAATGGTGGCTGCTGCAAAAGATTTTGTTGTAGAGAATAACACTTCCGTGTTAGCGGCATACATTACCCTTGCACAGCTGGTAAATCAGATTTCTTTCGAGGAGCTAGAAACCATCGTATCATCTTTCCCCAAAGAGATACAGAAGTCGCCTTTTGTTATTACCCTTAACGAGAAGCTAGACGTAGAAAAGCTTACTGCCATTGGCCAACCATTCATCGATTTTACGCATCCCGATGCGGACGGTAATTTGGTTACCTTTTCATCGGTTACTGGTGAAAAGTATGTGCTTATCGATTTTTGGGCAGGTTGGTGCACCCCTTGTCGTCGCGAAAACCCAAACCTAGTTAATCTGTATAAGCAGTATAGCGATAAAGGGTTCGATATTTTTGGTGTTTCGCTCGATCGTCGTAAGCAGGAATGGCTCGATGCCGTTAAAGATGATGGCTTGACGTGGACGCAGGTATCAGATGTTTCTGGTTGGGAGAATCCCATTGCCAAGATGTACGGTGTGCAATCGATACCTGCAAACCTACTCATTGGCCCCGATGGTAAAATTATTGCAAAGAACCTTAGGGGTGAAGATTTGGCCAATAAATTGGCTGAACTTCTCGATTAACCCGCATTATTTATCTTTTTTAGTAAAGATGAATAATTGGGTTAAAATTTCCTCACATTACCATAACAAAAAAAGCGACCTTGCAGTCGCTTTTTTTGTTTAATGAATAGTTTATGCCTTTTCGAAAATCTCAACAGCCTTATTAATAGCTTGTTGCAATCCGCTGGCATCCTTACCACCAGCGGTAGCGTAGAATGGTTGACCACCACCACCACCTTTTATCTCCTTTGCGGCTTCGCGAATAACTGTTGAGGCGTTTATTTTTTTCGATTCGATAAGCGAGTTGGCAACCATTATGGTAAGCAGTGGTTTTCCTGATACTTTGGTTCCAATAACAAGAAATAGGTTTTCCACCTCATCACGCAGCTGATAGGCTAGATTCTTAATGGCATCAGCAGTATCGAGATCAACTATTTGAGCAATTACCGAAGCCCCATTGCTACTTTTGGCAGTAAGCTTTAGCTCATTTTTAATTCCCTTAATTTTATCCTTTGTAAGCGTTTCGAGCTGTTTTTTAAGGTCCGCATTCTCGTTTACTAATTTTTCTGTGGCAGTAATTACATTGGGAGGATTGCCCAGCGATGATTTAATGGTTTTTATGCTGTCAACTTGCTGGTAAAGGTACTCCTCCGCTTTGGCTGCGGTAATAGCCTCAATTCTTCTTATACCTGCCGATATGGCTCCTTCTGAAATAATTTTGAAGAGGCCAATATTTCCTGTGGCGCTGGTGTGTGTGCCTCCGCACAGCTCAACCGAGTTGCCAAACCGAACAACCCGAACATCGTCATCGTACTTCTCGCCAAAAAGGGCAATGGCACTCATCTCTTGTGCTTGTTTAATGGGTATATTGCGGTGCTCGTTAATACAGGTATTGGCGCGAATCGCCTCGTTAACCATCCGTTCAACCTTTCTAATTTCCTCGTCGGTCATCTTCTGAAAGTGAGCAAAGTCAAACCTGAGGTGGTCGGGATGTACCAACGATCCTTTTTGTTCAACATGTTTACCCAAAACCTCTCTCAACGCATGGTGTAGTAAGTGGGTTGCCGTATGGTTATTGGTAGTGCTTACCCTTTTATTATAATCAACTTTTGCCGTAAATTCCTGGTTCGCATCAAGGGGAAGCTTGTTAGCTACATGAATGGTAAGGTTGTTCTCTTTAATGGTGTTTAGTATGTTTATGGTTTCGCTTGCGTTAGATATGGTTCCCATATCGCCAACCTGCCCACCCGATTCGGCGTAGAATGGGGTTTGGTCAAAAATCAAATGAAACTGCTCTTTGTTTTTAACCCTAACGGTTCGATAACGTACAATTCTTATTGGTGCTTCTAGGGTATCGTATCCAACAAATTTTGTTTCGTCAGAGCTTGTTACTTCAACCCAGTCTAGGGTTTCTTGAGTGGCAACGCTTCTCGATCGGTCCTTTTGCACCTTCATTGCCTTGTCAAAGTCATCTTTGTTTACGGCAAGGTTGTGCTCACGAGCAATAAGCTCTGTTAAATCGAAAGGAAAACCGTAGGTGTCGTATAGAATAAAGGCATCATGACCAGATATTTCTTTCTTTCCATCTTTTATAGCTTTGTCCATTGTACCGTCTAAAAGCTTAATGCCAGTTTCAAGTGTATGAAGAAACGATTGCTCTTCCTCGAAGATAACTTTAGTGATAAGTTCCTTTTGTGAGGTAAGCTCTGGAAATGATTCGCCCATTTGGTTGGTCAAAACATCAACAAGCTTGTAGATAAAGGGTTCGTGAAGGGTAAGGAATGTATATCCGTATCTAACGGCTCTACGCAAAATACGACGAATTACGTACCCTGCCTTCACGTTTGATGGGAGTTGTCCATCGGCAATTGAGAACGCCACGGCGCGCAAATGGTCTGCTACCACACGCAATGCGATGTCGGTTTTTGTGTCGTCTCCATACTTTATGTTGCAAAGCTTAGAGATTTCACGAATAATGGGCTGAAATACGTCGGTGTCGTAGTTGCTTTTTTTCCCTTGGATAGCCATACAAAGCCTTTCAAATCCCATGCCTGTGTCAACATGTTTTGCGGGCAGAGCAACAAGCTCTCCGTTGGCTTTGCGGTTATACTGTATAAAAACCAGGTTCCAAACCTCAATAACCTCAGGATGATCCTTGTTAACTAGTTCACGTCCTGGTATTTTTGCTTTTGCCTCGGTACTTCGTAGGTCGATATGAACCTCCGAGCATGGTCCGCATGGTCCGGTTTCGCCCATTTCCCAGAAGTTATCATCCTTTGACCCCATAAGTATCCTTTCGTTAGGCAAATACTTTCCCCATAGGTCGAACGACTCTTGGTCTGCTTCGAGCTCATCCTCGGGGCTTCCCTCAAAAACCGATGCGTATAAATCGTTACTATTAATTTTGAGTACATCAACCAAAAACTCCCAGGCCCAGTCAATAGCCTCCTTTTTAAAGTAGTCACCAAACGACCAGTTTCCAAGCATTTCGAACATGGTGTGGTGGTAGGTATCGTGGCCCACCTCATCCAGGTCGTTATGCTTTCCCGATACCCTGAGGCATTTCTGTGAGTTTGCAACTCGAGGGTGGTTTGGGGTTGTATTTCCTAAAAAAATATCTTTAAATTGATTCATACCCGCGTTGGTGAACATTAGGGTGGGGTCGTTCTTAATAACCATAGGAGCTGAGGGTACAATATTGTGGTTTTTGCTCCTAAAAAAATGTAAAAACGCCTCTCTTATTTCTCCAGATGTCATAATTAGTTGAATTGTAATTATTTATATTTAATTATTTCTTTAAAATTCCAATAAATAAATAACAATATCTTTGGAAAAAGAAATTTTTACCTTAGATTTGTTGCTGTTAGTCAAAATAGAACCAGTTTAAACTAGACTAGAAATTGCCTTTAACATACTATGGAAAAAAAGAAATATAGGTACAATCCTAGTACACTTTCCTTTGAAACCATTGAAGTAACAGCATATAAAAAGTTTGCAAATGTACTAATTCCATTTGTATATAGCTTAGTTATTGCCTTAATAGTTTTTTTTACTTACAACCATTTTTTTGATACTCCAAAGGAAAAAATTCTTAAACGCGAGAATGCTGAGATAGCCCTAAAGTTCGAGATGTTTGAGAAAAAACTTAAGGACGCAAACCTATTGTTGGAGGATATTCAAAAAAGAGACAATCTTACCTACCGGGCAATTTTTGATGCTGATACAATTCCAAATGCTCTTAGGATGGGGGGTATGGGTGGTGCTAGCCGGTACGATGATTTACGAGAGTTTAGTAAATCGGATTTGATAATTAGCGTAGCATCCATGCTAGATCAGGTTACATGGAAAACGTATATTCAATCAAAATCGTTTGATGAGGTAGTGGGTCTTGCAAAGAATAAGGAGCAAATGATTTTGAGAATACCAGCAATTCAGCCGGTATCCGTTGCCGATCTCACCCGTATATCCGATTACTTTGGCTACCGTCGCGATCCGTTTAAGCGTAATCGCAAATTCCACCAAGGTATGGATTTCGCTGGCCCTAAGGGTTCGCCTATTTATGCAACGGGTAATGGCCGGGTTATTTCGGCAAAGTACTCGTATTTTGGATATGGCAACAATATAATTATCGACCATGGATTTGGATATAAAACCCGATACGCCCATCTCAACGCTATTAGCGTAAAGGTTGGCGATACTGTAACCCGTGGACAGGTTATTGGCGAACTCGGTAATTCAGGCCGTAGTACTGGGCCGCACCTACACTACGAGGTAATTTATCGCAACAAGGTAGTTGACCCATTGAACTACTTTAACGACATGAAACCTGAGGAGTATGACATGATGGTTAAAAAGGCAAATGCTCCCGATAGCCTACAGGTTGGTTCTTAGGGTTTAGTTTCTGCTCATTTCTTTTTCACCATATCTCTTGTCGTATATTTTTTATATATTTGTTGCATTAACTTTTAACTATTTGTGTTATGCCAAAGTATAAGTATAGGTTTAATTCGGAGTCGTTAAGCTTTGTGAAAGAAGAGGCTTCTTTAACAAAGAAGTTTTGGCGGGGCGTAAAATACCTTTTCTTTAGCATTGTGATTTCGGTTGTTTACTATGCTGTATTTTCTTTTTTCTTCGATACTCCACAGGAACGTGGACTTAGGCGCGATAATGAAGAGATGTTGCTTCAGCTGGAACTATTCAACAAGAGATTCGACCACCTATCAACGGTTTTAGCTGATATTCAGCAGCGCGACGATAATATTTACCGAACAATTTTCGAGGCAGAACCTATTCCTAGCACCATTCGCAAAGCGGGTATTGGAGGTGTTGATAGGTATTCGGACCTTGAGGGGCTTCCCAACTCCGAAATTGTTATTGAAACGGCAAAGCGTATCGATAACCTCTCGAAGCAAATATATATACAGTCAAAATCGTTCGATGAGGTAATCGGAATGGCTAAACGTAAAGAGGAGATGATTGCATCAATACCGGCCATACAGCCAATAGCAAACAAAGATTTACGGCGTGTTGCCTCGCCATTTGGCGTTAGAATGCACCCTTTTTATAAGGTGCTCAAAATGCATAATGGGATGGATTTCACGTCACCTACAGGAACCGAAATATATGCCACAGGCGATGGGGTGGTATCAGCTGTAATACATTCTGCGAGGGGTTACGGAAATACTGTGATTATTGACCACGGCTTTGGCTATAAAACATTATATGCCCATCAAAGTAAAATTATTGTAAATAAAGGACAGAAAGTCAAGCGGGGCGAGGTTATTGGGTTTGTAGGAAATACGGGCATGAGCATGGCACCGCATTTGCATTATGAGGTTCGCAAGCACGACAAGCCCATAAATCCAATAAATTTTTATTTTAACGACCTTACACCCGAGCAGTACGACAAGATTATTGAACTTGCTGCGCAAAGTGGGCAATCGCTCGATTAGTAATATTTACATTCTTTAATTTCAACACCACTACGTTAGGTTATTACAATGAATATCTTACTAAGGAGATACATCCCTGTTTTAGTGTTTTTTACATTTTTCTTATCAGTCCATATCTCGCAATCGTATTCAAGCGAAGGGTATATTAACAGCATTACTCTCGATACTTTGGATGTAAATATTGATTCATTAAGTGTAAGTATAGATACTTTGTCTGCTAGTGTTGATACACCCATAGTAGCTATCGACACATTAAGCGTTATAGGGGTTGGTGATATCATGCTTGGCACTCATTTCCCTCATAAAGGGTACTTGCCCCCAAATAACGATTGCAAACCTTTATTAGCACCAGTTAAGCATATACTTACCGGTGCTGATATCACTTTTGGGAACCTGGAGGGCAGTTTTCTTAACGAGGGTAAAGTGGTAAAAAAATGTAGAGATACAACCAAATGCTATGCCTTTAAAATGCCCGAAAGCTATGTTGAATGTCTTGCAGAATCGGGTTTTGACGTTGTAAGCTTAGCTAATAACCATGTGGGCGATTTTGGTGATTTGGGCCGAAATAGGACCATCAACCTACTCGACTCCGTAGGTATTGCCTATGGAGGGTTGCTTGGCTACCCTACTTCAATTTTCGAACGAAATGGCAAGAGGATAGGTTTTTGTGCCTTTTCGCCCAACAGAGGGACTTGTAGCATAAATAATATTCCTGCTGCCAAAAGAATTGTTTCGGAGCTAAAAAAAGATGCCGATATCGTTATCGTATCATTTCATGGTGGTGCTGAAGGAGCAGAGCATAGGAATGTAACACGCGAAACGGAGATTTTTTACGGTGAAAACAGGGGAAATGTGTATGAATTTGCCCGCCACGTAATTGATGCTGGTGCCGATATAGTTTTCGGGCATGGGCCGCACGTTACAAGAGCTATGGATTTGTATAAAGGGCGTTTTATTGCTTATAGTCTTGGAAATTTTTGTACCTATGGTAGGTTTAATTTGCAGGGAGCAAAAGGTTTTGCTCCTATTGTTAAGGTACTTATCGATAAAAATGGTAAATTTGTACAAGGACAGATATTTTCGATAGCTCAAAAAGGAAGAGGTGGTGCCGAGCTAGACCCGCAAGACCGAGCAATTAGAGAGATTATAAGGTTAACCAAAGCCGATTTTCCCGAGTCAGAACTTGATATAACACCCGATGGTATCATAAAAATTAAAGAGTAAAGCCATGCCCTACAAAGAAAAAAAGGTTGAAAAACTATACTACTCCATTGGCGAGGTTGCCGATATGTTTGGGGTAAATACATCGCTTATACGATTTTGGGAAAAGAATTTTGATATAATAAAACCTAAAAAGAATAAGAAAGGGAATAGGCTATTTACCAAGAAGGATATCAATAACCTTAAGCTAATTTACCATTTGGTAAAAGAACAACGCTTAACCCTAGAGGGGGCCAGAAAAAAATTGGCCGACAACAAAGAGGGTATGCTTAACGACTTCGAGGCCATTGAATCGCTAAAGAAAATACGCGGGATGCTTGTAGAGGTACGCGAGATGCTTTAGATCCTTTTAAACTACGAACAGAACATGACCGTAAACGAAATAACAGGTATAATTGAAGCGTTTGCCCCACTTGGGTATCAAGAAAGTTACGATAATGTGGGGCTTCTTGTGGGTGCGCAACAATCTAAAGTAAATGGTGTGCTCTTAACAATAGATACCACTCCCGAGGTTGTAAACGAAGCGCTAGAGCGAGATGCAAATTTAATTATATCTCATCATCCGTTAATTTTTAAGGGATTAAAGCGTCTTACGGGCTCTAATTATGTTGAAAAAACCGTAATTAAGGCGATAAAACATGGGATCTCAATTTATGCGGCGCACACCAATCTCGATAATATTTGGGGTGGTGTTAGTGCTGCAGCGGCCAAACGTTTGGGACTAAAAGATATTAGCATACTATCGCCCACCACAAATCAGCTGGTGAAGCTCAGTGTTTTTGTGCCCACTGTTAATGCCGAAGAGGTTCGTTTGGCAATGTTTAATGCGGGCGCAGGTCAAGTTGGTAACTACGATTGGTGCTCGTACAATGTTGAGGGAACAGGAACGTTTAGGGCAGGCGAGGGAACTAGCCCCCACGTGGGTGAGCTGGGAAAAATTCATTTAGAACCCGAAACCAAGATTGAGGTAATTGTACCCAAACCAATCTTAGGTAAAGTTTTAAAGGCTATGCTTAGTAAGCATCCGTACGAAGAGGTTGCCTACGATATTTTCGATGTTAAGAAACCAAACCCCAGAGCAGGTTTGGGTGTTTTAGGGGTGCTTCCTAGTTCGGTCGATGAGATGGAATTTCTTTATCAGCTTAAAAAGTTTTTTAAAACCGGTTGCATAAGACATTCGCCTTTAACAGGAAAGAAAATTAAAACGGTTGCCATTTGTGGAGGCAGCGGTGCCGATTTTATTGGTGATGCCATATCGGCAAAAGCCGATATATACATAACTGCAGATATTAAGTATCATCAGTTTTTCGATGCCGAGGGTAAGCTTTTAATTGCCGATGTTGGCCACTTTGAGAGTGAACAATTCGCAATTGATATTTTTTATGAAGTACTTACCAAAAAAATGCCTAATTTTGTGGTCTTAAAATCAAATGTGAAAACCAATCCAATAAACTATTTATAATAAGGTATGGTAGCAGAAAAAAAGAAAACATCAGAGGCAGCTGAAATGCCAGTAGAGGAAAAGCTTAGAATTCTTTATGAACTTCAGCAAATTGACTCAAAGATTGATGAAATAAGAACGATTAGGGGTGAATTACCTCTCGAGGTTCAGGATTTAGAGGATGAGAATGCCGGCTTAGAAACCCGAATAGCTAAATTGAAAGCCGATGTTGAAGATCTTAACGAGCAGGTTGGGCAAAAAAAGATAGAGATTAAAAACGCTCAAACCTTTATTGCTAAGTATGAGGAGCAGCAAAAAAATGTTCGCAACAACAGGGAGTACGATTCTATTTCAAAAGAGATTGAGTATCAAACACTCGAAATCGAGCTCTGTGAAAAGCATATTAAAGAGTTTAATCAGCAAATAAAGGACAAGAAAGTGCTGGTTGACGAGGCTGAAGCGCTTCATTCTGAAAGATTAGATGATTTGGAAGCCAAGAAAGCCGAGCTCGATGGGATTGTTAAGGAAACCCAGAAAGAGGAGGAGGAACTAGCTCGCAAGTCCGAGGCGTATCAAAAGCTAATTGAACCCCGTTTATTAACAGCGTACAAGCGTATTAGAGGCAATGCACGTAATGGTTTGGCTGTAGTTACAGTTAGGCGCGATGCATGTGGTGGTTGCTTTAATAAGATTCCGCCCCAGCGCCAGCTTGATATTAAGATTAGGCGTAAGATTATTGTTTGCGAGTACTGCGGACGAATACTTGTTGACGATGCTTTTTCTGGTGACGACGTTGAAGAATAGATGAGAATTTATCTAAAATAAAAAAAGGGGTTTTTTAGCCCCTTTTTTATTTCTGTGTTGAAATAATTACCCCGTATTATTCATCAAATTTGTAAAAGATGAATGCGAATGCGGGTTACCCCGAAATAGTCGAGCCCAATTTTGAGCAACAAAAATTGGTTGTGAGACTTAGTCGCTGTCGGAGACAGCAATTATTCGAATGAATAATTGGGGTTACCAACTTCCACCAGCACCGCCGCCGCCAAATGAGCCGCCACCGCCGCCCGAAAAACCACCAAAACCTCCGCTTCCTGAGCTGAAGCCACCAAAACCTCCACTTCTTCGTCCCCCTCCACCCGAGAGCATACCCAGAGCCACCCAAAAGGGAATATTATGGCCTATTGATCGCCTGTTGGTTTTAGATACATTACTGCGTAGCACTAGGAATAGGATAATGAAAATCATGAGCGGTAAAATCACTAATCCTCCTCCTGGTTTCATATACTCATCGGCATTATATTTTCCGGATGCTAGGCCAATCATAACTGTTGTTGCTGTGTTAATTCCCTGGTAGTAGTCTTTATTTTCAAAGCTAGGAATCATCTCCTTTTCAACAATTCGCTTTGCTAGCGCATCGGGAATAACGTCCTCTAACCCATAACCAGTAGCAATGAATGTATGCCCGCGTTGGTTGCCAATACGGGGTTTAATCATAATAATTGCCCCGTTATCCCTGCCCTTTTGCCCAACGCCCCAGCTCTCGCCAATGCGCGATGTGAAATCGGCAATATCGTATCCCATAAGATCGTTTACGGTAATTACGTATATTTGGGTTGATGTAGTATCAAGGTAATTTCGCAATTTCTTTTCAAGGCTTGCTGTTTCGGTTTTAGAAAGAACATTTGCAAAGTCATTAACTAGCCTAGGTGGTTGCATCGGACTAGGCAATTTTTGGGCAAAAGTTCCAATTGTTAATGCTGTAAGAACGGTTACAAGTATAAATCTGAGCTTATTCATAGTTTTTTATCTATTTTCCGAATGAAATTTCGTCTGAAAGTTCGTTTACATCATCGCTTTGGTATGGGAAATGTTCCTTTAGTTTTTCGCCTGCCATCGTAATACCTGCCGATAATCCTTCGGCAAAGTTATTCTCTTTGAAATGGTTGGTCATTTCATCTTTTATCGTGTCCCAAAAATCTTCGGGAACAACAGCGTTTATTCCAGCATCACCCAGAATGCCAAATTGTCGGTCGTCCATGGCTAGGTAGAAGAGCACACCGTTGCGGAGTTCGGTTTTGTGCATTTTAAGCATTGCAAATATATCGGCGGCACGGTCTAGCACATTTTTTTTGCATCTGCTCTCAATGTGCACCCTTATCTCCCCCGATGTATTCAATTCAGCATCCTTAATGGCTTTTTCAATCTGAAGCCTTTCTGTGGGGCTAATTTTATCTTTAGGCATTATGCTATGATTAATGTTATTACTTGCTGAAGTTTACTTCTGGCGCTTTGCTTGCACCTTGGTCGGCTTCAAAATATGCTTTCTTCTCAAAGCCAAACCATCCTGCATAAATTACTCTTGGGAATGAGCGGATGTATGAATTATATGATTTTACCGTCTCGTTAAACTTACGTCGCTCAACAGCAATTCGGTTTTCAGTTCCTTCGAGCTGCGCTTGCAGTTCCAGAAAGTTTTGGTTAGCCTTTAAATCGGGGTAACGCTCAACGCTAACAAGCAACCGCGATAATGAGTTACTCACCTCACTTTGTACCTGTTGAAACTGTTTCATATTAGCTTCGGTAAGGTTGGTTGGATCAATGGTAACCTGGGTAGCTTTTGCACGGGCTTCAATAACCTGGGTAAGGGTTTGCTGCTCAAAATCGGCGTAGCCCTTAACGGTGCTTACTAGGTTTGGTATTAGGTCCATTCGGCGTTGGTAAACATTCTCAACGTTTGCCCATTGCGAGGTAACCCCTTCGTCCATTGATACCATACGGTTGTATCCGCAGCTACTAAACATGGGTACAAGAATAGCTAGCGCCAAGGCGTATAAAACAGATTTTTTTCTCATCGTTTATTGTTTTTAGTTTTTGTAAATATAGTCATTATAACAGCCTATCAACAAAAAGTATGCTATAACACATTCTGTTTTTATTGAATTATGATGCCGAAAATTGTAACTTTACCGCCACGATAATTAAATAGCAATAATGATATGACCACAGAAGATTTTAAATCCCTTGTTTTGCAAGGTATTCCCGATGAATTGCCAGAGCTAAAGGCATGGGACGATTCAGTTAATCATGCGCCAAAACGTAAACAAATTTTAGCTATTAACGAAAAAAAGTTGGCGCTTAAAAATGCTTTGAGGTATTTTCCCGCAAAGCATCACGCCATTTTGGCAGAAGAGTTTGCTAAAGAGCTAAACGAGTACGGGCGTATTTACATGTATCGTTTCCGTCCGGATTACTTAATTTCGGCCCGTAGCATAAACGATTTTCCGCATAAGTCGGTTCAGGCGGCATCTATCATGCTAATGCTTAGCAATAATTTAGATTATGCAGTGGCGCAGCACCCGCACGAGCTAATTACCTATGGTGGCAATGGGGCTGTTTTTCAGAATTGGGCACAGTACCTTTTAACCATGAAGTACTTAGCCGAAATGACCGATGAGCAAACTCTGGTAATGTACTCAGGGCATCCCATGGGGCTTTTCCCATCGCATAAAGATGCGCCAAGGGTTGTGGTTACCAATGGGATGATGATTCCGAATTATAGCAGTAAGGATGACTGGGAACGTTTTAACGCCATGGGCGTTACGCAGTACGGCCAGATGACCGCAGGGTCGTTTATGTATATCGGGCCCCAGGGTATTGTTCATGGTACCACCATTACGGTTCTAAATGCTGGTCGTAAAAGGTTAAAAGCAGGTGAGACCGATTTGCGTGGTAAGCTATTCGTAACGTCAGGCCTTGGCGGAATGTCGGGAGCACAGCCAAAGGCTGGCGTAATTGCCGAGGTGGTTAGCGTAATTGCCGAGGTTAACCCTAAGGCTATACAGGTTCGCTACGAGCAGGGCTGGGTTGATGAGATTTACGAAGATTTAGACAAGCTTATTCCGCGTATTAAAAAGGCGGTAACAGGTAAAGAGGTTATCTCAATTGCCTATCAGGGCAATATAGTTGACCTGTGGGAGAGGCTTGATGCAGAAAAGATTGTGGTTGATTTGGGTAGCGATCAAACCTCATTGCATAATCCTTTTGCAGGTGGATACTATCCAGTAGGCTTAACATTCGAGGAGTCGAACAGGATGATGTCCGAAAATCCAGATAAATTTAAGGAGAAAGTTTACGAAACATTGCGTCGCCATGCCAAGGCTGTAAATTCGCTTGCGGAAAGAGGAATGTACTTTTTTGACTATGGAAACGCTTTCTTGCTTGAGGCAAGCAGAGCGGGTGCTGATATAATGGATGAGAACGATAAGTTTATTTACCCATCGTATGTTCAGGATATTATGGGGCCACTATTCTTCGATTATGGATTTGGCCCTTTCCGCTGGGTTTGCACCTCATCCGATCCAAAGGATTTGGAGACTTCGGACCGTATAGCGCAGCGTGTGCTTGAGGAAATTGCCAAAACAGCACCCAAGGAGATATTAGGTCAGCTTGAGGATAATATTAAGTGGATTAAAGAGGCGGGCAAGAATAAATTGGTTGTGGGGTCGCAGGCACGTATTCTGTATGCCGATGCCGAGGGCCGCATAAAAATTGCCGAGGCTTTTAATAAGGCCATTAAGGAGGGCGAAATTTCTTCCCCAATCGTTTTGGGGCGCGACCATCACGATGTATCGGGAACCGATTCACCCTATCGTGAAACTTCGAATATTTACGATGGCTCAAGCTTTACTGCCGATATGGCCATTCAGAATGTTATAGGCGACTCGTTTAGAGGCGCAACCTGGGTATCCATCCATAATGGCGGTGGGGTTGGCTGGGGCGAAGTAATAAACGGTGGTTTCGGATTGACCCTTGATGGTACTCCCGAAGCCGACAGGCGCTTACAGATGATGCTTCATTGGGATGTGAACAATGGAATTGCCCGAAGGGGTTGGGCTCGAAACGAGGAAGCTGTATTTGCCATTAAGCGCGAAATGGAGCGTACGCCAAGCCTTAAGGTAACCCTACCTAATTTTGCTGACGATTCGCTAATCGATAAGGTTGTGAAGTAACAGCTTAGACTAGCAAAAAAATAAAAGGAGACGATCTGTAAAAAGGTCGTCTCCTTTGTTTTGCACCTATATTTCTACTCGTGATTATTGGTGTACTTCGTGATAATTAGGTTACGTAATTCGGTGTACATTTGGGTAACCTCGTCCATTTTCTGATTGGAGTAATTTGTTAAGAATTCCTTGCCTTTCTGTTGATTTTTCTTCAGAAGTTCAATTGCTTCCTTTTCAATTTTATCCTGATTGTCAAAAAGATCTTTCTCAAAAGGATCTCTAGCTTCCCAAACATCTTTTACTACATCCTGAAAGCGAAGATTTGCCAGGTTGTCAACAAAGTCGATTGCCCAGCGTGCCGAATTTTCTTCATACTTATTGGGATTATATGTTTTGTACGTTTCGGCAACGCTTGTATTGCCTGTATAAATGGGTATGTACGGGCTAAAGTATGGGTTGTCGAGGTAAACCCAGTAAACGCCACCCACCTCGTTTGGCATCCAACCCCTAAGCTGTAAAACCATTCCGTAATGCCCTCTGTGGCGAGCCACAGGCCTACGGTAAGTTATCTTCAGCAGTTTACGTGTTTCGCTGTCGGGGAAAGGTGTGGCAAGCGGACTTTTGTTATAACCGCCATTCCCATCGGGTACAAGCCACGTAGGGTCAAGGGTCATATCGTAAATAGTGCCTTCGAATGTTGAGCGCTGGAAACTAATTACATCCTGAACCGATAATTTTTTAACCGGCTCAAAAGAGAAAGGGTATGTTGATAAGGGTTCAACGGATTGGAAGTAGGGCTGAATGGCTTTGTACGGATTCTTTTCATCGTACATCCTGTTGGGTAGCTCATCCTTAAAGTCGCCGAATGTGTGATGAAAAAGCCAAAACCTGCTGGTGGCATATTCTTCAGGGATAGGAGAGTAGACCTCTTGCCAAATAAATGGGTTACCCGATTCAGGATTGTACCAACCCCTATCAATAGCCTCTTGCATGTAGTTGTCAGATGTAAGAAAATTATCCGAATTAGCATCAATTTCCTTAATAATACTCCAGTTTGGTATCATGGTTACATGGCTGTCGTCTAACCTTTGAGCAGCCCACACAGCGCCAGGTTTTCCGCTTTTAGGATCCCAATTTGTGCCCACGCCAAAAACTTCAAAAACCCATATCTCATCGGTATCGGCAATAACGATACTTTCGCCTTCGGGCCCGCTCGATGGCAGAAAACCGTAGGTTGTCATTAGTTCGCCAACGAAAAGCACAGCATCCTTCGCCTTTTTATATCGCTGAAGAGCAAAAATCATGGCCTGCTCAATGGTCATTATCTGCTTGCCAGTTTTTGTTGAAGTCCGCAGCTCCTTGCGCTGGGTTATGGTACTTTCAGCTATACCTAGTTGGTATTCATTTACATGTGAGTAAGCCGAATGGAAATAGCTGTAAGTTTGTTCTACCTGAGGGATATAACCCAGTATTTCTCCGTGGTCGTTAACATCCCTATCGGCATCCTGAATGCCCCAGTACACGGGAGTTTTTTCTCCTTTTTTATATGTTTGCCCAAGCACTAATCTGATTCTTGAATCGGGGCCAGTATCGGTGTGCGAAATTATTACTGAACCATCTTTGCTAGCCTTTTTACCTACGGCAATTACAGTACAAGCCCACGATGGGGTAAGTGCTGCCGTTAGCAGTAGCATGGTAGCAGTGAGTAGCGTTAACTTCTTCATTTTAATTGTATTTGGTTACTAAGAGTATTTTATTCAATTGTGGTATTTATTCTGCATGAAATCCAACCGATTGGCAAAGTACAACGTGCTTGTGTTCTGGTAAACCCAGAACTTTTTTCAGCTCTTCTTTATCAACAGCGCCACGCACCACGGTTGCTAAGTTTTCCGATGCGCTAAATAGGTACACATTTTGGGCGATAAATGCAGCATCTGCCGCTGAATACCAGTGTTTTGTAACCTCGTCCCTGTCGCCCATGCGAGTAAAATCGGCTATGTATATTAGGTTAACAGGTGCATCTTTCACAAAGGGCTGTTTACCCGTTGCTTCCCTGATATCATTACCCATATAATGCTCAAGCGTATTTTCTTTGGCATTGTAAATATATACCCCATTGGCCATACTTACGTAGGTATCAATTTCTTGCCAGTTAACCGCGCTGGGAGCGGTGCGCAAACCATCTTCGGGTCGGTTAATTCCGTTTGCTGCCCATAAAAGGTTCGAAAGGGTTTGTAAATCGAGTTCCTTCTCGGCAAACGAGCGCGATGTTTTCCTCATGGCAAGGGTCTCAAAAAGGGGTTTGCCTCCAGTTTTTTGTGGTTCGGGAAGGTTTATCGATTGGTTCTGTGCGCATCCAGTTAGCTGAGATATAAGCATAATCAGGATAATTTGTGGTATTACTTTTCTCATTGGTCTAATTATTAAGTTTATACTAGTTGATGGAATATTCATATGATAGCTATTTCTTGCTAAAGTATTTATCAAGATTAACATTTCAAAACAATTCTTACAACTTCTATTAGCTTGTTTTTTTCTTCGTCCCAGTTTAAAACCTTAGCTGCAGCTAACGAGTTTTGTTGCCATTGGCTTATTTGATTGCTATTGTTAAGCATAACACTTAATTTTTGCGATAGCTCACTGGGTGTGCAGCTGCTGTTTATGGTTTGGCCAACGTTATATTTGCTCACAATTTTCTCCATTTCGGGCAAATTGCTGGTTAAAACTGGCAGCCCAGCCTGAATATAGTCGAATAGTTTGTTTGGTAATGCGTAACGGTAGTTTAGTGATATATCTTCTTCTAAAGATACGCCAATGGTCGCTTTTTGAGTTTCGTGATGTAGCTGGTTTGGATCAACCCTGCCCAAAAATTTGATTTGGTTTTCTAATTCTAACGACCTGCTTAATTCAATTAACCTTTTGTCGATATCACCGATACCAGCAATTCTTAGTTCAACCCCCGGCAAAAGTTGCATTGCTGTAATAAGCTTTTCTAGTCCGCGCCCAATATTAAGTGCCCCCTGGTAAAGAACTATTTTTTTGCCTGTGGTATTACTCTCTTTTAAACTAACATTCTTTTTTATAGGGAGATTGCGTATTACCACAAATGTTATTCCGTACATCCTGTTTAGCTCTTTCGAAACGCTTTCGGATACTGTGATAGCGGCATCTACTCTTTTTACTAACCATTTTTCTAGAAATCGCCACATATTTTTCTTTACGGGTCGATTTACTAGCTCAGGAAGTTCTGTAAAGATTTCGTGACTATCGTATATTAGGGGAATTCGCTTGATGAAGCTTAGCATACTTGCGGCTAAAAGCGTATCTAGATCGTTTGCGTAAATAGCATCACTTTTTTTTAAAATCAGGTAAAAAAACGCCCTGATGTTGTACGATAGGTAAAAAAGCGGACCTTTTGAAAAAAGCGGAGAGAGCAGGCGTACGCTATACTCTTTTTTTACTTTAGTAGGTGTTAGGGCAATACGCCGCCCAACTACTACAATCTTATGTCCTGAAGCAGCTAGGGTTGAAGCGGTGCGTTGTACCCGTTGATCTGTTACAACATCGGAAATAACAAGTAGGTGAATTATAGCCAAGGGAATTATTTTTCTGCTAAATTAAAAAAAATCCTCATCAACAGTACAATTTTATATCTTTGCATAAAATTATTATTGATATGCTTACAGCTCATAAAAACTTTTCTCTGAAAAAATATAACACTTTTGGTGTTGATGTTTCCGCCGATCAATTTTTTGATGCTACTTCAGTTGATGAGCTTAAGGAGGCATTACTAGTTGCGAAGGATAGGGAATTATTAATTCTAGGTGGAGGTTCAAATTTGCTGTTTACATCAAATTTTAGAGGCGTTGTAATACATCCTAATATTCAAGAAATTCGGATAGCTGAAGAGGATAAAGACAGCGTTTTGCTTAAGGTTGGTGCAGGTGTTGAGTGGGATTCGCTAGTAGAGTATACTGTTAACCATAATCTAGGTGGACTACAGAATCTGTCGTTAATACCTGGTTCGGTTGGTGCTTCGCCAGTGCAAAATATTGGCGCCTATGGCGTTGAGGTTAAGGATTGCATTGAGAAAGTTGAGGGTATTCTTATCAGTAATTTAGCAGCTATAACCCTAACCAATTCCGAATGCAAATTTGGCTATCGTGATAGTATTTTTAAGAATAGGCTGAAAGGTAAGGTAGTTGTTACCCATGTTTACTATAGACTTACAAAAAAACATAAATTTATTACGCATTACGGAAATCTTGATGTTGAGGTGGCTAAATTTGGCGATAGAACCATACAGAATATTCGTAAGGCGGTTATAGATATTCGAAACTATAAGTTACCCGATCCAGAAGAACTACCCAATGCTGGGAGCTTCTTTAAGAACCCAATTGTAAGCACTAAGCTTATTGAATTTTTGCAACAAAAGTTCCAGCAGGTTCCCTTTTATCCGGTAAGCGGTAGCGAGGTAAAGTTACCGGCAGGCTGGCTTATTGAACAGGCTGGATGGAAAGGGCGAAAAGTTGGTAATGTGGGGGTTCATAAGAATCAGGCTTTGGTATTGGTTAACTATGGAAATGCAACAGGTCATGAAATTTTATCGTTAGCCCATGATATCCAGAGGTCAGTAAAGCAAACTTTTGGGGTTGAACTTGAAATGGAGGTGAATTTGGTATCAGTTGAAAATAAATAAATGCTGTACTGCCTAAATTAGAGACTCTTATAAACAATTGTCAGAAAAGGATATAGTGAAATTGGTTAACTTCTAATCTCTACATTTTTCTTAATAGTAATTAATTTGTACTTTCGTTAGGTGGTCTTATTAAGACCTAAATTGAGCGATTTGTGCAAAAAAAGATAAAAGATAGTTTGTTTAATACCCTGATAATGTGTAATTTAAAGGTGTCAAAACTAATAAATAACACTTCACCATTTGGGTGC
>Ga0265295_1003734_pt1 | contig 21613 bp, 19 predicted proteins | sample Munlansysbiofilm_FD_192503 | JGI IMG/M metagenome (GOLD analysis project Ga0265295, IMG submission 192503) | Leachate microbial communities from a municipal landfill in Southern Ontario, Canada - Methane capture system biofilm | ecosystem: Engineered > Solid waste > Landfill > Unclassified ...
TCTACTTTTGTGTTTATCGTAGGATGAAGTAGCAGATGACCAAAGCCATCTTTATTTATGGGTGCCCAATGCACTATTGCCCACTGGTCTCGAAGTAATGAAAGCATGGGGATTTGAATACAAAACAAATCTAATTTGGGAGAAAATAAGGAAAGATGGATTTCCTTTCAGGAACGTTACAGAAATTTTACTCTTTGGTATAAAAGGTAGCAATAAAAGAACATTACAAAGGGGCAGGACACAAGTGAACTTGATTAGATCTATGAAGAGAGAGCATTCTAGAAAACCTGATGAATTCATTAACCTTATTGAAGATTGCTCCAATCCTCCCTATTTGGAATTATTTGCCAGAGGAGAAAGAGACGGCTGGAGCCTTTGGGGCAATCAGGCTAATGAGTCATATGAACCTGATTGGCAAACATATAAAAATGCGATCAAACCTACCAGTTAAGATGCTATGTATTTACCTACCTTTTAGTTATAAAATGATAGTTTGCCAGTTTTAGTAAGCTTGACTGTACCACCTTGGTGTGATAGCAAATCTCATATGGACACACTACATTCATTCGAACCAATTGCCACCTCACAAAGTTGCCTCTTAATTCTAGGCTCCATGCCTAGTGCTACCTCTTTGAGTAAAAATGAGTATTATGGTCATCCAAGAAATGCTTTTTGGCCCATTTTGGCGGATCTGTTTAATCACTCTATAGCAACTTATGCTGATAAAATTGATTTGTTGCAAACTCACAAGATTGCTCTGTGGGATGTATTGTCTGAGTGCACCCGAATTGGTTCTGCGGATGCCTCTATTCGAGATGTAAAGCCCAATGATCTTCACAGTTTTCTCTCTTTACTCCCATCTCTACGTATGATCATTTGCAATGGGACACTGGCTATGCGGTTATTTCTTCGCTTCGGTCCATCGTTTGAAAACGTTGTCCAATGTCCGTCAACAAGTGCCGCAAATACGATGGCAATTTCTTCTAAAGCAGAAGCGTGGACTACAATGATTAAAAGAGGTTTAGAAATCTCATAAAAACAGTGTTGAATGACCTCGTTGCATAGGCAAGATATAATTCTTAGAGAGTTTACGATAGATCAAATTCTCCTGAGCGTTTTATATTGTTTACACGGTGAAGGTGATCTGGTTGCCTTGCTTCAGTCTTTACTTGGATCGACTTACAATAAAAGAGTCGCTAGTGTTTGGTGAAATATTTTATAGCGGGGAACCAGAGATTCCCCATAAACTCTTTGATAAAATTTATACCCTGCAGTACTTACAATTAGTCAGGCCCTCCGCGCTACCTATACTCTGACCCATATTCATGCTAATATACTGGCTGGATAAGTTAATTATAAAGCTAAGTGGAGAGACTCATCAGCTATATAGCTTAGAAGATTTGAATTTATCAACATCTAAAGACACCTATAGTAAATTCTACTTGAAATTATTTACCAAAACATGGTGTTAACCTGAGTTTTGTTTTCAGGGTAAATGTATCATAATTAGTAATGGAGGAACATTATATGGATTTAATAACAACAGAAAAATTGAAAGAAATAATTACACATCAATCTGATTGGTGTGTTTCACTTTTTATGCCGGCGCATAGGGCCGGGCGTGAAACGGAGCAGAATCCAATTCGGTTTAAGAATTTACTGGGAGAGGCAGAAGAGCGATTGCTGGCCAAGGAAATTCATCCATCCAAGGTAGACGAAATGCTCAAAAAACCCCTGCGTCTGCTTCAGGAGAGACTCTTTTGGCAACATCAAAGCGATGGTTTGGTACTATACCTTTCTGAGGATGTTTTTTATATGTTTAGGCTACCTGTTGGATTTGAAGAAATGGTGGTTGTTACCGACCGTTTTCATGTAAAGCCGTTATTGCCTATTCTAACTAGTGGCGGAGTCTTCCATATACTGGCAATCAGTCAAAACCAAATTCGCCTACTGGAGGGAACCCAGTTTACGATTGATGAAGTCGATCTCGAAGAAACACCTGAAACACTTGCTGACTCCTTTCCTGACGACTGGCCAAAACAAAAATTTCAATTCCAATCAATGGTATCTTCAGGAGGTGCGGGGCAGGCTGGCAAACCCCATGCCCATGCCACTGGTAGTGATATCAAGTTGCGCCTCAAAAAATGGTTCCGCATAGTCGATAAAGAGGTCACAAAACTCCTTGCCGATACACAAACACCTTTAGTGCTAGCCGGCGTAGACTCCCTTTTCCCACTCTATAAAGAAGTAAACACTTATCCCTACCTAGCGCAAGAAGGGATCCCTGGGAACCCCGATACGATGAAACCCGAAGATCTACACCCGTTAGCATGGTCCATTCTCGAGCCCAAATTTAACAAGGAAAGAGAAGCCAGTATTGAGAAATATAAACAACTGACTGGAACGGGACTAATTACCAGTGATGTAGTCGAAGCGGTCCTAGCAGCTCACCACGGACGGATTAAGATGCTCTTCGTATCACTAGGAACTCAAGTATGGGGGCGGTTTGATCCAGAAAATGAAGAAGTCCATCTCCATGAAAGTGCCCAACCAAAAGATGAAGACCTTCTAGATTTTATTGCTATTCAAACCTTGCTTAAGGGAGGTTCAGTATGGGCCGTTGCACCAGAAGAAGTTCCTGGACAGGCTCTAGTCGCAGCAGTGTTGCGGTATTAAGGCACACATAAAACCTCGTATAATTGACCTATACCGTGCAGCAATGGCTACGAATGGTCTATAACGAGTGCGGTTAATGCAATGAAAGAGAATCTACAGAAGCTCTTTGAGGTAAACACAGTAAAAATAGGATAGAAATAGCATAGAATTCTAATTTTGACGATTTTATGTATTGTGTCATAACGTTGAATGATTTACAGTAGCATGTATAAAAAAATAGCAAGGACGGAGGATTGGCATGAGTCGAGATAACTATGCTACCATTTTTCATAAGTGTTTTGAATTTACTGCGGCGACTGAAGTTCGTGCAACTGGGTTGTATCCTTATTTTAAACCCATTAGTCGTAGTGAAGGCTCTAAAGTCTATATTGACGGGCGAGAGATGCTTATGCTTGGTTCTAATAATTACTTGGGGCTAGCTAATGATGCACGCATGAAAAAAGCAGCCGAAGAGGCCGCAGAGCGTTACGGCACAAGTTGTAGCGGTTCACGCTTTATGAACGGAACCTTAGATTTACATGAAGAACTCGAACGTAAATTAGCCCACTTTGTGGGGAAAGAGTCCGCCCTCTGCTTTACTACAGGGTATCAGACCAATCTTGGTGCCCTATCGGCGCTCTTAAATCGTGGTGATCATGTTATTGTTGACAAATACGATCATGCCTCAATTATGGATGGCATTTTTTTGGCTGAAGGTTCGAAGAAGGGGATTAATCTCCATCGTTTTAAACATAATAGCCTCAAAGACCTTGAGAAAATATTACAAAAAATTCCACTAGAGGCTAATAAACTCATCGTAATAGATGGAGTGTTCTCCATGGAAGGTGATATTGCTCCACTACCCGAAATTAAAGCCTTAGCTGATCAATACCGTGCTGGTGTCTATCTGGATGAAGCACATGCCATTGGTGTAATTGGTAACACGGGGCGCGGAACCTGTGAACATCATGGCAACGATCCTCAACTATGTGATTTACTGATGTGTACCTTTAGTAAATCGTTTGGCTCCATTGGAGGGTTTGTCGCCGGGGATGAGATTTTAATTGATTATATTAAACACTTTGCACGCCCATTAATTTTTAGTGCTTCTATGCCACCGGCAAATATTGCCGCAACGATGAAAGCACTGGAAATTATTGAAAATGAACCTGAAAGAGTGGCTAAATTACAACATAATGCCAAACGCCTAATCAAAGGTTTTACCGATCTCGGATTTAATGTGGGAACTTCAGAAACTCCCATTGTACCCCTTGTCATTGGCGACAATGAAAAAACATTCCTTTTGTGGAAGGCTGCCTTCGAACGGGGATTATATGTAAATCCAGTTATCTCTCCAGCAGTTCCGCCACAACGCGCTCTCCTACGGACATCATGTATGGCCATTCACAGTGATGAGGAAATCGATACAGCTCTGCAAATACTAGGTGAAGAGGCGCAAAAATTAGGGGTCATTTAGAACTTACTGTCCGTTACGGAAACAATTTGGTATACTAGAGATATGAAGAAAATAATGGTTTCCAACCCTGGGGAGTTTTCTCCCCTGGTGACTAGTCACATTCAAGCTATCGCACAAGCACATAGTGGACCTATTCGTATTGGCCTCCCTGGTGGACGGGGTGCTGTTTCTGTCGTAAAAGGCCTAGTGCAATGTGATAGTGAAATCTTAAAACGAGTCCAACTTTATTTGGTAGATGAACGTCTAACCGGATCTACAAATCATGATACCCTTATGGATGTTGGTCTCCAAGAGGCTATCGATAACAACCTCTTTAGCGATGCCCAATTACATGTTCCCCAATTGAATACCCCGTTTCTCCCAAGGGGAAAGACCTTAGATCTCCTCTACCTCGGTGTTGGTGAAGATGGACATATAGCCTCACTTTTTCCCGGCTCATATCCTGAACTCGATTCCAAAGAGACTCCCGATATAGCCTACATCGCCGAAAGCCCGAAACCCCCTCCAGAGCGAGTGACTATAACCTACCGAGCCTTGAAGAAATATGGCAAGCAAGCTCAAACCTTCTTGTTATTTTTTGGAGAAGGCAAACGTATTGCCTTAGAACGCTTTCTTGAAGCACAAGAGAATCCTTCGACATTGCCATGCCGTTATTTCCCGCGTGAATGGTTTAATGTTGACCTCGTTACCGATTTATAGGAGGAGAGATGAGATGAAGCGCATTATTATCCAATTCGGAGGTACGGGAGACCTCGCCCTAAAAAAACTCTATCCCGCCTATGAACATCTCATGGACCTTGGTTTTGAATTTACGGTACTCGCACTAGGTCGTAGGTTTAAAGACCGCGCAGAGTTTTTGAAAACGATGGTATCGCCAAAGGCCTCGCAAGAGTTTAAGAGCCATTTGCAGTATATGCATTATGACATGGCTGACCCGGAAGCTATTGGCCCTCTCCGATCTCACATCCAAGCGATTATCGGAGAAGCCGAACAGGCTGAACTGATCTATTATATGGCCTTGCAACCCTCCCTATATGAAGAGGCTATCCATCAGATTCAAGAAGTTGATTCACTCATCTCATGCCAATGTATTTTAGATAAGAAAATTGTGGTAGAAAAACCCTTTGGTTTTGACTTAGAAAGTTCTTTGCGCTATAACGAAATATTGCTCCAGGCGTTTAGCGATAAAGAAATATATCGAATAGATCACTATTTGGGAAAGGAGTTCATGCAGAATTTATTAATACTCCGTTTCCATAATGATATTATCCGCAGTATTTGGGACAATCGTTCGATTGAGAGTATTCAAATAATATTTGATGAAACACATGGTGTCGATCAACGCCTTGGATTTTATGAACAAATAGGGGTGGTTCGCGATACTATCCAGAATCACATTATGCAGATTATTACCTACCTAACAATGAATGAGCCAGCGACGCTCTCTCCTGAAGATATTGCCATCGAGAAGGTCAAGGTTTTACGTTCGATTGCCCCTGTTACAGAATTTCATACCGGCCGGTATGAATCTTTAGGGGCTAATGGTGGCCGTATCGTCAATACTCCGACGTACGCTGCTCTAAAACTAGCCGTGAATACCTACTATTTTGCCGATGTCCCGATCTATATTAGGACCGGGAAAATGCAAGAAAAGGCAAAATCTCTGATCTATATTAAATTCCGTAATATTACCGGCAAAGTCATGCATGATGAATCGATTACTGAGAATGGCGTAATTATTACGATTCATCCTGAACTCACTATCGATATAAGTATGAACCTAAAAAAACCTAACACCTCATGGAAATCTAAACCTGTCAGATTCCGTTTCAACCAAGCTGAAACCTTTGGAGCCAATACTCCTGAGGCCTATGAACAAATTATTAAAAAAATTCTCGAAGGCGATAAGAGCCTCTTTCCCACAATGCGGGAAATTACAGAAGCATGGCGAATAGTAGCCCCCATGTTGGAGCCAGAGCATCCCATGGAGGTCTATCCGGTGCGTACGTTACCTCGTTTTGCCAATGAATTGGCTCAAGAGAATGGGTTTACTTGGTTTGATTAGCTGAATCCTCATCTAAAAGCCGTTTATCACCACTAATTTCTTGGATTGGGGCAATATTCTGGGTTACTTCAAGAGTTCCTAGATAGGTGCCTTCATCATCCCGAATTGGGAAATAACGGATGTAGACATACATCCCTTTTAAGTGGATGTAGAATTCGGCTAGGTCACGCGCTCCCGATTTAAAGTCAGCAAGTATTTTCTCTACCACATGCATACTGGCTGGTGGGTGACAGTTGACAACTTTTCGCCCAATAATAGCTTCAGTTCGGGGGAAGATACGCTCGCTAGACTGTGAGAAATAACCCACTTCATCATTAGCATCGACAAACGTAATATCGATAGGCAGTGTGTTGAGAACTCGAGTTAACGTTTCAAGGGTAAAGGATCCTGTCGGCAGTTGAACGATTCCTTGGGACGTTAGTGTTGCTACAGTTTTGGCTTTAGCTTCGACCGGAGGCGTCCAGGTGGGGTGATCATCTAATAAACAATATCCGATTTCAGCACTTCCTTCACTAATCTGACGCCAGTCGGTTAAGAAAAAGGTTTCACTTACCATGGGGATTAAGATGTTTTCCTCTTTTGAAATCATCTCAACAATCTGATTTTTCGCCTCTTTTAAATCTTGCAAGAAATTTTGTATTTTTTCAGCTGGAGGGCGCCCGGCCACCAGCATCTCATCGAGTTGTCCTCGTATAGATTTCACTTTTTCTCTAATTTCGTCATCAACGCCCCACATCACTTGAGGTGGTGCTGTTATACCGTATCGTTCCATAATAGGGAACCAGAGGTTCTCTTTTTTGGAATAGTGGATATCTATTTGCCAAAGATCTTCAAGATCGGCTGCCAAGGCTCCTAAAGCACTGGGCTTGCCCTGTTGTAACTCGGTAACATGTTTGTCAATTCTTTCACTAAAGAGTCTTTCAATAGCCCTGTTTTCTTCTTTAAGAATCCACGTGGGGTGTCCATGATCTTTATCATATTTTTTATCGCTATGGATGTCTGCAATAGATTCCTCGAAAAGGGAGGCGTGGACATCACAAAGCTTCTGAATTTCTTCTACTTTTACGGCACCTTGCTTGACTAACTCTGTCTCAACAGCAGCTATTTCATCGGCCCCGACTCCTTTAAATTCACGAGCAAAATCGGCTTGAACGGCATCAAAATCTTCACCCGCGTGTAACCGCTTGATCAGTTGCTTGAGCAACTCTTGTCTGTGTACACTGTTGTTAATTTCAGCACTCATGTTCTTTCTCCTCCTCTATGGTATATCCATACTCTTTTAGTTTTTCTACCACTGTTGCTAATTCAATATTGCGCATAGTGGCACCTTTTGGCAGTGTCATCACCTTACCAACTGTCTTTAACATAATTGGTTTTAGTATTTCAGTGAAACCTAATTCAGCTAGAATCGGGACTAAATCCGGGTCTTGAGTACATAAGGCATAGACACTCTTTTCTAAATCTATCCTCTTGGTTGCCATATTGTCTCCATCTTACCATGCAAAGCAAAGTTGTGGCGTTGCATTTGCAACAATCATATAAAAAGAACCCCAGATTTACAAGTATCGGGGGTTCTTACGCTTTTGGGCTATAGCGCTGTTAAGAAAATAACAGAGCGATCTCTTTTGCGTAAATTTCATTAATCTTATGTCGCATAACTTCTTGTTTGGCAGAGAGTTCCTGGCCTACTTTAAAGGTTGAATTTAAGATTGCAAATCGATTAATTCGTTCATAACTCTTAAAACCTTCTTTTGCCCCAATCAAATTATTTATTTCAGAATTCAATAATTCTTTTACTTCAGGTAATTGAGAAAGCTCGAAACGAGCCATATAGGGAATATTATTTTCAATCAGATAACGTTCTAATTGTTTAGTATCAGGAACTATGAGTGCGCCAAGATATTTCTTATCTTGCCCAACAATGACGGCCTGCTCAATGTATTCTGATTCCCGTAGTCGTGATTCAATAGGAATAGGCTCGATATTTTCACCACCGGAGAGGACAATCGTATCTTTTGCACGACCACGAATAGCATATTCTCCAGAGTAGGTCCACACACCAATATCTCCAGTATTTAACCATCCTTGGGCATCGAGTACCGCCTCGGTTAAATCTGGGCGTTTATAATATCCCTTCATAACCTGTCCGCCACGAGCATAAATAACTCCTTTCTGTCCTGGTTTAGCTGGATTTCCCCTATCGTCAATAATCTTGATTTCAGTTTCCGGTAGAGGAGAGACTGTGCCAGGGACTTGATGCTTAATATTGCGTAGGCCAATTACGGGAGCTGTTTCGGTCAGACCGTACCCATCGAGAAGGGTAATTCCAATTGCTTTGAAAAAGGTATCGACTGAAGTTGAAAGTGAGCCACCTCCTGAAACACCTGCCCTAAAGTTCCTACCGAACTTCTTTTTAATTGTCTTAAAGACCAAGACATTGCCCAGCAATTTGAAAGGAGTTAATAGAATAAGAGGAATAATGCCCAACAATAAATCAAGAATATAGTATCTTCGTGAGAATTTAGGCATCCGATTGGCAACTAGGTCTAAAGCCTTGGCGTGTTGACCACCAACCCAGACAAAGAAGTGAAAGAGGCTCCGAGAAATAACACTTTTCCCCTTCACACTCTGATATACACCTGTTTTAACCGCTTCCCAGATACGAGGCACACTACCCATCCATGCTGGATTAATCCGTTGTAAATCAACTAACATTATCTTTCCAATTGGTTTAGAGTAAGCTATTGTCGAGGCTTGAGAGACGACAACATACTGTAAGATACGCTCAAACGAGTGCCAGACCGGAAGTACACTCAACCAGCGTTCACCTTTATGAAAATCGATTACTTTGGGCAATTGTTCCAACTGGAATAGGAAGTTTTGGTGGGTAAGCATGACTCCCTTGGGCTCTCCAGTCGTCCCACTCGTAAATATTATCGTGGCCACATCTTCGTTTTTGCTTGCTGCAATTTGTTCTTCAACAAACTTTGGGTGTTGCGTATGATAATCTTTTCCAGCTTTCAATACCTCTTTATAGGTAAGAATAGAGACAGTATCGGATGTTAGATTTTCAGCTTCTCCTGTGTGATGAACGGTATCCATAATTATCAAGGTCTTAAGGAGAGGCAACTGGGGTATTAACTGTAAAATTTTCCAAGCCTGTTCAGAGTTCTCAGCGAAACAGACTTCGCTTTCAGTAATCTTGAGGATAAATTCCAATTCATAGGGCATCGCATCTCTTCCGCGGGGAACATCGGTTGCTCCCAAGGCTAAAATTGCCATGTCAGCGCTAAGCCACTCTTTGCGGTTGTCGGCAATCAGGCCGACATTAGCCTCTCGTTTTACCCCTAAGGTATGTAATCCTGCTGCTAGTTGAAGCACCTCTGTATAAAATTCTTGATATGTAGTCGCGTGGAAAATTCCTTCATCATCTTTTGCTAATTGAATTTCATTTGATCCGTATTGCTGCACTATATGTTGTAATAATTGGGGGATTGTGTGGTACATAATCGCTCCTTTTCCCATTTGCCAACTGGCTATTATTTAATATTGACAAATAATCAAAATCTGTCAAAAAGAAATATATATGTTTTTTCTAAGTAGGGCAAGAGTTTGAGTGGGTTCTTAGATAAAAAACAGAGATTTAGCAATAAATTTAATATTGACACATTGATCCTTAAGTGTCAAATTAAAACAAATAGCTGGTATAACCCAGTTAGAGTTGAATTTAATAACAAATACGGTCGATTCTGTTATATAATAAACATGAAGAGGCCAACGCTAAACGTGGATCACTCAGTAGAAGGTCGATCCTGTTTGCCAGGAGGTCCTGCATGAATCATGTTCGAGTACGAGACGATGAATGCAAAGGGTGTGCGGTATGTGTCTCTGTCTGCCCTAAAAACTGCCTAGTTATGTCAGGCAAACTCAATGTCAAAGGTTACGATTATGTACAGTTTGTCCATGCTGAAGCATGTACAGCCTGTGGTCTATGCTTTCTCAATTGCCCAGAACCAGGAGCTTTAACAGTGTTTGGGAACAAGGAGAGTAGCCGTGATGAATTGTAGATTGATGAAAGGTAACGAAGCCGCTGTCTATGGGGCGCTCATGGGTGGGTGCACCCACTTCTTTGGTTATCCCATCACACCAGCGAGTGAAATAGCACAAGCTGCCGCCTACTATTTTACGGCATCGGGAAGAACTTTCTTACAGGCCGAATCAGAAATTAGTGTCATTAACATGCTTTATGGTGCCGCAAGTGCGGGAGCACGGGTCATGACGGCCTCTTCTGGTCCTGGGATTGCATTGATGGGTGAGGGGCTTTCATACCTAGCTGGAGCAAGGCTCCCGGCGGTAGTCATCGATATGCAACGGGCGGGACCTGGATTAGGAAATATTTGGCCCGAGCAGAGTGATTATAATATGGTGGTTAAAGGTGGTGGGCATGGTAATTATGCTAATATTACCTTAACCCCAGCGTCTGCCCAAGAGATGTTCGATTTTACAAAAAAAGCATTTCAGATAGCCGATACCTATCGGATGACAGTCTGTATCCTCAGCGATGCCTACATTGGCCAAATGATGGAACCAGTGGAAATTTCTGGTCCAGTACTGCATGGCCAACGGAAAGAGTGGGCTGTTTACGGCGATAAGGCGAGTAGAAAGAATCTCATCTCCTCAATTTACATGAGCGCACCGTTACTACGAAAACATAATGAAGATTTACAACAAACGTATTTGCAAGTTGCTCAAGACATTACTGATTATGAGGAGATTTCGGTCGCCGATGCAGAATTTGTATTTGTAGCCTATGGCATTGTTGCCCGGATTTGTCATTCTGTAGTGCAGGCTTTACGGCAGCAAGGAATAAAAGCAGGATTGCTCCGGCCTAAAACAGTGTTTCCTTTTCCGACAGCTGCTCTTGGTGCAATTGCAGATCGCAACATTCCGTTGGGGGTAGTTGAACTGAGTAACGGACAGATGGCAAATGATGTAGATTTAGCGGTCAAAGGAAGAGTTCCCGTATTCCGCTATCTCACTATGGGCGGTGAAACTCCCACCGTTAGAGAATTACTTACAGCTGTCAAGTGTGATTTAGCTGAAAGTAAAAAAGGAGGCCCCCATGGCTGAACTAATTCAACGCTTTGGTAAAGCCCAAAGTTTTTACGATGGATATACACGCAAAGGAATTGAAATTGAAACAACCCACTATTGCCCGGGTTGTGGTCATGGAACGATTCAAAAATTGATTGGGGAGGCTATTGATGATCTGGGTATTCAAGACCGGACGATTTTCCTCTCTCCGGTTGGATGTGCTGTTTTTGCCTACTATTATTACGACACCGGAAATATACAATGTTCTCATGGGCGAGCCCCTGCAGTAGGAACAGGTGTGAAGCGAACTGTGAAAGATGCCGTAGTTATTAGTTATCAAGGGGATGGAGATTTAGCCGGAATAGGGATGACCGAAATAATTCATGCTGCCAATCGAGGAGAACCCATTACCGTCTTCTTTATTAATAATGCTATTTACGGCATGACCGGTGGTCAAATGGCTCCAACGACTCCCTTGGGACAAATAACCCAAACTACCCCTTTTGGCCGTGACGTCGCCAGAGATGGACGTCCCATTGGCATGGTTGAACTCATGAATGCCCTCGTGCCTCCCGTCTATATAGAGCGGTGCTCAGTCGCCACCTCACAAGGAATTATTAAAACACGTAAAGCGATCCGAAAAGCATTGCAAGCTCAAATCGATGGCATTGGATTTTCTTTCGTTGAAATCCTTTCTCCCTGCCCCACCAACTGGGGTATGTCTCCGGTAAAAGCACGAAGTTGGATGGAAAAAGAGATGACGCATCATTTTCCGCTAGGTTTGGTGCGAGATACTATTTCTTCATCAACTGGAAAAGCTACAAGCATACCGTATCCTTACCTAGATGATGCCCAGCTAGTAGAACTGTTAACAGGTTCTGCCGCTGTACCGCTTTTGAAAGATGATATTCCTCAGGTTACCCACAAAGTGAAGATTGCCGGTTTTGGCGGTCAGGGGGTATTGTCTGCTGGAGAGTTGTTAGCGACTTGTGGTATGACTGAGGCCTTACATGTCTCTTGGTTACCCTCTTATGGCCCTGAGATGAGAGGTGGGAGTGCCAATGTCAGTGTTATTTTATCTGATCAGGAAATAGGATCACCTTTGGTTGACCATCCAGAAGTGCTCTTGGCCTTTAATGGCCCGTCATTAGATCTATTTGAGCCTAAGATGGTCTCTGGGGCAACTATCGTGGTTAATTCGTCTATTATTCAACGCCAGGTAGAACGTACAGATGTTAATGTTTACTACATCCCTGCGACCGATATTGCCAAAAATGAAGGATTGCTTTCAGCAGCTAATGTAGTCATGGTAACGGCATATTTGTTAATTAGTAACGCACTTCCTTTAGAAACCTTGGTTCGCTGTATTCCGTTGGTATTACGCAAGAAATCTTTCTTGGATACAAATATAGCAATCGTTAATAAAACAGAGGCTTATGTGAAAGCACATCCGATGGAAAAGCAATGAGCAATACAAAAGGCGTTGTCCTCGCAATTAATCCAGGATCTACTACTACCAAGCTGGCCCTATTTGCAAATGGGGTAGAAATTGCTTGGCAAAATCATGATCATGCCATTGAAGAATTAGCCCAATTTAGCTCGGTCTATGATCAGTTTGCGTTTAGACGTAATCTGGTAATTCAATTTCTTGAAGAACAGGATATCCAACCTAAGAAGCTGGCAATTGTTATGGGACGGGGCGGACTCTTACACCCATTGCAAAGTGGAGTATATCGGGTAAATAGTCTCATGTTGCATGATCTGCAAAACTGTAGGTACGGTGAACATGCTTGTAATCTAGGAGCACCCTTAGCTGATGCTATTGCCAAACGGTATGGCTGTGAAGCTATGATTGCCGATCCGGTTGTTGTCGATGAAATGATTGCAGAAGCACGTATCACGGGCATACCGGAAATTGAAAGAAAAAGTATTTTCCATGCGTTAAATCAAAAATATGTAGCACGGCAAGCCTCTCAGAAATTAGGCAAACCTTATCATGAGGCCCGACTCATCGTTGCCCATCTGGGTGGTGGAATTTCGGTGGGATCACACCGGTATGGCCAGGTAATTGATGTAAATAATGCCCTAGATGGGGAAGGGCCTTTTTCTCCAGAGCGCTCAGGGGGGCTTCCGGTTGGAGATCTTATTAAACTAGTTCTTTCGGGTACCTATAGCTATGGGCAACTAAAGAAAAGAATTACTGGATCGGGGGGATTATTTGCCTATGCCGGGACAAGAGATGTAATACAATTATTAGAAAAAGATACTAGCGAAGCTCAATTTTGGCTACGTGCAATGATCTACCAGATTAGCAAAGAAATTGCGAGCCATTTTGCTGTGTTGGAGGGGCAAGTAGATGCCGTTGTGTTAACTGGTGGGATAGCTCATAATACTAACATGATGGGTATGATTGAAAAACGCCTTGGGAGTCTGGCGCCAATCATTATTATTCCTGGTGAAGGGGAGATGCAGTCTTTGGCTGAGAATGCCTATGCGGTTCTTAATCATACGCGGGAGGTGATGGAATATGAGTAGAATAACTAAAACCGTCGCTATCGTGGGTGCTGAACATCCTGAAAGTTTGCAGGCTTGGGAATTTTTGCGAGATGATCCTTCTATAGGATTTTTGTTAATTGGTAATAAAACTGAGATTATAGCAAAAGCTGAATCCTTGAAAATTACACTTGAGGGAGCTACCTTTCTTGATACCAAAGATGAGATAGAAACCTGTCTTTTAGCTTCCCAAATGGCAAGTGAGGGGACTATCCAAGTAATCATGAAGGGTGCGGTGCACACTGCTGATTTCTTACGTGCAATTCTACATAAAGATTTTGGATTATTACCAAGCGACGCGTTACTAAGCCACGTCGCACAACTTAATCTGCCTTGGTATCATAAGCCGCTATTGTTGACCGATGCGGCTGTCTCAATTCTTCCTGACATCGATAAAAAAGTGCAAATAATAAGCAATGCCATAACCGTGGCGCATGCTATGGGTATTGAGCAACCCAAAGTGGCCTTAGTATGTCCCGTGGAGACGGTAAATCCAAGGATTATCTCAACTACTGATGCTTCACAACTGGTATTTCTACAGAAAAATACAGCTATTTTTGAAAATGCAGTTGTCGAGGGCCCTTTTGGACTCGATGTCGCAATCTCAAAACATTCAGCCCAAGTGAAAAGGATCGAGGGCCAGGTCCCGGGTGATGCCGACATCCTAGTTTTTGGTAATCTCGATGCAGCTAATGCTACCTATAAAGCATTTTTATCGGTACCGAATGTTATTTCTGCTGGGATTGTAGTTGGGGCTAAAATACCGATTGTGCTTACCTCACGCTCTGATTCGATGTCGGTTCGGGTAGCTTCTCTTAAATTAGCTTTAGAGGTGACGGGATGAAGAAATCTCCCCTATGGTGCTAAACTCCTACCAAAAAGCAAGATAGAGACACGTGTTCTAAATTTATGGAATCAATCAAGATTTCATGGTAAACTGCTGGTTACAAGGAATGGACCGATGCCGGGAGAATTTTACCGTAACATAGTTACTAAATCTTCTTACGCCTATGCGTATATCAAAATCATCACTGACGAAAAACAAACCGCACTCGATTGTGAGTTTATAGAAGTTAATGAAGCCTTTGCCCGATTGCTTTCATTACAGTGCGAAGCCATTGTTGGCAAGAGAATTACCGATCTAGCCCCGCAAGTTTTACAAAGTGAATCTAATCCGATTGCCATTCTGGGACGAATTGGTTCAACCGGAAGAAGTCAGAATTTTACCCAAAAGATCGAGGATCAAGATCGATGGGTCAACATTCGGGCGATGAGTCCTGAAATTGGCTTTGTTGTTATCCAAGCCGTTGATGTGAGTAATATAAAAAAGCGGTTACTTTTACATGAAAACCTTATCAGTTTCACCCCTACGCTGCTCGCTATTATGAGTTTTGACGGTACTTTTATCCTGGTAAATGATGAATGGACAAGAACCTTTGGGTATCAAAAAGTCTCTTTGTTGGGGTCAAATATTACCGATTACATAGACCCGCAGGAAAAATCTTTGCTTAAAGAGGTTCATGTCGCCCTTTACAATGAAGAAATTGTCCAGAGTTTCGTCCATCGCTTTCGTCATCTGGATGGCTCATACCGTTTTATTGAATGGCAGGCCTATGTCAGTAATAACTTAGTATATGGAGCAGCCAAAGATGTCACAGAACAGATAAAAAAAGAGAAACAAAAACAACGTGAACTCGATTTAATGAACTTGCTGTTTGATCAGACCCTTACTGGGATGTGTATGCTCATGCTTGATGTTCCCGTCGATTGGGAGCACGCCTCTGACAAAGAGGCTGCGTTGAACTATGTGATGCAACACCAACGGATTGTGCGCACGAATCAAGCTTTTTTAACTATGTATCAAACTACTGCAAAACAAATAACAGGAGTGACCGTAGCTGAATTATTTAAACATAATCTAAAAGCAGCTAAAAAAATATGGCGAAAATTACTTGATAAAGGACGGGTCAAAGTGGAGTCCGAAGTAGGTCGTCTAGATGGCTCTCTCTTATGGGTGATGGGCGATTATTCAACTCTTTACGACCATAATGGATTAGTTGCTGGCCATTTTGGGATGCAACTCGACATTTCTGACCGCAAGGCGAGCGAAATTGCTTTAGCCCAGAGTGAACATCTGTATCGCTTAATTACTGAACACGCCTCGGATGTTATTTGGGTCTATAATATTACTAAGAAGAAATTTAATTATATCAGCCCCTCTGCCTTCAATTTTTTAGGATATAGGCCGGATGAACTAACTTCATTGCCATTTTCAGAATTTATCTATCCTGATGATATGGGGAAAATTAAGAACAATTTAGGTCTAATGGTTAATGAGTTTAGTAAAAATCCAAAAGTTAATGGCAATTGGAAAATCCAGATGCGCCATGTTAGAGGTGATAAAGCGGTTGTTTGGGCCGACTCTTCCATTAATTTTCGCTATGGGGAGGCCGGGAACATTGAAATTATTGGAGTGAGTCGTGATATCACTGAACGAAAGCTCTATGAAGAGAAAATTCTCCATTTAAGTTATCGGGATCAGTTAACCGGGTTATATAACCGCCGTTATTTAGAGGAACAACAAGCAACCCGTTTTGCGACGGAGCAAGTGCTCCCCCTCTCTTTAGTAGTGTGTGATGTTAATGGTTTAAAACTCACAAATGATGTATTTGGACACCAAGCAGGTGATTTGCTATTGAAAGCCTGTGCCAATTACTTACGGATGGCTGAAGAACGTGACACTGTCATAGCTCGAACTGGTGGTGATGAATTCGTGATGGTTTTCCCCAATACCACAAGTGAAGAAACTCAGGTAAAAATTGCTACTATCCAAAAAGAAATTGCCACTTCTAATATTGGAAGAACCAAGCTTTCGGTCTCTTTTGGTTTTGCTACCCTGCATGCTCCTAGCAAATCACTAGAACCGTTGTTTAAAGAAGCTGAAGATGTTATGTATCGCCGTAAACTATTGGAAAGTTCGAGTTATAAACACGATGTTATAAAATTATTGGTCGCTCAATTGCATGAAATAGGCCCATACGAAAAAAATCATAGTGAACATGTTGCAAAACTAGCCTATGCCATTGGTGAGGCGCTTGGTCTTCCAGTTGGAGAACTAGATGAGTTACGTTTGGCAGCCTTACTCCACGACATTGGAAAAATTGCTATAGAAAGTGATGTTCTCAATCGCAAAGGCCCTTTAAGTAGTCATGAATGGGCGCGGATGCGTCGTCATCCAGAGATGGGGTTCCAGATTCTACGTTCAGTGCAAAACTTTGGCCGGATTGCCGATTGGATTTTGGCTCACCACGAAAGACCAGATGGTAGAGGCTACCCTCAAGGTCTTAAAGATGGTAGTATTCCCTTACCAGCTAAGATTATTGCTGTTGCCAATGCCTTTGATGCAATGACCAATAATCTAGGATATCGAACGCCAATCACCCCTGAAGAGGCCTGTAAAGAATTACTTCTTTATGCCGGAACACAGTTTGACCCCACGGTAGTGGAGGCCTTTTTGAAACTTCCCCTAGATCAAATAGCATCAGATAAAGACTTTAAGGAGATAAGATTATATGAACCACCACGCTATGGTTGATCTCTATGAAAATCTACTACGTTCAATTGCCGATCCTTTTTTTATTATCTCCGAAGAGGGGACTTACCTGGATGTTTTTGGGGGCACCGAGCGCTCTTTATATGATGATCCGCAAACTTTAAAGGGAAAAAATATTTATGATTTCATGGAAGTGCAATTTGCTCAGTCATTTATGCAGGAGGTAAAAAGGACGCTCCGCAACAATATGTTACACAGTTTTGAGTACCAGTTAGCTCCCGATACGGTCCAAGGGATACCCAAAACAGGGCCCATGGGTCTGCAATGGTACGAAGCTCGTTTATTCCCTCTCATGTCACTGTATGATAACCAGCGGGCTGTGACTGCGTTAATCTTAAATATTACCGAACGGAAACTAATGCAACAAAAGTTGCGGGAATTGTCGTATCAGGACCCGCTTACCCTAGTTGCAAATCGTAGGTATTTCTTTGAGCACTTACATGAACAACTTGATGGATATATGCAGAATATGCTTCCTTTAGCGGTGATGGTGCTCGATATTGATCACTTTAAACTGATTAACGATACCTATGGGCATTTTGCAGGTGACCAAATTCTTAAGCAATTAGTCACTATAATTCGTCGAGTAGTGCGCTGTGAAGATATTGTAGCACGGTTTGGGGGCGATGAATTTATCATTTCTTTGGAGGGGCTCCCCTTACCAAAAGTGCTGGAGATGGCTGAAGAAATTCGGAGATGTGTAGAACAAGGCCATTTTATTGTTGCAGAAAACTCTTTTCTCGTGACGATAAGTATGGGAGTAGTCGATGTGACTATTTTCGACACCGAAATCGAGAGTATTGTTAGTCGAGCGGACAAAGCTCTATATATGGCTAAATCACAAGGCAGGAATAAAGTTATATATTTGTAAGTAGATTTGTTATAAGCTTAAACTTGTTACATATTTTAAAAAAAGGTTTTATGCCTGTGCAACCTTTCGGTATGTTATTTGTGCTCACCTATATCTAGCTCGTCCGAGAATGCTGACAAAGGGGGCCACCAAAAATGGTAATTGATCTTGTTTATAACATTGCTCTATTACTTTCTCTCAGTGCAATATATGCTATTTATCCCTTCAAGTTCTCACGTAAAAGTCTCTTGCATGTCTTAGCGTTAGGGATTGCTATTGGCTTGGTAGGGATGCTTATCATGTCACGCCCTTTTGTATTTACTAAGGGGCTCATATTCGATAGCCGAACTATATTAATTGGGGTTGCAGGGATGGTTTTTGGGGTTGTGCCCACCGTTATTGCAGTTATAATGATGGTTGCCTACCGTCTCCTCATTGGCGGAGGAGGGGTCATTACTGGAGTTACGACAATTTTGACAGCCTTTGCGATTGGTTCCTCTTGGCACCATTTTCGGTACCAAAAATTTATAAAAAAGAATAATCCACTGCAGATTGAACCTTTTTTGGTTGGGTTAATTATCCATGTCGTTATGTTACTTGCCCTTTTTCTTGTTCAGCAGGAACCAATAGATGAAGTTTTTCAAGTTATGGTGTTACCGCTTCTGAGTGTGTATCCACTTGCCTTTTATGTGCTTGCAATGTTGTTATTTAATCAAGTCCACCGCCTTAATATTACCAAACAGCTGGAAATAAGTGAATATCGTTTTAAGACGGTGTTTGCACAGGCTCCAATGGGGATTTGTGTCACTAATTCTCAAACTGGAAAATCGGTTGATGTTAACCATAAATTTCTCGAGATTGTTGGTTTTTCAAAAGACGAGTATCTCAAAACAGATTGGATGACGATTACTCATCCAGACGATAGAGCTGAAGATTTACGCCAAATGGAGCTACTCAGGGCTGGAGAGATCGACAACTTTTCTTTGGACAAGCGTTATATTAGACGTGATGGCTCACTTGTTTGGGTTAATATGGCAGTTACCACCTTTATATCTTCTTTTGATACTACCCAATACCATCTTAGTATGGTAATCGACATTTCAGAGCGTAAAGCAATGGAAGAGGCGATTGTCTATGCCAATACCCACGACAGTCTTACCGGTTTATACAATCGTACTTTCTTTGCAGCGGAACTGAAAAAACTTGATGCTAACCAAGCCTATCCATTGGCTATAATTATTGGAGATGTAAACGGCCTTAAGATCATCAACGATGCCTTCGGCCGTAACACGGGAGACGAATTGCTCGTTCGACTTGCAAAACAGATACGTACAGTGTGTGACGGTGGAGGAGTTTTCTGTGCTCGAACCGGAGGAGATGAAATAACATTTTTACTTCCTCAAACGGAAGGATTTGCGGCGTGGGCTTTTATAGAAAAAGTTCAAAATCGAGTCGATCCCATCAAGGTTGAAAATGTAGAGTTGACTATCTCTTTTGGTGTAGCCGTAAAACATGATGTCACAGAAGACCTAGATGAAATAATGAAACAAGCTGAAAATATGATGAATCAGAGCAAGCTCAGTGAAAGTCCCAGTTCACGCAGTAGAGCAGTTCAAGCTATTATTAGCACTCTTTTCGAGAAGAATCCACGCGAAGAATTGCACTCACAGCGAGTGAGTAAGCTGGCGGTACGTCTAGGAGAAGCCTATGGATTAGAAGCTAAAGACCTTGCTGGGTTGCGGACGGTGGGATTATTACATGATATTGGTAAAATCGCTATTGACGAGTCAATTCTCAATAAAGAAGGGCCCTTAAATGATGATGAGTGGGAAATTATTAAGCATCATCCGGAAACTGGGTGGCGCATATTAGGGGCAGCTGGGGAGTTTGGTGAGCTGGCCACATACGTCCTTGAACATCATGAACGTATCGATGGTAGAGGGTACCCGCGTGGATTAAGGGGAGAAGATATTTCAGTGCAAGCCCGCATTATTGGGGTAGTCGATGCCTACGATGCCATGACTGCAGCTAGACCGTATCGCTCTATTATGGAAGTACGGGAGGCGGCACTAGAGTTAAAACGGGGCTCAGGTGCTCAGTTTGATGCACAGTTAGCCCAGTTATTTGTCGAGCAAGTGTTACAATTATCTTGGGATAAGCTTTAAACTACCTCAAGTATAGCAACCAGGTCGTTAGGTTCGAGACGGTAGGGCGACCCTTTTCCTTGGTAAAAACCATGGTCCCTTATAAAATGGATATGGAGATCGGTAAATACAATCTGTTTTTCCAACTCTTTATTTATAACGGTAGTATTCACTTTTTCATACATGCCCGGTCCCCCAAACGGTGAAGGCAATTTTCCCCGTACTGAATCGACGCGGACATCGAAATGGGGCTCTATAGCAATAAATTCACCGAGGCCGGGCAACCCTGCATCACGAAAGTATTGCATGCGCGCTGCTATTTTGGCATGGGTCGTTTCCATTTGGCGTACCGTTGCATCGTCAGCATTAATAATATCGATTAGGTGACGAGTATCGGTACCTAAAAAACCTTCCAAGGTGATAACACCAGGAAGCATTTGTCGTTGGATTGCATCATAAGCAGGTGTTTGTTTCATATTAGGATAACTCCTTTCTGTTAAGAGAATTTGTCGAAGTAGACCGACTCTTCAGGCATCCCTAAATCATGTAAAACATGGATACACGCATCAATCATACCCGGGCTACCGCATAAGTAAGCTTCACTATTGGTAGCATCTCCGGCTAACCGTCTTACCACTTCCGTAATCAACCCAGTTTCCCCAGTCCAGTTATCTTCTGGTGTGGGCTCACTAAGCGCTGGGATAAAAGTGAAGTTTTCCATTTCCTTTTCGAGTTCGCGCATCTCTTCAATCAAGAATAAATCTTTGCCAGTGCGGGCTCCAAAGAAATAAGTGGCTTTACGCCGACTTTTTTTCTCAGCCATATCTAGTAAAATTGATTTTATGGGAGCCATGCCGGATCCTCCAGCAATGAAAATAACATCCTTATCTGAATCGCGTAAAAAGAACTCTCCATAGGGACCATTTACAATTACCGTATCACCAACTTTTAGGTATTTATGGACATACGTGGTACAAATACCATTGGGAACTAAGCGGATTTGTAACTCAATATGGGTATTATTGCTAGGAACTGTAGCCATGGAGTAGGCTCGATACACAGGCTCATCGGTCAGTTCATATTCTGGGACTTGGAATTGGACAAATTGGCCCGCCTTAGGCTCTATATGGGGAGGATCGACAAGGGCTAAGACAACCTCTTT
>Ga0265295_1003735_pt1 | contig 21610 bp, 18 predicted proteins | sample Munlansysbiofilm_FD_192503 | JGI IMG/M metagenome (GOLD analysis project Ga0265295, IMG submission 192503) | Leachate microbial communities from a municipal landfill in Southern Ontario, Canada - Methane capture system biofilm | ecosystem: Engineered > Solid waste > Landfill > Unclassified ...
GTGGACACTAAGTCCCCACGCTACTGATCACGTACAAATAAAAAAAATTGGTAATGAACTAGCCTTCATTGAATTTGCCAATAAGGCTAATATCATTGTCTTAAAAGCTAAAGAAGCACTATATGATAGTAACTTCGATTTACTTGGTTCGATGATGTCACGTTATCAAGCACTCCTATACAAACTTGATTTTGATTTAGAGTTAGGTTTTAACAGTGAAAAACTTAATACACTAATTAAAATTGCTAATGAACTACGTGGTTATAGTAAGATTAGTGGGGCCGGCTACGGTGATTGCGGCATTAGTTTATGCGCGAATAGTGAAAAACTAATCAAAGCTTGGAAAGAAGCGGGTATTATGCCACTTAAATATCGCATTGCTAACCCCTTAGAGGAAATATAAAATGTCAGAAAAACGTAAAGATGAGCATGTATTATTTGCTAAAAAATTAGTGCGTACAACTAATGATTTTGACCGTATGCATTTAGTCAATCAAGGACTTGTCACTTTAAAACTTGAAGATATTGATTTAAGTGTCAATATTTTAGGCTCGAAATTTCCTTATCCTATTTACATTAATGCGATGACAGGCGGGACGGATAAGACAAAGAAAATTAATGAAAAACTAGCGCTTATTGCGAAACGTTATAATTTTCCTTTTTTCCTTGGTTCACAGTCCGTCGCGCTTAAGGACCCTGAACTTAGTGAAACGTTTGAGATTGCGCGCGATACTTTTCCTGCGGGCTTTTTAGTTGCTAATGTCTCCGCCAATGCTAATGTTGTTGAAGCCAAAAAAGCAGTTGATATGATTAAAGCCGATGCCTTAGCCATTCATATAAACCTCATTCAGGAAATTGTCATGGGTGAAGGCGATCGTGATTTTTCCCATTGGGCAAATAATATTCAAAAGATTGTTGAAGCTAGTAAGGTGCCGGTAATTGTCAAAGAAGTTGGTTTCGGTATGAGTAGCGAAACAATTAAAAGCCTTATTAGTCTAGGTGTAAGACATGTTGATATATCAGGACGCGGCGGGACGAACTTTGCCGCGATTGAAAGAATGCGTAATCAAGAAGAATATTCACTTTTTGATGAACTAGGAATATCTACTGTTCAAAGTCTTCTTAACGCTGAAGCTTTTAAACAAGAAATTAAAATTCATGCCTCTGGTGGAGTTAGGAATCCTCTTGATGTAATTAAAGCTTTAATTCTTGGTGCTGATGCGGTTGGGCTTGCCTATTACTTCCTTGCACTTACAAGTTTAGAAGAGCAACAAATGTATAATACCATCGATAAATTTTTAAGTGATCTACGTAAATTAATGCTCATTTTTAATGCACGCACAGTTAAAGATTTAGCGAGCGTTAAATATAGGTTTGAATAAGATGAAGTCTTTAAAACAACTTTACAAAATAGGTTACGGGCCGTCAAGTTCACATACGATGGGGCCAGCCCAAGCGATCATAGAAGTACGTAAACGTCATCTAGATGCGACGGATCTTCAAGTCACGCTATTTAATTCGCTCGCTCTAACTGGTCAGGGACATCTCACCATCGACTGCATCACTGAAGCAGCCTTCCCTTTACATGTTGAAGTTAGCAATAAACTTGATAAACATAAACATCCAAACACCCTCATAATTAAGGCTTATAAAGATAAAACTCTTTTACGCGCATACGAAGTGTATAGTATTGGTGGCGGAGACATCGAATTCAAAGATGAAGTAACAACAGAGGCTTCAATTTATCCACATACAAGTTTCAATCAAATCAAGGCTTATTGCCGTGAAAACAACATTAGTCTTCATGAATATGTTTATCGTTTTGAAGGCGAAGATATTAAGACTTTTCTCAGTCACGTTTATCTTGTGATGTGTGAGGCGATTAACCGCGGACTTACGACGGCTGGTAGCTTACCAGGCCCATTAAAAGTAACACGTAAGGCTCCTTATCTTATTAACAAAACAATTAATAATGAGCCAAGTGAAATTAAGGAAAGCCGCCTTGTTAGCTCTTATGCTTTCGCTGTGAGCGAAGAAAACGCTAGCGGAGGTATAATTGTTACCGCACCAACTTGCGGTGCCTGTGGGGTCCTACCCGCTGTTTTATACTATATGGAACATAAACATGCCTTCATTAGCAAAGAGCGCATTATTAATGCCCTTGCGGTTGCTGGTTTAATCGGTAATATCATTAAAACAAACGCTAGTATTAGTGGAGCCGTTTGTGGTTGTCAGGCTGAGATAGGTAGTGCCTGCTCAATGGCCGCGGCCGCACACGCTACTTTGTTAAAACTATCAATTAATCAAATCGAATATGCTGCTGAAATTGCCCTTGAACATCATCTTGGTCTTACTTGTGACCCGGTTAATGGTTATGTACAAATACCGTGTATAGAGCGCAATGCTGTTGCGGCTCTACGCGCGATTGATGCTTGTGGACTTGCCTACTTTTTAACCGATACAAGAAAAATATCTTTTGATGTTGTTGTTAAAACGATGTATGAAACAGGCTTAGACATGCATGAAGCATATAAAGAAACATCAAAAGGTGGGCTCGCTACCAATTACATAGTCGAAGATGACGTTAATTGCTGGTAGCTTGTCTTTAATAACATAGAAAGCTGGGCTGAAAATAATATTTTATGATTGGAAAAAGTAATAAATGAGTATATTAACTGCAAGCAATTTAACTAAACGTTTTGGAACAGTTGAACTCTTTTCTAATTTAACGTTTTCCATTAATGAAAAAGAACGTGTCGCCTTATTAGGAGCGAATGGTTGTGGTAAAACAACGCTTTTAAAAATGCTCATTGGTGAAGAAGACGCCTCTCCTAATGGGGAAGACAAAAAACAAGCGACAATCGCCTTAGCAAGAGATAAAAGTGTTGGCTATCTTTCACAAAAAGTCATTAGTAATATTGATAATACCCTAATGGAAGAGGTTCTTTCGGTTTTTGCACGGCAAATTGAACTTAATAAACAGTTTATCGCTGTAACTGAAGAGTTAAGCAAAAATAGTGATGATCATAAACTTGCAACTAGGTATGATAATTTATTACTGGAGATGGAAAAAACATCGGCATTCGATTACCTTTATCAAATTAAGGCAATTCTGACACGTTTTGGCTTTTCAAGTGATGATTTTGATAGACCAATTGCGTCATTTAGTGGTGGCGAACGGACTAAAATTAGTTTTGCTAAACTCATTTTAACGCGGCCAGATTTACTAATTCTTGATGAACCAACCAACCACTTAGATGTGGCAACGATAGAATGGCTCACTAAATTTTTGAATTCATATAGCGGGGCGGTTCTTTTTGTTAGTCACGACCGCTACTTTATTGATGATGTCGCGACAAGAATCATTGAACTTGAAAATAACACCCTTACTAGCTACAGCGGTAATTATGAACAATATGTCGTTGAAAAGAAAAATAATGCCGAACTCTTACTTCGTCAATATAGGGTACAAAGTAAAGAAATTGCTAAACTTGAATGGTTTATTAAATTTTACATGCCAAAACCTCGCTTTGTAAGTAGAGCTAAAGATAGAGAAAAGAAACTTGCGAAAATTAAGCGTATTTCTGTCCCAAAAACTAGTGAAAGCAAACTAAAACTTAGCCTTCATACACCTTTAAAGGCCCGTCAAAAATTATTATTTTTTAACAATATTAGTTTAGGCTATGACCAAGTTTTAGTTGACCCTTTTTCCTTTTACTTATATAGCGATAACAAAATTGCTGTGATGGGTGATAATGGTACGGGTAAATCAACTTTTCTCAAAGCAATTAGAGGTGAAGTTGAATTAAAAGAGGGCGAGATTGAGTTTTTCCGTCGTTTAAACATAGGTTACCTTAAACAAAACGACTTTGACTTTAATCCAATAGAAACACCATTCCAAGTAATTACTAACTTACGGCCTATGCTTGGTAAAACGCTTGTAAGGAAACATTTAGGTCGCTTTGGTTTTTATGGTGAAGACGTTTTTAAAGCAATTTCGCTCCTATCTGGTGGCGAATTAATGCGCCTAAACCTCGCTCGCCTTGTATTAGAAGATTATGAATTACTTCTGCTTGATGAGCCAACTAACAACTTAGACATGGTGACAAGAGACTCACTCATTGATGCCTTAAAAGAATATCAAGGGGCGCTTCTTATTGTGAGTCATGATCGCTACCTCGTTAATCAAGTGTGTAATAATATTTTGTATTTCCATAAGCAGGAAGCCTTAATGGTTGAAGGCGATTATCAAGATTTAAAAGAACAACTCATAGATGAGCAAGAAGTTAAAGTTGTTAATAAACCTCAGACTGAAAAGAAAAACAAGGGTTTAACAAACAATGCTATAACGAAACTGTTAGATGAACAAGATAAAATTGAGACTGAGTTAAAACATATTCACGCCCAAGAAATAAAAGAAGAAGTGTACATGGATTATGCCAAACTAGAACAATTAAATGACAAAAAACATAAGTTAGAACAACGACTTCTAGAAATATTACTCGCTTTAGAAATAAATAATGAGTAAATTTACCCTAAAAACTCGATAGATTTGGTATAATTTTCTCGATAAAGGAGCAACAATGAAAATTAATGGTATTAACGGAAAAAAGGCCTTTCTCGACGCTGTTAACGGCATGGCTTTAGGACTATTCTCAACCCTTATTGTTGGTGTTATTCTTGGCCAATTCGCTAAATGGCTTAATTTTGATTTTAATTTATTTAATAACGTAATTAATATTGGCGCAGGTTTAAATAGTGTCAGTTTGGTTGCTAAAAGTTTAATGGGGGTTGGCATTGGTTTAGGTATTAGCTTTGCGCTCCAATTTAAAGGCTTAAAACTTATTAGTGGCCCTATTGCCGGCGCAGTTGCGACCTCGAGTTTAATTGTTGCTGGTGCTGATCCATTAACAACATTTTTTGTCGTCATGATTACGCTACTGCTTGTTTCACTCGTATTTCCAAAGAAAACACCAGTTGATATTATTATCATTCCACTTTTTACATTAATTGTTGCTTATATATTTACACTTTTACTATTCCCGCCTATTAGTTTTGTCATCGGGCAAATTGGTAGCTTTCTCGTTACCGCAACAGCTTACCAACCATTTATTATGGGCTTTATTATCGCACTTGTAACAGGGGCACTTTTAACGGCACCTATTAGTAGTGCCGCTATTCTTATCTCAATGGGGATTGGGGGTATTGCTGGAGGAGCTGCCGCGATTGGTGGAGCAACACAAATGATAGGTTTTGCTGTCCAAGGTTTCATCATTAACGGAATTGGTAAATCTTTGGCAACTGCTTTTGGAACTTCGATGATTCAATTTAAAAACATTATGAAAAAGCCGATTATCTGGGTTCCAACTTTAATTATCAGTGGCTTTTTGGGCGCTTTTAGTGCGCAGTTTGGCCTGATTGAAACAGCTAAAGAAGGTGCAGGTATGGGAACTAGTGGTCTTGTTGGACCGCTTGTCAGTCTTGATACCATGGGAATGAGTTTTTGGACCTTCTTTTGGATCATTCTATTTATGTTTATTCTGCCCCTTGTTTTAGTTTTACTCGTTCACATCCTCTTTATTAAATTAAAGTGGTACAAGAATGAAGATTTTATCTTGAGTCTAGATGAAAACTAGATTAAAGAGACAAGGAATGTGTAATCTTGGTTTATTTTTATAACACAAGATGGTATACTTTAAGTCGTAAAGAAGGAGAAAACAAAATGAACAAATTACAACTCGAAAGAATGCAAAACGGCAAAGGATTTGTCGCCGCCCTCGACCAAAGTGGTGGTAGTACCCCTAAAGCTCTTGCATCATATGGTGTCTTCGAAGACGCCTACACAAATGAAGATGAAATGTATGCCCGTGTCCACGAAATGAGAACACGTCTTATCAAGTCACCATCATTCAACAAAGACAAAATTCTAGGTGCGATTTTATTTGAAAACACAATGGATCGTAAAATCGATGGCAAATTCACTGCTGACTTCCTTTGGGAAGTTAAGGGTGTTGTCCCATTCCTTAAAGTTGACAAAGGTTTAGATAATCTTGTTGACGGTGTTCAACTAATGAAACCAATGCCAGACCTTGCTGATTTACTTAAACGCGCAAATGAACGCCACATCTTTGGTACCAAAATGCGCTCTGTTATTAAGTCCGCTAATAAAGAAGGTATTGCCCGCGTCGTTGCCCAACAATTTGAAGTTGGTAAACAAATTATCGCCGCTGGTTTAGTTCCAATTATTGAACCAGAAGTTGATATTAATATTGCTGACAAAAAAGAAGCTGAAGTTATGTTAAAGGCTGAACTTAAAAAGCATATTGCTTTATTAGGTAAAGACGAAAAGATCATGCTTAAACTTACAATCCCAACTGTTGCTAACTTCTATGAAGAATTAATGACCTTAGCCCCAGTTGTCCGCGTTGTCGCCCTTAGTGGCGGATATGCCCGTGTCCTTGCTAATGATTTATTAGCGAAAAACAAAGGCTTAATCGCAAGCTTCTCCCGCGCTCTTGCGGAAGGGTTAAGCTTCCAACAAAGCGATGCTGAGTTTGATGCAATGTTAGCTAAGACCATTGAAGATACATATAAAGCTTCACTTGTTTAATTAAATATTATGAATATTAGGAATCAATTTGATTCCTTTTTTTCTAGAAACGAGCAATATGGAACTTATTTTAGTCCGTCACGGTGAACCTCGTTATGATGAGGTAACTGAACGTGGATATGTTGGCTTAGGTGGTGATTACGGACGCTTAACTGCTAAAGGTGAGACCCAAGCTTTAGAGCGCGCAAGTGATCCGCGTTTTAAGGGAGCAACACTTATTTTAGCTAGCCCCTACACGAGAGCGCTACAAACAGCGGCAATTATATCGCGCGTTACTAACATCCCGCTTACTGTCGAGCATGATTTACACGAATGGATGAATGATATAGACTTTAAATTTGATTATCCCATTCAAAAAAGTTATGAGGCTTACATTAAAAACCGAGGCGAAAAGGTAAAAAAATGTAAATACCGTTATGAAACGTATGAGCATTTAAAAAAACGTGTTTTACACGCAATTAGTAAACATAAGAGTCACGATAAAATTATCGTTGTCTTTCACGGTTTAGCTATAACTAGTCTTACGACTTTTGATGATTTAATTGATCATTGCGATGTTAGGGTTGTTAACATTAACATCTAATTTATCGACCCGGGCGAAAAACCACTCACTAAAGGCCGCTTCACTAGTAAAGGCCTTTTTTTCATTACTAGTTCCATCAAGAAGATATTTAACTTTTCCTTCACTAAATAGAACAACGGTCGGCGTATATTTTACAACATCATTAAGTGAAGTGTATTCAAGAATACTGACATTGAGTCTATATACATAAATTTCGTTAGTTGCTGAAAATGCTTCTAAATATGGATTGAAGTTTAGACAAGGTGAACATGTTGGCGAATGGACATAGACGAGGAAGCTATCTTCAGCTTCAACAAGACTAGTAAATTCTTGTGCAAGTTGAAAATCTTGCATTCCCGCGTTTTGGTAGTAGTTTTGATTAAGAGTGATTTTTTCTAGCGGCTCTAGAGCACATGCAAACAATAAACTAGAAATTAAAAGTAAATTTAGTCTTTTGTTCATAAAAACAAGACCTCGATATTTTTCGTTAAAATCAAGACCATTTTATACTAAATACCGACTACTTTCATAGTCATATGATAAGTTTTTGACAATGTTTGTCAATGGTCTATATTATTATATAATATAAGTGGAAAAAAATCTCGAATAGATTACAATAGGCATGCTAACAAAGAGAAAAGAGGTACAAATATGGTAAAAGCATGGGATAAGTTCACATTTGGAAGTTGGAATGAAGCGATTGACGTCGCTAATTTTATTCAATTAAACTACCAAGAATATAAAGGCGATGAGAAATTTTTAGAAGGAGCAACTAAAGCGAGCCTTAGTTTAAATGAACAATTTAAAAATTTACTCAAACTAGAAAAAGAAAAAGGTGGCGTTATCGATTTAGATACAAAAGTTGCATCAACAATCGTTTCGCATGCGTCAGGTTATATAAATAAAGATTTAGAAAAAATCGTTGGTCTTCAAACTGATGCCCCACTTAAACGAGGTTTCTTTCCAAATGGCGGAATCCGGGTCGCAGTTAAGACGGCTGAAAGTTATGGCTACACAGTTGATCAAGAAACAATTGATATTTATACGAAAGTAAGAAAAACTCACAATGATGGCGTTTTTCATGGCTACAATAAGGCAATCAAACTTGCCCGTCACTCACATATTATTACAGGTCTTCCTGATGGTTATGGGCGTGGACGCATTATTGGTGACTATCGCCGCGTTGCCCTTTACGGTGTTAACCGCTTAATTGAGGCCAAAAAACATGATTTAACTTTAATTAATTTTCCTTTAACCGAAGACAAAATCCGCCTACGTGAAGAAGTGAACGAACAAATCGCCTCTTTAAAGGAACTAATAGAACTCGGCACGATGTATGGTTTTGACCTTAGTCGGCCGGCCGAAAATGCAACTGAAGCTATTCAATGGTTATATTTAGCCTATCTTGCCGCTGTAAAAGAACAAAATGGTGCGGCGATGAGTTTAGGAAGGACCGCCAATTTTATCGATATTTATTTAGAACGCGATCTTGCTAGTGGTGTTTTAAACGAAGTAGAAGCACAAGAACTAGTTGATCACTTTGTAATGAAACTACGTATGGTTCGTTTTGCTCGCACTCCAGAATATAACAATTTATTTACCGGTGACCCAACTTGGGTAACCGAAAGTTTAGCAGGTATGAGTGGTGATGGCCGCTCACTTGTTACTAAGACAACCTTCCGTTATCTACAAACACTTTATAATCTTGGCACAAGCGCGGAACCAAACTTAACTATTCTTTGGTCTCCCTCTTTGCCAGAAAACTTTAAACGCTTTGCTGCCAAAGTGAGTATTGATACCTCATCAATTCAGTATGAAAGTGACGTTGCTATCGTACCTAACCATGGTAGTGACTACGCAATTGCTTGCTGTGTCTCACCTATGGAAATCGGTAAGGAAATGCAGTTTTTCGGCGCTAGAGCCAACTTAGGTAAAGCGCTCCTTTATGCAATAAACGGCGGAAAAGACGAAGTAACAGGCGAACAAATATTTTTGAGAACGAAACAAGAAGTCTTGAAAGATGGTCCACTTGATTTTACTAAAGTATGGAATCGCCTTGATGAAACGCTTGATGAACTAGCAGAAATTTATGTCAATGCTTTAAATGTCATTCACTATATGCACGATAAATATGCTTATGAAAAACTTGAGATGGCGCTTCATGATACAGAAGTAATCCGTACATTTGCAACGGGAATTGCAGGTTTAAGTGTTGTTGCTGATAGTCTAAGCGCAATTAAATATGCTAAAGTTACCCCCGTTTACGATGATAGTAAAGGTGTTGTAGTTGATTTCAAAACTGAAGGACAATTTCCTTGTTTTGGTAATGATGATGACCGTGTCGATCAAATTGCTGTTGATTTAGTTGAGATGTTTATGACTAAAATTAGAAACAACCCAACTTATCGAAATTCAATTCCAACGATGTCGATTCTGACGATTACAAGTAATGTTGTTTATGGTAAAAACACTGGTAACACTCCTGATGGCCGCCGCATGGGTGAACCATTTGCCCCAGGTGCCAACCCAATGCACGGACGAGACGTAAATGGTGCGATTAAATCTTTGTCCAGTGTTGCAAAACTTCCTTATAGCTATGCACGGGACGGAATATCTAATACATTTACGATTATTCCTGCTGCCCTTGGTAAGAAAATCGAAGTTGAAGGTTCAATTAACTTTCATGTCGATTTACAAGCCGAAAACTTAGTTGATATTATTGATGGATATACCGCTCAAGGTGGTTATCACGTTAATGTAAACGTCTTTACACGTGATTTACTCCAACAAGCTTATGATAATCCTGAGTTATTTCCTAATCTAACTATTAGAGTGTCAGGTTACGCCGTTAATTTTGCACTTTTAACGAATGAACAAAAACTAGAAGTGATGAATAGAACTTTCCATGGTTCAAAGTAAAGGCGAAACAAAAGGTAATATTTATTTTATCGAAACGCTCGGCGCCTTTGATGGCCCGGGCCTTCGGTATGTCTTGTTTTTGCAAGGCTGCCCTTTAAAATGCAAGTTTTGCCATAATCGCGACTCTTGGAGTACTGAAGAAAATAGGATTATGACTGTGGAAGAAGTAATTGAAGATTACAAGCGCTACCGTCACTATTATAAACGAGGTGGCATCACAGTCAGTGGCGGTGAACCAACTTTACAAATGAATTTTGTTATTGAATTATTTAAGGCGTGTAAAAATGAAGGTATTCATACGTGTTTAGATACAAGTGCTGGTGTTTTCTCTAGCGCAAGTAAAGTAAAGCATGAACAATTACTACAATACACTGACCTAGTATTGTTAGACATTAAGCACATCGATAATGAAAAACATAAGTGGCTAGTAGGGATATCTAATCACCAAGTCTTAGATTTTGCTGTTTTACTTTCTGAGCTAAATGTGGATACAGTCATTCGCCATGTTTTACTCCCAGGCATTAATGCCGACGAGGAAAACCTTATAAAACTACGGCAATTTATTGATGGACTCACAAATGTTGTTGGAATTGATATCTTGCCTTATCATAAAGCCGGAACGATTAAATGGGATAAACTTGGGATTAAATACGAATTAGGTGATGTCCCGGAGCCGACAAAACAACAAGTGTTACTTGCTGAATCAATTCTTAAACAAAACTATAAATATAAAAAATAGAGACTTCTCGGTCTCTATTTTATTTTAATCACTATCTTTGGCGCTGTCGGCCATATATATATGCTCGTCATTATCAACCTCATCGTCCTTTAATTTAAACACTTTTGTCTTCACTTTCAGGGCACTAACTCGTTCACTGAGTTCAAAGACATTCATAAGATCTATTTTAGGAACGGCGATATATTTATCGTCATATTCGCTTAGAAAGTATGATGGTGGAACGTCTAAAAAAAGACAAATTTTAATATAATCATCAAGTTTAAGGCGAATGCGGCCGTTTTCAATATTACGATAAGTTTCTTTAGCAATACCTAGAGCTGACCCCATCATCTTTTGCGTGATGTTACGTTCTTCTCGTACTATTTTTATCTTTGCCATGACTTTCATTACATTATTATAAACGATGATATTTTTCTTATAACGTTAAGTTTGACAATGGTCATTTATAATAATAAAATGATTGTTAGAGGGTGTAATAATCACCCTAGGACATTACTCTTAATGTTTGGGAAAGGCTGGTCTAGGCAAGTAGACCAGTTTTTCTTTATAAAAAAGAGTGGTTTCCCACTCCATTTTAAGATTTTTAACTTTTTATTTTAGTAAGGCAGTTAACATCCAAATTGTCTTCTCGTAATTAGCACTATAGCCGATAAATAAATCTTCGGTCGCTGGATCGTTGGCATTGCCGGCTAATTCGATTAATTCTTTAGCATCAGCTAAGCTAGCTTTCAGATCTCCAAGAAGAAGAGCAGCGGCGTCTTTACCACAAATGTCTTTGTCTTCAAGTTCTTTAACGGTCGTTAGTTTTAGCACTTCTTTAAGACTCGCAACTGGTTTACCACCAAGGGCAAGAATTCTTTCAGCAACCTCATCAAGAATTTCGGTTGTTTCATCATAAAGTTCTTCAAATTTTTCATGTAAGACGAAGAATTGTGGTCCGGTTACGTACCAGTGTAAGTTGTGTAGCTTTGTATATAGTACAGTTTGGTTCGCTACGAAAACGTTTAGTTTTTCATGTAATTTCATAAAAATTACCTCCTTTTGTTTTAGTACAACTATATTATAACAACATTCAAGAACAATGTTGGTTTAATGCTTTAATTTTTTCACTTTTAATTGAAAGACTGACAAATTTTAATTTGGAGTAGAGTTATTTAACATTTGCAATTTATTTATATATAATAAATAATACAATGATAGAATCCGTATGGAGCAATAATATAAATGTATAAACTAAATCAAAAAAAGACGCCTTATCTTGCCGCCTTAAAAAAATATCTCAATGAGGGGATTTCGCCTTTTGATGTGCCAGGTCATCATATGGGTAATACACCAAATAAACTTAAAGACTTTTTGGGAAAAAAAGTGTTTGAAGCTGATATAAACGCACCGATTGGGCTTGATAATCTTGCTAATCCGACGGGTGTTATAAAAGAAGCCTGTGAACTTATGGCAGACGCTTGTGGTGCTGATCAAGCTTACATGCTTATAAACGGCACAAGTAGTGGCATCATTGCTTCGATTTTAGCTAGTGTCAACGCTGATGAAAAGATAATCTTGCCGCGTAATATTCATAAATCAATTTTAAGTGCTCTAGTTTTATCAGGTTCGGTGCCAATATTTGTCAATCCGCAAATTGATGCTCAACTAGAAATTGCAAACCAACCATCATTTGACGACTATAAAAAGGCGATTCTTCGCTATCCTAGTGCAAAAGCAGTTTTCGTTATTAATCCTACATATTTTGGCGCGATTGCGGACTTAGAAAGAATTGTCACTTTTGCTCATGCTCACAACATGATTGTTATCGTCGATGAAGCTCATGGTGCACACTATTATTTTTCTTCCACTGGTCCAAAAAGCGCGATGGAATGTGGTGCCGATGTTTCTAGTGTTTCGATTCATAAAACAGGGGGGTCATTAACGCAGTCGAGTGTCTTGCTCATTAAGACTGAACGAGTTAATCCTGTAAACATTCAAAAAGCGCTTAATATTTTAAATACGACAAGCCCAAGTACGCTTTTAATTGCTAGTCTTGATGCTGCGCGTCACTATATGGCTAACTACGGGCAAGAAGCACTAACAAAAACAGTCCTCCTAGCTAAATATGCCTTTGACCGTATTGGTAAAATTCCTGGTTTTATTCCTCGTGGAAAAAAATATTTTACACAACGTGGCTGTTACGATTACGATAAGACAAAACTTGTGATTGAGCTCGACAAGCTTGATTTAAGTGGGCATGAAGTTTATCACCTTTTGAAAACGAAATATCAAATACAAATTGAACTTGCCGAAGCTTATGCACTGCTAGGAATTATTACGATTGGAACGAAGAAGAAGCATATAGATAAGCTTATTCTTGCGCTTAAAGATATAAGTAAAACGCATTATCATAAAAACTGGAAGTATCCAAATCGCAATTATAATATTACCTTCCCCTTTGCGATGATTAAGCCGCGGACTGCCTATCATGCCCCTAGTACTAAAGTACATTTTAGCGAAGCCTTAGGCATGATTTCGAAAGAATCAATCATGATTTACCCACCAGGAATCCCTCTTATTATCCCCGGTGAAGTATTTACAAAAGAAGTAATTGAACGCCTGACGACTTACCGTAAAACCGGGGTCACTATTTTAAGTGACTATAAAGATGGCGATGTTAATGTAATTGATAGTGATAAATGGCGACAATATGCAATTTATAAACGAAAAATTGACGACTATATTCGTAAGCGTAAAACAACGCCACGGATTGATGGCTATCAAATGCCTTTTGAAGGTGATAAACACTATGCGACTTTGATGCTTTTACCTTTTAGAAAAGATACTTGGCGCTTAAATGCTAAACCTGCACAAAAGGCCTTTAAAAATGTTATTACAGCAATTGCAAAGTTTGAAAAAGTTATTGTTGGTGTGCATCCTAGTATTTACGCTCAAGTGGAACAAGAATATGCCGATATTGATAATGTCAGCTTATACAAAGTTAAATACAATGATGCTTGGGCGCGAGACAATATGCCCCTTTTTGTCACAAAAGAAGGCAGTAGTATACGCGCTGTTGATTTTCGCTTTAATGCTTGGGGTGGTAGTTTTGATGGCCTCTATCATGACTATCAAGATGATGATGCACTCGCCAAAAAAGTGGCGGCATCTCTTAAAGTTGATAGTTATTATCTTGATGACTTTGTGCTTGAAGGTGGCGCGATTCATGTTGACGGGCAAGGTACTTTACTCACAACCGAAGCTTGTCTTTTAAGTGATGGGCGAAATCCGCAGATGAGCAAACAAGAAATAGAAGAGAAGCTTAAAAAATACTTTAATGTCGATAAAGTATTATGGCTGAAAAACGGTATCGATGGCGATGAAACGAATGAACATATAGATAACATGGCTTGTTTTGTTCATCCTGGTGTCGTTGCCCTTGCATGGACTGATGATAAGGACAGCAAGCAATATGAATATTGCCGCGATGCCTATAATACCTTAAAAAAAGAAAAAGATGCGCTTGGCAACACTTTGAAAATTGTTAAAGTTCCCTTACCAACAAAACTTTTTATGACTAAAGAAGAGGCTAAAAGTATTAAAAAGACGAATAATGGTGCAAAAGCTCGCGAGGCAGGCGATCTTTTGAGTGGTAGTTACATTAACTATTATCAAGGCAGTGACTTCATCATTCTTCCGGCCTTTAATGTTCCTGAAGATAAAAAAGCTCTTTCGATATTTAAGAAGTTATATCCAGACAAACAAATCATTCAAATCGATAGTCGTGAAATTTTGCTCGGCGGTGGCAATATTCACTGTATAACAATGCAAATTCCCGCGCTCAAGGAGGAAGAACAATGATAGTTAAAGTTGCAGCCACACAGATGGCAATTAGTTGGGATATTGAAAATAACCTTAATAAAGCCGAACAAATGGTTAGAGCGGCTGCTAAAGCGGGGGCTAATATCATTCTTTTACAAGAATTATTTAAAACACCCTACTTTTGTCAAATTGAAAATTATGATTATTTTAAACTAGCGGAAAATTTTAAAGACTCTTTATTTATTGCCCGCTTTCAAAAACTTGCTAAGGAATTAAATGTCGTCTTACCACTTTCCTTTTTCGAAAGAGATGGTAATGTCTTTTTTAATTCGCTTGTGATGATTGATGCTGATGGTAGTATTGCTGGTAAATATCGCAAAGCCCACATTCCGACCGGACAATGCTATGAAGAAAAATTTTACTTTAGCCCTGGTGACGATGATTTTAAGGTGTTTACCACAAAATATGGCCGTATCGGCATTGGTATTTGCTGGGATCAATGGTTTCCAGAGGTTGCCCGTATTCTAGCACTTGAAGGTGCTGAAATTATTTTTTATCCGACCGCGATTGGCAGTGAACCCGTCTTAGATAAAGATAGTAAAGATCACTGGCAACACGTAATGCGCGGCCATGCAGCGGCGAATATTGTCCCTGTTGTTGCTTCTAACCGAGTTGGTATTGAAAAAGAAATCGGCTCGCAAATGGAATTTTTTGGTAGTTCATTCATCGCCGATCAACTTGGAAATCTTGTAAAAACACTAGACAGAAAACAAGAAGGTTTTATCGTGCATGAATTTGATCTTGTTAGTATTAATGAGCAACGTATTAGTTGGGGTGTTTTCCGTGATCGTCGTCCTGATTTATATAAACGTTTAATTAGGTTATAATTTAACCATGAATAAGTGTGAGAAAAATCTTTTCTTTGCAAGCGGAGTGACGGTGACGCTTAGTCTTTTTGTGAAGTTTTTTGCACTTGTTGCTCTTTTGATTGTTACTTTTTATGCTAGAAATTACGGCTTAGCTAGTTTTTACATCATTATATTTCTCATCATGACAGCATTTGAAATACTAGTCGCTCATTATTTTAAGACGATGACAAGCGAAGATTTTCGCTTTGGGATTGTTCTTGCATTTAGTATTTATTTAACGCTCTTTAATCTAGTTTTACCTGGAGTGCTCGGCTTAATCGCGACACTTAGACTAAATAAAAACAATTTATAATCGAAAATTGTAAAAGAAAAAAATCGCCTCACTAAAGGCGCTTTTTTATTGAACTCTAATTATGAATTGTACAGCTCTTAATAAGCTTTATTGCTTGAATTATTTTTCCTGATGTCCTAAAATGAATATACCCTAGGGGGGTGTAATTATGGAACAAAAATATAAGGTAACGGGCATGATGTGTGCTGGCTGCGTCAGTAACGTTGAAAGCGCCGTAAAAAAACTCGATAATGTTGAAAGTGTGGAGGTCAGCCTACTCACTAATTCTTTAAAAGTTGTTTTTAAAGATGCAAAAGACGATATATCGATTATTCAAGCAATCGACAAAGCTGGCTACCGCGCTGAAGTTGCTGCCGATGATGATCTAGCTAAAAATCGTAAAACAGCTCGTAAACTTCTAAAAAAAAACTTCTATAAGCTAATTGGCGCTAGTGTTGTCTTGCTTGTTTTAATGTACTTTTCAATGGCACATATGTTTTCGTGGTGGCTACCATACCATGATCCACTTGCCCTTGTAATTACGCAACTTGTCTTAACCTTAGTAATTATTGGCATATATTTTGCTTCTTTTATTCGGGGATATAAGACACTTTTTAATTTGCATCCCAACATGGATACATTAACAACCCTAGGCATCTCGGCCGCGATGGTATACGGATTGTATTCACTAGTGATGATTATTGTTGATAGTCCTAATGCAATGAATTATGCAAGTAACGTATATTTTGAAGCGGCCGCGATGATTCTCGTATTTGTTTCGCTTGGACATTATCTTGAAGATTTAGCAAAAACTAAAACAAAGAGTAGTCTAGAAAAACTCGTAAATCTTGTACCCGATAAGGGCGTTAAACTCATTGGTGATAATTTTATTGAAGTGCCAATTAATGAAATATATTTAGGGGATATAGTTAGAGTTAATCCGGGTGGAAAAGTCCCAGTTGATGGCGAAATTATAAGTGGTTTTGGTGATTTAGACCAATCTGCTATTACAGGTGAGGCCGATCCAAAATTTAAAACGGTCGGTGATGAAGTCATTGGTGCGACGATTAACCGTAACGGCAGTTTTACATATCGCGTGACACGCGAAGAAAAGGATTCAACGCTAAAACAAATTATTCGCCTTGTTGAAAATGCTGCAGCCTCTAAGGCACCAATTGCTGCACTTGCGGATAAAATTGCAGGAGTGTTTGTCCCTATAGTCTTAGTTTTAGCTCTAATTGTTGCGGTTGTTTGGACAATAATTGGCGGACCTAATCTTGCCTTTAATATGGGGATTAGTGTCCTTGTTATATCATGTCCATGCGCACTAGGACTAGCGACGCCAGTGGCCGTCATGGTTGGAAGCGGTAAAGGGGCAGAAATGGGCATCCTTTATAAAAATGCTAAAACGATTCAGGCTCTTAGTGAAGTTGATACGGTCGTGTTTGATAAAACGGGCACGCTTACAAATGGTTTTCTTGAAGTGGCTGAAGTAAAGTTTAGTGAAAAAGAACTAACAAGGCTTTCACCCATTATTATGGGGCTTGAACAATTAAATGATCACCCTCTTAGTAAGGCCTTAATTCGCTTCCTTGAAGATAAGGGGCACACTACAACTAGTGTCAGTGAAGGAAGTTATATTCCAGGTAAGGGAATGGTTGGAACTTACAATAACAAGCATTATCTCATAGGTAATAAGAAACTTTTAGAGCAACATAATGTTAAAATCACGCTAGAAACAGTCGCAATTGGTACCCACATTTATGTAAGTGAGGATAGTGTTCTCATCGGCTTATTTGTTTTAACTGACGGCATCAAAGAAAGTAGTTTTACTGCTGTGCAAGCACTTAAGAAGAGTCATAAAAACGTTGTTTTATTAACAGGCGACAATGAAATTAATGCCCGTGCTCTTGCGCAAAAACTTAATATCGATACTGTTTATAGTGATGTTTTACCGAAAGATAAAGTTAATGTTATCAAACAACTTAAAGAACAAGGCGCTAAAGTGGCGATGGTAGGTGACGGAATTAATGATGCGCCAGCGCTAGAAACAGCTGATGTCGGTATAGCCTTAGGAAGTGGTACACAAATCGCGATTGAAAGTGCCGGGATAATTTTAATTAACGATGCTCCAATCGATGTATATAGAGCGATTAAACTTGCAACTAAAGTCGTCCATAATATTAAATGGAATTTGTTTTGGGCTTTCTTTTATAACATTATTATGATTCCACTTGCGGCAGGTCTTTTTATGCACTGGGGTTATTTATTAACACCAATGCTTGCGAGCGTTTTTATGTCTATATCTAGTATATTTGTCGTTGTTAATGCGCTAACAATTAGACTAAGAAAGATTTAAGAGGGTAAAAGTATGCACGCGAATCATAAAAAAGTAACTAAATATATTAATGTCGCCAAAGGGCAGTTAGAAGGTGTCACGAAAATGATAGAACAAGACAAATATTGTCTTGATGTTTCTAATCAAATTTTAGCAGCGATGGCCATTTTAAAAAAGGCGAATCACGAAATCATAGCCGCTCACCTACGCCACTGCGTTGTTAATGCTAAGGGACAAGAATCAACCGAGAAGCTTGATGAAATTATTGCCTTGCTTAAAAGAATAGAATAAGGCTAATCTTGCCATCAATTGACGTATAATTCGTGGTAAAATGTATATATTGAGGGATAAGTATGAAAAAAAATGCAATGATTTATTACTTAAGTGCCAGTCAAAATTTAGCTAAAAGTGTTGCTAAACTGACAGGAATTGAATTAGGTGAAACTGAGGTTATCACTTTTGCGGATGGCGAAATGATTGTCGAAAATAATACGCTCGTTCAAAACAAGAAGGTTTATATTATTCAATCAACTTATCGACCAGTCACCAATCATTTATTTGAATTACTCATCTTTATTGATGGACTAAAACGCGCGAACGCTAAAAAAATAACCGCGATTATTCCTTATTTTGGTTATGCTCGTCAAGACCGTAAAAGTAAGCCACAAGAACCAATTACGGCTAAACTTGTTGCTGATATGCTTACGAATGCCGGTGTTAATCAAGTAATCGCACTTGATTTACACACTGCGCAAATTCAAGGTTTCTTTGATTGTCCTGTCATTGAACTAACTCCCACACACTTATTTGCTAATTTTTATAGGAATCTTGGCTTAAGTGATGATTTAGTCATCGTCTCGCCAGATCACGGTGGAGTCACAAGAGCAAGACTACTCGCCCGCGAATTTAGCCAATCTAGTGTCGCTATTATTGATAAGCATCGCGATCAAGATAATCAAATTGACTATATGCGCTTAATTGGTGAAGTTGATCAAAAGAACGTAATTATTGTCGATGATATTATTGATTCCGGCTCAACACTCGTTAAAGCTAGCCAACTTCTACTTGAATCGGGGGCCAAAAGCGTTTACGTTGCTGCAAGTCACGGTGTATTCTCTACTCGCGCGATTGAACTACTTGAAGCTTCACCAATAAAAAAAATCGTGATTACGGATTCAATCCCGCTTGCACGAACTTCTCATAAAATAAGTGTCGTTAGTATTGCTCCACTTTTAACAGAGCTCATTAATAGTTTAGAAAAAGATGATGAAGATTAAACGATATCTTTTAAATAATAAAGATTAAATGTCTCGCTTTCATGGTCGACTGTTACGTAACTAGTCAAATATGTTTGTTTAGCTAAAAGGATGTCATTCACACTTGTTATGAAACCATCATCATTAAGTGAACGAGCATATTTTTTTTGTTGATCAGCTTCATAAAAAGCGCTTTGATATGCACGGCTTATTAAGTCTGTGCAGTAATGTTTTTGATCCATGTCGAGCCAGTAAAGAAAGTTATAGAGTGAGTGATTGCTAACTTGATAATCTAAATATTGCTGGGCCGCTTGAATTTGTTCTATCGTCACATATTTAATTCGGACACTCATCATTTCTTCGCGGTAAAAGGGAGCATATTGGGTGTTATTTGTTCGGTCGAACCAGTAATTAAAACTTAAATGTTGGATGGAAGCATTTTCCACGCCACTGTTATACCCTTTATTTTTAATTGCTGCAAAGAAAGTATCCCAACTTACATTCATTCCAGTTGTTTCATATAAGCCAGCATTTTCATCACGGAATGCGGAGTGGCCACCAAAGTAATAACTAATAAATTGATGAATAATAGGAATGTTTTTGAATGCACTTTGCCTTGTTAAGAGAATATCGCCGAATTGACCTAATTCACGTTTTGCATCATCATAGAAAACATTACGTTCATCATTTAGTTCGTAATCGTGTATTCTCTCAAGCGGATAATAATTCCACGTATAACCATAATTTGTTGTCGTTTCTGCGGGTGCTTCCGCAGCTCGACTTATAAAATCTGCGATCATTTTGTCGGCAACATAATTTTCACCGACGGCTTTAGCGAGGGTATAAGTGATACCGAGGCTAATAAAGATAAAAAATATCGCAAATATACGGCGAATTACAAAGCCGACTTTCCATTTCTTTTTAACTAATAATTTCACTATTATATTATAACTAAAAATAGTATGAAAAAACTAAATTAAGAAAATATCGACAATTTGCTTTTCCGAGACTAAAATGAATTTAGGAAGATGATGGTGAAAAATAACAATCGTCGTAACAATTTTTGGGAAAGAAATAAAAAAGAAACCGTTCTGCGTTGGATGGCGACCTTTACTGTGACAGTTGCGGCCGCTGCAACAATTATAGTTATGGAGACAAAAGAACAACCACAGGCAATATTTAATAATGTGAGTGCAGTTGGCTCCCGCATTATTTACGACTTAGAAATATTGGATCCAGCAATAAGTTTAGAAACAAACAGTTTAAATTTATATATTAATAGTAGTCTTGAAGCATTTAAGGTACCGCTTTCTTTAGGACAAAACCAAGGTAGTCAAGAAATGCGTTATTTATCAAGTGAATACACTCTTTCAATTAAAGGCTCACTGGGTTTTGGTGAAAAGACTTTGGCGAAACAAACGATTACGAGTAATCTAAATCTTTCTGGCTCAATTCTTAGCCACACACTTCTCAGTGATAAGGACGACCAAAATCTAGATTATCGCGTAGATGTACTTATTTATAATAAAGATCAAATGCTAAATTCAATGTGGCTACGATATGGTCTAGTTGAAAGTTTCAGCCATCAAGGCGGACCTTTAGAACCTTACAATTTTGAAAAGATAGTTCTTACTAGTCTTGAGCAAAGTGTTGTAATTCCGCAAGTTCCTAATTATAATTACACGATTTTTATGTATTTAGAAGGTAGCGATGCAAACGACAATGTTTATCTTCTTGATGCTAAAAAGATAATGACTCCAACTTTTCTTGATGGATCTTTATTTATTCATGATGTTGGCGACGATTTTGTTGAATTTTCTTATTTTCTCCTCCTTGACTCGTTGCCGAATCAAACGGCCACTATAAAACTTTATGACGGACAGTCATTAATGGTTAGCAGCGACATTGATTTAGCAAGTGCGGAACATAGCGAAGAACCACCACTTTATCAAGAAGAACAAACAATAATATTTAATAGTCTCACAAGCGATAAAGAGTATCGTCTCCTTTTGACCACCTCTTATGAGGATTTAAACGAAGGTGTCACGATTACTAAAGACTTATATAGCGAAACTTTCAGGACCGCCCCTAAGTATGAAGTAAATGCTAAGCTAAGTGCTGGTGGCAACGGACTGACTCTCGACCTAATGATTATTGATGAAAATAATATTTTAAGTGAATT
>Ga0265295_1003736_pt1 | contig 21609 bp, 21 predicted proteins | sample Munlansysbiofilm_FD_192503 | JGI IMG/M metagenome (GOLD analysis project Ga0265295, IMG submission 192503) | Leachate microbial communities from a municipal landfill in Southern Ontario, Canada - Methane capture system biofilm | ecosystem: Engineered > Solid waste > Landfill > Unclassified ...
TAACTTTCAATTTGTACCGACAATTAAAGTGTTATTTGGGAAAAAAAGAACCAAAAAACCAACGGGACACTATTACCTTTAATTAGGGGGGTGTTTCATATAAAACCGGCACGGCCGGAGCGAGAGATGGCATCCGGCCACAACGAATATTGAAACTCCGCTACCTATGGCGCTTCGAAGCGAGTTTCATATAAAAAGTTTAAAGGATGGGAAGATACTCTGGATTCCAGCACATCTTCTCTATCAGGGTGTTCAGCCGTTCTGGATCATTGTTGTGCTGATATGTGCTGTATACGCACTCGCTTGCAACATTGCCGCGGATCGCCTCTTCTCCCACATATTTTGCCACCTTGAGAGAAATTTTTCTCAGATCCTCCAGGGGCGGACAGAGGATGCCGGCCTCGATGTCCTGTTCAGATACATACTCGGCAACGGCATGGGCAGCAGCTGAGAAAAATGTTGGAAGCACCTCAAGGGCACCAGAAGCAATTATCCCGAGACCCACTCCCGGAAAGACAAAGGCGTTGTTCATCTGACCTACCCGGATCTTCTTATTCCCAAGGGTTACCGGATTAAAGGGGCTTCCCGTGGCAACCAGGGCCCTGCCGTCTGTCCAGTCATAAACGTCCTGGGGAAAGGCCTCGGCCTTTGTGGTGGGGTTGCTCAAGGGGAGAATAACCGGTCTTTCGGTATTTTCACCCACGGCCAGAACCACCTCCCTGGTAAAAATCTTGGGCTGACCAGAGGTGCCGATCAGAACCGTAACCTTTTCGTTCCTGATGACGTTGACAAGGGTGTTGTCTCCGGGTGAAGTGATCCACGGGAGGGAGGCGGGGTCTTTTGCAAACTTTTCCTTGTAGGGCTCAAGGGTGCGATCCGTGGTGACAACCCCTTTGCTGTCCACGGTAAAAATCCGTTTCCTAGCCTCAACCCCGTCAAGCCCCTCCTGTATAAGCTCGGTTTCGATCTGTTCGGCAATACCGATACCGCCTGCACCAGCTCCATTGATCAGAAACACCTGGTCGACAACCCTCTCCTTTTTAGCCTTCATGGCCGCAAGGATACCGGCAAGGGCTATGGATCCTGTGCCCTGGATGTCATCGTTGAACGAGATAAGATCGCTCAGGTAAACGTCCCTGATGGTAAAGGCGTTCTGCTTTGAAAAATCCTCCCACTGGCACAGGGCCTTTGGGAAAACAGACTTGAATGCCCGTGCAAATTTTCTGATGAAATCAAGGTACTCATCCCCCTTTAAACGGGGTTTTCGCCAGCCAAGATAATTTACATCATCCAGGAGTTCCCGGTTGTCTGTTCCCACATCAAGGGAGATGGGCAGACAGTGCCAGGGAGCAATTCCCGCCCCCTGGGTGTAGAGCATAAGCTTGCCGAGACAGATGGCGATACCGCCTACACCCTGGTCACCAATGCCGAGGATTCCCTGGTTGTCGGTCACAACCGAGACACGAATATCCCGATCGCTATAGCGTCTCAATATCTCTTCTGCCTGGTCGATATTGCCGGGATAAAAATGAATCCCGCTGGCCCTTCTGAACATGGACGAATAGTGCTGGCAGGCAAGTCCAACGGTGGGTGTATAGATGATGCTCAGAAATCTTGGAACATCGGTTGCAATCACCCCATGGGCAAGGGTGACGTTTCTGTCAAACAGACTGCGGATATAGACGAATCGCTCAAGGTCACTCTCCTTGTCATCAATGATCTTGAGGGATGAGGCTATCTGGTCCTTGAGATCCTTTACCCTGGGGGGAAGAAATCCCGAAAGGTTAAGTTTTTGCCTCTCTTGCTCGGTAAAGGCCGTTCCCTTGCTTATATTGTTGTATCGAAGAACATCAGAACCGCTGGTGTGGATTTGAACTCCCGTGGTCTCACCATAATCGCCAAATTCAAATGTGTAATTTGTCTCTTCCATGTTAGCCTTCTAAATACCCTTCATTAAGTGTCAAAAGAAAATTGAAAATAGCACACTTACCAAAACAATTAAAACAATAACACACAGGTTGACCCGGCACAAAGAGAAACGCTGCTTTTTCAACATCTAAAGTTCAACGATTTTATTTTTGATGGCAAACCGTGACAGTTCAGCATTATTTCTCAGGTTGAGCTTTTTCAATACCCTCGACCGATAGGTGTCAACGGTCTTGACGCTGATGTTGTAACTTACGGCTATTTCATGGTTGGTCTGACCAAGTGCGAGCTTTCGAAGAACCTGGAGTTCACGCATGGACAATGAATCTGCGGCCGAACGAAACTTATCCCCCCTGACCACCCTCAAGGCCAAGGCCTCGCTTGCCTTTTCAGTCAGATACCGGCCTCCGGAGTGAAGTTTCCTGATGGCGTCCACCAGCTGCTCAGGTGCAGACTGTTTGGTCACGTACCCCATGGCTCCGATTTCCACGGCCTTGATCACATACTGCTCCTCATCGTGCATGGTAAGGATCAGCACGGGCAGCCCAGGGGTTCTGCGCCTGAGCATATCGGTCACCTCAAGCCCGTCAAGACCGGGCATGGAGATATCAATGACCGCAACATCGGGTTTTGACTCCAAAACGCCTCTTATCGCACCATTACCATCCTCAGCCTCGGCCACCACCTCCATCTCGCCGCTCTCTTCGATGATCCTGCGAAGCCCCTCCCTCACGATTTTGTGATCATCTGCAAGCAATACCCTGATCATTGTTTTTCCTCCTGGAGCTGAACAAAGCAGGAGACCTTAGTTCCCCGGGCAGGGCCCGAATCAATCTCAAGATTACCACCGGCCAGGGTGGCCCTCTCCTGCATCCCGGCAAGCCCGAAGCCCTCGGCCTCGTTAGCATCATCAAGGGCAAACCCAACCCCGTTGTCCTTGATCGTCAAGACCAGGCACTCTCCTTCCACGGAAAGGGATAGTTCTGCAATGGAACCGCCTGAATGACGGATGGCATTGGTCAAAGCCTCCTGGGCTATTCTGTAAAGGGCCGTGGCAAGGGTTACATCGATCTCTGGAAGGTTTGAACTCTGGAACACACAGGTAATGTCAGAACGTTTTTCAAAATCCCAGGTCAGGGACTCCAGGGCCTCCACAAGCCCCAGGTCATCGAGCACACCCGGTCTCAACCGGAAGGCCATCTCCCTGACATCCTCGATGGTGTCATCAATAAGCGAAGAGATGCGACCGGCCCTGACAGCTGCATCTTCATCCCTTGTGGCAAGGTATCGGGCAATCCACACGGCATCGATCCTGAGGGCCGTAAGCACCTGGCCCAGGTGATCGTGAAGTTCCCTTGCAAGGGCGCCCCGTTCAATCTCATGGGCCTCCATGATGCTTCCCGAAAGCCGTCTTAGGTTGTCCCGGACCTTTTTAAGCTCAACCGTCCTCTCCTGAACCTGCTGCTCAAGGTCCATGGAGTAGCAGGAAAGCTTTTGGGTCGCCTCTTCAAGGGCCTTTTGAACCTGATTTTTTTCCGTCACATCCACACTCACGGCAAGGGACCGAACAACCCTGTTGTTTTCATCCCTCACCCCGTGACAGGAAAGCAGAATATCGATCTGTCCGCCGTTCTTCATCAGATAGGTGTAGGGAACATCCTTGCAAACCCCTGTCCTGAAGAATTCGGGAAAGACAACCCCAAGGGCATAACTCCGGGATTCCGGGGTATAAAAACTCGTAAGATCCCGGCCGATAACCTCCTCCCTTGCATACCCCATTTTTTCAAGCCAGAAATCGCTGACCCTGATGACCCTGCCTAGGGTGTCTATGGAGTGAAGCATCACCGGGGTTTTATGATATATATCCCGGTAACGTTCTTCGCTGAGCCGCAGTTCCCTCTCCACCCTCTTTCGCCTCAATATCTCCTGAAGTGCAATCCTGTAAAGGATCAGCACTGAAATCCCGATGAAAACAGAAACGATCAAGACAACAGGCCCCACCACCTTTAAAAATGGATCCGCAAGGTGGCGTCCGATCTCTCCATAATCCCTGAGGTGAATCACCTTCCAGCCGGGATGGCTGTCAAGCTCCAGGGCTGAAAAAAGATAGTTCACCCCTTTATTATCTGACACGTGATCGTTCTCTTCACGCCGGAAACCTGCCCAGGGCCAGGGACCTTTACCAAACTGTTTTGAATCTTCTATCCTCTGAATCATTCCAGGATCAAGCTTCCATAAAAGTTTGAAAGAAAAACCCTCCCTGTTGGAAATAAAAACCATGCCATTGGGGTCTGTTACCAGAAGAAGATCTTCAGAATCGGTAAAAAGTTTTGACTCGGCAAGCTCAACCAGAGATTTAATCACGGCCACTCCCACAACACTGGTTTTCTTCCTGTCATACACGGGATGACTGTAATACACTCCCCTTTTATGGGAAGTCGCTCCCAGGGCAAGATAGGTTGAAGGCCGCCCCAGAACAGCCTCCGTAAAATAGGGGCGAAATGAAAAATCCTGCCCGACAAAACTGTCTGCCCGGTTCCGATTGGAGCTTGCCACGGTTTTACCCTTAAGATTCATCAGATAACAGGTATCAAGCCCAAGGGAAAAGGCAAAATTATCCAGGATAGGATTGAGCTGGGCCATGGAGGGGTCGTCGTTTTTTTCAAGGACCATTCTCAGCTCCTTGAGACCGGCCAGGGCCTTTACCGGTCGAATATGCTCGGACAAAAAAACATTTACCTGCCGCCGTAAAAGCTCGAGCCTTGTCTGGGCATAGTTTTCTGCATCATGAACGGCGCTCTGGCGTAAAGAATAGTAATAGAGCCATCCCCCGGTTGATGCGGAAAGAAAGGCAAGAAGGGCAAGCACCAGGACGATCAGTCTTAATTTCATACTCCATACCTACCCTTGGGTTGTTTGTTTGTCAATGAACCAGCTTTTTACATTTTTTTTGAAATCCTTGCAATCGGTATGAATCCGGTTTATCTTTTTACGATGTTTACGATGAGCCATGAAAGAATGATATCATTTGTTTTTAACAAAATCATACCCGTGATTGCCTTATGCATACTTATCACCAGCCCTGCCGGTGCAAAAGAACCCCGGGCCGTTAAACACCTGCCCAGTCCCAACTGGGTCCATCCGGAAAACAGGGCCGCCTATCCGGGATATGAACGGCAAAAGCAAAACAAAAGAACGGGCAGAGACTGGCAACATTCAACAAACAGACCAAACGGCAATATAAGGGGAGGCGGAACCACAGAGTATAAAGACTATCTCCCCTTTTACACCCCCAATCACCCTAAACGAAAAAAATAAAATTTATGGAAAAGAACGCCCAGCCCCCTTTTTTAGACCCCCAAAAGGTTAAAATCATCCTTGCCGAGGACAATCCTGTAAACCAGAAGGTTGCCCAGATGATGCTCAACCGTTGCGGTTTTTCTGTGGCGGCTGCAAACAACGGAATAGAGGTAATTAAACTGCTCAAAAAAGCCTCCTGGGACCTTATCCTCATGGACATCCAGATGCCGGAGCTTGATGGCATAAGGACAACAAAAATCATCCGGAACCCGGAATCAGACATTCCACGCAAAGATATTCCCATCATTGCCATGACAGCCCAGGCAACGCCTGGAGATGAACAGCTTTGTCTCGATGCCGGCATGGACGCCTACCTGTCCAAGCCCATCACCTGCAAGGGACTTGTCGCCATTATCAACAAGGTCCTGGGGGTTACACACAGGACCAACAGTTGAATTCTTCCAAAATCCTAATGCCTGAGGTCCTTTTTAAGAATCTTACCCACCGCAGATTTGGGAAGATCCTCACGGATCTCCACCTCCACCGGCCACTTATACTTTGCAAGCCGTGTAGAGCAAAAATCAAGGATCTCCTTTTCAGTAACCTTTTCGCCCGGCTTTAACACAATAAACACCTTTGCCGCCTCTCCCCTTTTGGGATGGGGTATGCCTACACAGCAGGCTTCCTGAATCTTGGGATGCTCGTAAAGGACCTCTTCTATATCCCTTGGATAGACATTGTACCCGCCTGAGATAATCATGTCCTTTATCCTGTCCACAATGTAGAAATAACCTTCCGCATCCATGGTTGCCACATCACCGGTGTGAAGCCAGCCATCCTCGGTCAGGGTGGCCCTGGTCTCATCCGGGCGGTTAAGATACCCAGCCATGACCTGGGGTCCCCGGATAAAAAGTTCGCCTGGTTCTCCTGGGACAACGTCTGTGACCCCATCCTCAAGGCTGACAATCCTGCACTCCACATCCGATATTGGAAGCCCGATGCTGCCGGGTTTCCTTGTCCCTTGAAAGGGATTTACATGGGTGACAGGCGAAGACTCGGAAAGTCCGAACCCCTCTACGATAGTCGCTCCTGTCAGCTTCTCAAATTCGGTTATAATCTCCACAGGAAGGGGAGAACTTCCTGAGAAACAACCCTTGAGGCTTGTCAGATCAGTTGTTCCGATATTCGGGTGGTTGAGCATGCCTATGTACATGGTCGGGACAAGGGGTGCAAATGTAGGCTTAAACTTTGAAATGACTTCTAACAGGGGTTCTGGCTGAGGTTTAGGCACAAGGACGTTGCCCCAGGCCATGGCAATGGCAAAGTTCATTGAGGTGGAGAGTCCGAACACATGGAAAAATGGAAGTGCTCCGAGCATGGTGGCTGCTCCCATCTTGAACATGGGAAACCACGCCTTGAGCTGCTGCACCTGGCAGCTCAGATTCCTGTGGGTTAGGACCACCCCCTTGGACACACCTGTGGTTCCACCCGTGTACTGGTACATGGCAGGATCGTCAATATTGATCTGAACATCTGAGGACTCGGGTTTATTTTTCTCCACAAGAGATTTGAAAGAATAAAGATCAGGTCCTGGTTTTACATCCACAGCAAGCTTTCTCTTCTTTGCGACCAGGGGAAAAAGGAGCCGCTTTGCAAACGGAAGATAATCGCCGAGGCTGGTATATATGATGGTTTTTATAGGGGTCTTTCCCCTCAGGGCCTTCATCCTTTCCACCAGGAGATCAAGGGTGACAAGCAGGGTTGAGCCGGAATCATTAAACTGGTGCAGCAATTCCCGGTCCGAATAGAGCGGGTTGTTCATCACGGCAATGGCACCCATCCTCAAAATGGCATAGTAGGCAACCACACAGGGAATTACGTTGGGAAGAAGAATGCTGACACTATCGCCTTTTTTGACGCCCATCTGCCTTAAAACCCCTGCAAAGGTATCGACCATTGCATTTACTTCGGCAAAGGAGAGGTTGTACCCCTCAAAGATAAGAGCCGTATTTCCCGGGAAATCCCGGGCTGATCGTTCGAGATACCCGGGTATCAAAACCTCTTCATAGTCAATAGATTCAGGAATTCCCGAATCATAGGCGTTAACCCAAACTTTTTTTTCCAACTGGACCTGCTCGTTCATTAATCTCTCCCCTTTAAATAATCTTTAAATAGACTCTAAATTTTATGACAGGCCCATAAACAAGGCCAATAAAAATCACAAACTCGATCTGACTCATGAAAATAGTGATAAAAGGCGCTTCATGTCAAGTTAAAAACCAGGCATTGACCTTTTTCAACCCTTGACTTAATATTAATATTTTTTTATTGAATCGGGACCCCCTTGAAAAATGCGAAATCATATTTTGTTCATCAATCTCAACCCCTCATCCATTCCTGATTTTAAACGTTCAAGATTCCTTGCCCAGGCAAGCTTTAAAAAAATACCCCCTTCCAAGAGCTTCTTTCTTGAACCCAACGAAATTCCCCCGGACCTGCTCGTGGTGTCCATGGATGGGCCACAAGAAGAGGCACTGGCGCTTATTGCAGCCATTAGGACCGGGATATCAGAGATAGAGATCCTTGCAGCTATTGATGAAAACCAGGCCCGCCTCGGGATAAAGATCCTTAAAAGCGGGGCATCAGATTTCATGATTCTGCCTGCAGATGCCGCAGCCTTTGATTTTTACATCACAAGGGCCCTTGAACGCAAACACTTAGAAAAACATCTCTGCTTTAACGAAGAGTGCTACAGAAGCAGGTATGCAGACTCCCAGAAAAACTACCGGCAACTCTTTGACGAGGTACCCTGTTTTGTCTATGTCCAGGACGAAGAGTACCACATTGTAGAGTCAAATCGTAAGTTCAACGAATACTTTGGCAGTCACATCGGGGAATACTGTTTCGGAATCTGTAAAAACCGAGATGACCCATGCAGGATCTGCCCGGTTGACAAGACATTCAAGGACGGTAAGAATCACTCGTCAGAGTCTGAAATCATTTCTTCTTTCGGCCTTAAACACAAGGTACTCCACTTTACTGCCCCCATCCGGGATGACCAGGGCAAAATAACCAAGGTCCTTGTCATGCTGACCGACATCACCGAGGTGAGACGCCTTGAAAATCATCTTACCTCCCTTGGTTTTATGATCGGCTCCATATCCCACGGCGTTAAAGGGCTATTAACCGGCCTTGACAGCGGTATATACACCATGGGGTCAGGATTAAAAACCAACAATTTTAAACGCATCAAAGAGGGGTATGACACCACAGGCCAGATGGCAAAGAGAATCAAAAAACTCGTACTGGACATTCTCTATTACTCCAAAACCAGAAAATTCAACTGGGAAAAGGTCTCTGCACGGAACTTTGTCAATGAAACCCTCTCCACCATCAGGGAGAGTGCAAAACAGAACAAAATCATACTGAAGTCAACCATTCGAATAGATCAAGATAAAGATGGGATTGAAATTGACAGAACGAGCCTCCAGACGGCGCTTGTCAACATCCTTGAAAATGGTGTGGAGGCCTGTGCCTTGGATACAGGCTCCAGGAGTCACACCCTTTTATTCAAAGCCCGGGCAGATGATAAAACCATTACCCTGACGATCCAGGACACAGGCCAGGGTATGGACCAGACCACCATTAAAAACATCTTTACCATCTTTTTCTCATCAAAGGGACCAAAGGGTACAGGCCTTGGACTTTACATTGCCAGCAGAATCGTCGAACAGCACATGGGAACGATAAAAGTCTGGTCGAAACCTGGGCGCGGCACCCGGTTTACCATCACCATACCGAGACAGATTCCCTATCTCGCAAAGAAGAGCAGGGGGCTCACCCTGGATTGACACCAACCGTCTCTGTGACCAGGGTCAGGATATCGTCAAAAACCAGAGAAACAGGCTTGCAATAGACATATCTTCCCTGGCCCCAAAGTCCCGTCCATCCATGAAGGCCCTCTGAAGGGAACGTGACGCCCGGTAGAGCCCATCCCTGCAAAGGGCGTCGGGAACAGGAGAAGAAAGGGGGGTTACAAAGGATTCTATCAGCTGGGTCAAAGCGTCCATGCCCGTTTCTGCGGTAATTCGAGGCGGCATGGTCAGGGTGAGCAAAGGATCAACAATGGCGACCACAGGGTACAAAAACGGACTCCTCAAACTCACCTTTACCCCTTGATCCCTTTTGGTTAAAACCGCATTGCAGGTAACCTCAGCACCCGTCCCGGCCGTGGTGGGGAGGACAATCAAAGGCAGGGGTTTTTCATAAAGGGGAATAGCCTTGCCTATTACCTCGAGATAGTCATGGATCTCCCTCTTGTTAGTAACAAGGGCCGCAATGGCCTTTGCCCCATCCAGCACACTGCCCCCGCCAATTGCAACGATAAAATCAATATCGAGCTTCCTTGCCCTTTGTGCCCCAAGGGCGATCTCACGAGCCTTTCCCCGGCCGAATACAATTTTTGTGGGTGTAAAAAAAATTAAACTCCATTCTATCCCCCTGTTCCGTTTTTATATATGGATTTGTCAACTGAACCGACCGGAACAAGTCAACTATAATTGACAAGATCACCTTCTTCCAATTAAAACTCTGACAAAAATTTCCGAAAAAAGAGACTATAACAACAAGCTCACCACTCTTCTGCATGTTTTTTTCAAACAGGCACATCCATTGCATTACAATGAATTAAACAGAATGAAGTCAAACAATACTAACAGATAGCTACTGACTACCAACCGGAGGTGACCATGAAAACCTTTTTTAACCTTATCCAGGATGTACAAAAACCGGGAAAGTGCCACCACTGCGGAGGTTGCGTTACCTTTTGTTCTGCCATCAACTATGGTGCGCTTAAAACAGATCACGAGGGAAAACCCGTTTTTGCAGACATAGAAAAGTGCATTGAGTGCGGCATCTGCTACATGATCTGCCCTGAAACCGGCGTACTTGACCAGGAGATAAAACAAGAGGCCCATTGGGAAGCCCCTGCCGGCAGAATTATCGGAACCTCGGTTGCAAGGGCAAGGGATCTCATTATCCGGGAGTCAGGAACCGATGGCGGCGTGGTTACGGCCCTCCTCGTCCACCTCTTTGAAACGGGAAAGATCAACGGGGCCGTGGTTTCGAGAAGCACAGACACGGGCCGGGAACCCTGGCTTGCAACCACAAAGGAAGAGCTCCTTGACGCTGCAGGAAGTCACTTCAATCTCTCCCAGGGCATGGAAACCTTTGGAGAACGATACTCCACCTTTTCCCCATCCATCAAGGCTCTTGCCGAAATTCGGCGGGAAGGATTAGAACGCATCGCCTTTGTAGGGACACCCTGCCAGATAAACACCATCAGGAGGATGCAGGCCCTTGGTGTTGTTCCTGCGGACAGTATTGTTCTCTGCCTCGGGCTTTTATGCTCGGGAAACTTCACCATGACCAAGGAGAGCTTTCACATACTTGAACGCGAGTATCAATTTGACTACCACGACATTGAAAAGATAAATATCAAGGAAAATTTCCTTCTCAGGCTTGCCACAGGAGAAATACGGGAGATCCCTATCAGCGCCCTTGAATCTATAAAGCGGCCTGCCTGCCGATATTGCAACGATTTTGCTGCTGAATTTGCAGACATCTCCTTTGGCGGAATCGGTGCCGATGCAGGTTTTACTACGGTCATGACACGCACTCCCCTTGGCCGGGCTATTTTTGCCCAGGGGTTGGAGAAAGTGCTGGAACAGCACAGCCACAAGGAGAATCCAACCTATGCAACCCATGCAGAAACCATGGTTCTTGCAGCCTCCAAGGCAAAAAAACTGACCGCTGAAAAAAACCTGAAGGAACTTTCACCAGATCCTGTAACTTTTAAGGCATAGCCGGCACGGCCGGAGCCACTACAGGGCGACCCTTGCAGTCGCCCTGTATGGTATCTACCCTAAAAACGGGAATTTTTTCGACCGCCACCCATACTTCGGCCAACTATCCATCCAGCGACCAACACCCCTGCACCGGCAAGAAACCACTTCAGCATGGCGATTTTTAAAAGATCGGTACCGGCATCTTTAAACTCCTTTAGTTCCGATGTGAGGGCCAGGTTCTCCTCTTTCAATGTTTTGTTTTCCTCAACAAGAGCAACGCTGTCCTTTGACACGTTTAAAAATTGTTCGTGGGTCTGTGCAAGCTTATCAAGGTCAGCTGCGAGCCTGTTTTTTTCCTTTACCTCCCCCTCCAAGGATGATTCAAGGGCGGCATGCTTTGCCTTGTACTCAGCGCGTACAGCCCCGACGCTTTCTGGCTGGGAAGACCTCTCCTGGACAAACTCGCTGTTGACCTTCTCAAGCTCTTCTATCTTTTTTTTCAAACGATCAACCACCAGGGCTGCGGGAAGATCATAAATTATGTAGCTGCCCTGAACCCATCCCTCATCTCCGTCCTTGGAACGAACCCGGAAATAGGTGTCCTTCTTTTCCAGGATTTCAACGGCAGTGTTGCTGGTCAAGGTCTTGATGACAGGATATCTGTCTCCCGGACCGGTGCGCATGGTAAGCAAAAGCATGTCTGAAACGTACCCCGTTTCTGCAAGAACGGGAGGGCAGCAGAAAACGACAAGTAAAAGAGAGATGATTAGGATATTCAATGGATGGAAGACTCTGTTTTTTATTGCTTGCTTGATTCTCATGGTGAAATGTTCTCCTCATTTTTTTATTGTTTCAATATCAACACCAGCGCTATTTTACAATACCATTGTTTGTTTGTTTTGGGTCACAACGTGTAAAGCCAGAATAGAACGAATAATGGTTGCAAAGCAACCAAGGGCGGTGTATCAATTTTTAACATGATACTTTCCCAGGAACGAGAAGCCATCGTCACCTTTGGCAACCGAATGCTCAAAGCGAACCTGACCACCGGTTCCGGAGGCAATTTAAGCCTGTTTAACAGGCAAAGGAACCTCATTGCCATCACCCCGAGTGGAATTGAATACCCTGACCTTTCACCCGAAGAGATCCTTGTCCTTGATCCCGAGGGAAGGGTGGTGGATGGAAGCAACAAACCCTCCAGCGAAACCGGTTTCCACCTGGCCCTTTACCGGAAGCGCCAGGATATCTCTGCCGTGGTCCACACCCACTCCACCTATGCCACAACCTTTGCCTGTCTTAACAGGGAGATCCCAGCAGTTCACTATCTTGTGGGGTTTTCAGGCAACAAGGTCCCCCTGGCACCCTACGCCACCTTTGGTACCGAGGCTCTTGCCATTGCTGTCGCAAACTCAATCCAGAATTACAATGCAGTTCTACTTGCCAACCACGGCCTTGTGGCTGTTGGCACCACGCTGAAACGGGCCTTTAACACGGCAGAAGAGATCGAACTTGTGGCGCGACTGTGCTTTCAAGCCGAAGCTATCGGCACGCCGGTCATTCTAAGTGAAAATGAAATGACGAGGGTTGTGGAAAAATTTGCCGATTACGGCCCGGGCGAAGAGTGAAGACAATGTCCTGTGCCAATGGACCCCACTTCCAGGCTACCCATGTAACCCAAAAACCCTTAAAGAACATCTAAATGGAGTCAGCTAAATGAATCACGACCACGAACACAGCCACCAAAATCATGACCATAAACATGAAGAGGGGGAAAAGCCCCACACCCACGGTCATACCCACGGTCATACCCACGACCATGAACACACCAACGACCATGGTCACGACCAGCCCGACAATAAGGATGAACTTACCTTTGACAGCAAGCTGGCCATTCTCATCGGCCACTGGATAAACCACAACAAGAGTCATCAACAGACCTATGACTCATGGGCAGACAAGGCGGCCGGTGAAGACCAGCCGGAAACTGCGGCCCTTCTCAAAGAGGTCTCAGAGGCTTCCAGGCGGATTACAACGACCCTTGAGAAGGCCCTCCTGGCCATCAGGCATTAGCATGCTTTTCTACCCTTTGCTTTTTGGGGCAAACCGGTTCTGGAACCAGGCCACCATGGCACCCCAATAGGGATAAAGCTGGGAAACGAGCATCCCCGACATCATGAGCCCACATCCAGCCAGAGCTCGACCGGAAAGAAACTCATTCAGAATCAGCCATCCGCCAATTGCGGCAATCAGCGACTCGAGGCTCAGAAGAATTGCCGCATGGGCCGGGTGGCTTCCCTTCTGACCGTAAATCTGGAGGGAATAGGCAATGCCAACGGAAAAAACCCCTCCGTAAAAGATGGGAAAGGCCGCAAGCCGTATTCCGGCAAGCGAGATCTTCTCAAAGGCAAATGCAGTTATCAAGCTTAAGATCGAACAGAGCATGCACTGGACAAACGAGAGACTCACCGTATCGATCCTCTGGGAAAGCCGCCCTATGATAATAACATGAAGGGCAAAGAAAACTGCGCCTATAAGCTCCAGGAGATCACCAAACTCCATGGTCATCTGTTCGGTCACACTCAGCAGGTAGAGACCTGCGGCAGCCATCACCGCACCAATCCAGGTGCCGGTTCCAGCCCTTTGCTTCCATATAAGCCCTAGGACAGGAACAAATACAACATAAAGCCCCGTAATAAAACCCGCTTTCCCGGCTGTTGTATAGACAAGTCCAACCTGCTGCAGGGATGAACCACAAAAAAGGATCAGTCCGGAAAGAATCCCTCCCCCTACAATTTCCTTTAAATCAGGCTCGGCCACCACCTTGATCCTGTTCTTTCGCCTTTTCAACCCAACCAGAAGAAACGGCAGAAGGGAGAGCCCCCCAAGGGCAAATCGAAGCCCGTTATAGGTAAATGGCCCCACATGGTCCATGCCCATTCTCTGGGCCACAAAGGCAAGCCCCCAGATGGACGCAGTCAAAAGGAGAATAAAATCTGATTTAAATGTTTTCAATTTCATGGTAGTTATCTCAACTGGGAATCTTATGGACAAACTTTATTTATTATTATCACCGGCAGACCAAGTCAAGGCAATTAACAGCATGAACCACAAAAATATCCCAGACAGGGAACTTGCAGGCCAGAGGGTTATGGCAGGCTTCACAGGAACGCAATTTAACGACGAGATTGAACACCTCATCACAAACCTCAAGATCGGAGGGCTGATTCTTTTTACCCTGAACGTTGAGACTCCGGCCCAGGTGAAAAGCCTGTGCGACCAGGCCCAGGCCTGTGCAAGGGCAGAGGGATTCCCCCCCCTGTTCATCGCCATTGACCAGGAGGGCGGGGCTGTGGCAAGACTCAAGGCCCCCGGCTTTAAAATTTTTCCAGGCAACCCGTCCATTTCCACCCAGGATCAGGCAAGGGCTTTTGCCTCTTCCATGGCCGAAGAATTACACCGGGTGGGAGTCAACCTCAACCTTGCCCCTGTGATGGATGTGGTTCCCGGGGGATTTGACAGCATCATGGAATCAAGGGCCTTTCCCGGTGACCCTCAAAAGGTTGCAGACCTTGGTGCCTGTGTTATCGAAACTCTCCAAAAGAGAGGAATCATGGCCTGTGCAAAGCACTTTCCCGGCATTGGAAGGACCGTTATCGACTCACACTTTGAGCTGCCGGTTCTCCATGCCGACTGGGACCTCCTTGAATCAAGCGACCTTGTGCCCTTTGTCCGGGCGGTCGAGGCAGAGGTGGCCACTATAATGCTCTCCCACATTCTCTACCCCGGACTTGACCCGGTCTGGCCGGCAAGCCTCTCACCCCATATTGCCCACAACCTTCTCAGGAAAAAAATCGGATTCAGGGGAGTCTCCATGACCGACGATCTTGACATGAAGGCGATAAAACAGGACATACCCACCTGTATCACCCAGATCCTAGAGTCCGACATAGATATTGCACTGATCTGTCATTCCGGACCGGACATTGAAATGGCTGTGAAGGAGATCGAAGAACAAACGAAAAGAGACGAACGGCTCTTTGGGATGGCGGGCGAGTCACTTGAAAGGATTATTCGGCTAAAAAAACGATTTCTCAAGTAATATCAACCAATTACTACTCGACGATCATGTTTTTCAGTTTTTGATCATATGGTATCATCCCGCCCCCTTTGGTTATCCTGACCGGAACCGCAAAACGTCGGAAGTCACTTTGACTCGTAGCACTTATTACTTTTTTATATACCCCCCATGGCCGGAGTGAGAGAGGCATCCGGCCGCAGTGAAGGTTCAAATTTGAACAGGACCCCCTTGTTTCTTGTCTCCTGTTTCAAGTTTCTTGCTCCCCCTTTGGTTTTGAATGTTCCGGTCAGGATAACCAAAGAGGGCTCTACTGTCGATATTTCTACTGAATAGTATCACCTACTACCTACTACACCTACTACCTACTGCCTACTGCCTACTACAAATACCTGGTCCTGGAAAAAACATCACTGTCAAGCTGACAAAGATCCCCTTGGAGGATGAGCCTGTGCCCCCTTGCGGCGATCATGGCGGCATTGTCACCGCAAAAGGCCCTTGGCGGAAGATAAAGAGTCATGCCGTTTTCTGCCGCCTCTTTTTTCATCCTTGCAGCAAGATAGCTGTTTGCAGAGACTCCGCCCGCAATGGCGATCCTGGAAGATCGTGTTTTACGGGCCGCCTGAATGAGCTTAAATACAAGCACATCCGTCACAGCAGCCTGGAAGCCCGCCGCAATGTGGGGCATCATCTCAACTAGGTTTTCACTGTTCAACTGAATATACCGGGCCACTGAAGATTTTAAACCGCTGAAGCTGAAATCAAAACCCTCCCTGTCCAGAAGGGCCCTTGGAAAGTCAATCAGGCAAGGATCGCCCTTGGCCGCGAGCTTCTCCACAACGGCACCGCCTGGATATCCCAGGCCGAGCATCTTGGCAACCTTGTCAAAGGCCTCACCAGCTGCGTCGTCCCGGGTCTGACCAAGCAGCTCAAACCGATCCTGGGATGCCACATGGAAGATGCTGGTATGACCGCCCGAGGCAAGAAGGACGGTAAAGGGAAATTCCGGGGGATCATCGGACAGAAGAGTTGAATAGATATGGCCCTCAAGGTGATTCACCCCGGTCCAGGGAATATCTCTTGCCCAGGCAAATGCCTTGGCAAAGCTGAACCCCACAAGAAGGGCACCGATGAGACCCGGCCCCCGGGTGACAGCCACACCCTCTATCTGATCAAGGGAGATGCCGGCCTGTTCAACAGCCTTTGCGACCACCGGGGATATGGCCTCGATGTGCATGCGCGACGCAAGCTCAGGAACCACACCGCCATACCTGTGATGGACCTCGACCTGGGAGGAGACAACCGATGACAGGACAATATTCTGATCAGACACAACAGCGGCCGCTGTATCGTCACACGAGGATTCTATACCCAGAATAATCATGAATTTTTATTTTTCAGATTTATGGGAAATCTGCGTCGATGCATTGTGATCTACGCAGTTTCACTGTTTGTTGGGGATGTGCCGATTATTTCCACTCAACCTGGGAGTCAGAACTTTCTCGTCCGCAGATTTCACCCAGGAGAAAGGCCCTTTCATCCATGGCCGCAAGCCGGTCAAGGAGATCCTGAGTAGACGCTTCAGGCACAACGGCGATCATGCCGATTCCGTTGTTAAAGGTCCTATGCATCTCGCGATCAGACACGGAACCGGCCTTCTGGAGGAACTGAAAAACAGGGGGAACTTCCCAGCTTGCCTTTTCGATTATCACCTTGCATGACTCGGGTATGATCCGAATGATATTTTCGTCAATACCGCCACCGGTGATATGGGCAAGACCGTGGATGGGCAGGTCCCGCACAAGGCTGAGGAGCAGCTGACAATAAATCCGGGTGGGGGTTAAGAGCTCCTCGCCCAGAGTTGTGCCAAATTCCGGAATATGGGTTGTAACATCATAGCCGCACTTTTCAAAACATATCTTTCTGACAAGGGAGTAACCATTGCTGTGGAGGCCCGACGATGCAATACCTATGAGTCGGTGGCCGTTTCTTATGCCCGATCCATCAATGATCTTGGAATTATCCACAAGCCCCACGGAAAAACCTGCCAAATCATACTCACCATCAAGATACATCCCCGGCATTTCAGCTGTTTCGCCGCCGATAAGGGCACATTGCGCCTCTGTGCAACCGTTGGCAATTCCCTCGATCACACTTGCCGCAACCCGGTTATCAAGATGTCCCATGGAGAGATAATCAAGGAAAAAAAGAGGCCGGGCACCCTGGACAACTATGTCGTTGACCACCATCCCCACAAGATCAATTCCGATGGTGTCATGCTTGTCCATCATAAATGCAATTTTAAGCTTGGTGCCGACACCGTCTGTGGAACTCACAAGAACCGGGTTGGAAATATTGGTCAGGTTCAGGGAAAAAAGACCGCCAAAACCGCCGATTTCCCCCATGACACCGGATCTAGGTGTAGCCTTTGCAAGTTTTTTAATCGTATTAACAAGATCGTTTGCCTTGTTGATATCAACGCCGGCATCGGCATATGTCAAAGACGCACCCATGGAAACACCCCTTTTTAGTCACTTATCTGGTCAATTTAAACTTAGACGATAGCCCTATTCCAGGTAAAAGTCAAAACTTTTTTGACATGGCTTAACTTGTATTGTATTTAAGAATCTTATTTTTGTTTTTATTCTTGATTTTATTTTTGTTTTAACTTTTTTTGATGACCTGTCGGGCAGAACGGAACAGGGATTGGAGAGTAATTTTATGCCCATGAAGAACATAGAGATCGGCATCCTCGGATGCGGAGTCGTAGGCACCGGAGTCGCAAAGCTTCTCATGGAAAAACAGGCCCTTTTGGAGTCACGCATTGGTGCCCGGCTGAACCTGAAATACGTTGCGGACTTAGATACAACCACCGACAGGGGAATCGTGTTTGATGAGGGAGTTTTCATCACCGACGCCAACACCGTGATCGATGATCCTGGGATCGATATTGTCGTTGAGACCATCGGCGGTAAGGGCATAGCAAAAGATTTCATACTCAGGGCCCTTGAAAACGGCAAGCATGTTATCACGGCCAACAAGGCTCTTCTGGCCAGCTTTGGAAACCTGCTGGTCGCAACAGCCTTAAAAAACAACGTGGAGATAGGCTTTGAGGCGAGCGTAGGCGGATGTATGCCCGTCATCAAGACCCTGCGGGAATCCTTGGTGGGCAACCGTATCAACGGCATCACAGGCATCCTCAACGGCACCTGCAACTATATTCTGTCCAAAATGTCCAACCAGGGATGTTCGTTTGACAAGGCTTTGGAAGAGGCCCAGGCCCTTGGATTTGCAGAGGCAGACCCCTTTCTTGACGTGGAGGGGTTTGATTCGGCCCACAAGCTTGCCATTCTCAACGCCCTTGCCTACGGCATGGAGATCAACCTGGAGGAGATCCATGTGGAGGGGATAACCAAGATCACCCCCATGGACATTGAATTTGCGAGGGAATTCGGCTATACTATAAAGCTCCTTGCCATCAGCAGGAACAGCTCTACCAAGGTTGCGGCAAGGGTGCATCCTGCCATGATTCCAGACAGCAACCCCCTCTCCCATGTACAGGGCTCTATGAACGCCGTGGTGATTGACGCCGATGCTACCGGCCAGACCATGCTCTACGGCCACGGTGCAGGCATGATGCCGACGGCAAGCGCCGTTATCAGCGACATTGCCGACATCGTGAGGAATATCATGACCGGTGCCAGCCACAGGGTACCGATCCTGGGCTACCCTCAAGCCAACATCAGGAAGATTCCTCTACTCTGCCCAAAGGAGATCAACACCCCCTACTACTTCAGATTTAAAGCAGCCGATCAGCCGGGTGTTTTATCAAAAATATCCGGAATTCTTGGAGAATGCGGCATCAGCATCAAGATTGTCCACCAGAAGGGACGCCAATCCAACGGTTCGGTTCCCATTGTAATGATCACCCATATCGCAAAGGAAGAAAACGCCCAGAGGGCATTAAAAAAGATTGCCGCCCTTGACGCATCCATGGATCAGCCCGTGGTGATTCGAATCGAAGAGGCCGACAACAACTAACTGCACCAAAGGAACCCAAATGGATCTTATCTGCTCCGACCTTGAGGGAGTATTTATCCCTGAAATCTGGATTAACGTTGCACTGCGAACCGGCATCGAAGAGTTAAAACTCACAACCCGGGATATCACCGATTATGATGTGCTCATGGAGAAAAGGCTTGCCATCATGGGGCAACACGGCCTTAAACTAAAAGACATCACCGACGTAATAGACACCATCGACCCCATCGAAGGTGCAGAAGAGGCCCTGACCTGGATAAGGGAGCGCACCCAGATCATAATTCTCTCAGACACCTTTGAAGAATTTGCCCGGCCCCTGATGAGAAAACTGGGATTTCCAGCCCTTTTCTGCCACAGCCTGGTTGTTGATAATTCAGGCAGAATAACAGACTACAGGTTAAGGCAGCACAACCAGAAAAAGCATGCGGTAAAGGCATTCAAGGGTCTCAACTACCGGGTAATTGCCTTTGGGGATTCTTACAATGACACTGCAATGCTTAAAGAGGCAGACCACGGCTTTTTTTTCATGCCGCCCGATAACGTGGTCAAAGAATTTCCCCAGTTCAAGGTGACCCGAAATTATGGGGAACTTAAGACAATGATCGGATCTCTACTATAAGATGACAATCGACCTAAAGGCATTTAAAAAAATACGGGCTTTGGTTCTCGGGGATCTCATGATCGACGAGTATCTCTGGGGAGAGGTAGACCGTATCTCCCCAGAGGCACCGGTTCCCATCGTATCCGTTAAAAGAGAGACCTCCACCCTGGGCGGCGCCGGCAACGTCATCAACAACCTAGTGGCCATGGGTGCATCGGTTTCGGTTGTTGGAACGGCAGGCACAGGAACGACCGGGCAGATGATGCTTGACAAGTTTAACGAACTCGGGGTTGATACCAGAGGTATAATAGACGAGCCAGACCGGCCCACCACCAGAAAGACCAGGGTCATCGCCTCCAGCCAGCAGGTACTGAGAATCGACCGGGAAACAAAAAAAGAGATCTCCAGGGAAACCCTGAACCGGCTGATTTCGTTTATCAACGGGGTGGCCGGCCGGGTGGATTTAGTCATAATCTCCGACTACGGCAAGGGTCTTGTCACCCGGGATCTCGTGAAGGAGACCGTTGCAATTGCACGAACCCACGGCATCCCCGTCCTTGCCGACCCCAAGGGGCTTGACTTCACAAAGTACAGCAGAGTATCTATTTTGACACCAAACCAGAAGGAGGCGAGTCTTGCCGCAGGTATTGATATTAGAACCGACCAGGACCTGATCCGGGTAGGAACCGGGATCATGGCCCTTGCCGAACTTGAACGGCTGGTTGTCACCTGCGGAAAGGAGGGGATGATGCTGTTTGAACGGGACAAGGAACCCATAAGGATAGCATCCCTGGCCCGCCAGGTGTTTGACGTATCCGGTGCCGGTGACACTGTCATATCCATCCTCGGCCTTGCCCTTGCCGCGGGCGCAGGTTATGAGGAAAGCGCAGCCATTGCCAACGCAGCCGCAGGCATTGTCGTGGGCAAGGTGGGTACTGCCACCGCAAGCCCCGAAGAACTCGCACTTGCCCTTAAAAAACAATAACAGAAGCCTGACCGCACAAGGATACTGCCTGGGAAAGATTACAAACTCGGCTTTTAAAATAATCCTTGACTTGTTCCCATACTTTCGTTATATTGTCCAGATTGTTGCGGGGTGGAGCAGTCTGGTAGCTCGTCGGGCTCATAACCCGAAGGTCGTTGGTTCGAATCCAGCCCCCGCTACCATTATTATTCTTGATTTATCTTACATTAGTCACTTTGTTGCGGGGTGGAGCAGTCTGGTAGCTCGTCGGGCTCATAACCCGAAGGTCGTTGGTTCGAATCCGGCCCCCGCTACCATTTAAATAAAAAAGCCCGAAAAAGTTGTTATTGGCAACTATTTCGGGCTTTTTTTTATCATCAGATTCCTCCTGATTTGTTCACAAAATGCAACAAAAGAAACCCATCAAACACGGTGAATTCATTCTAACCTTCATCCTATCTATTTCAGACCTTTAAGACCACCAAATTATTTTACCACGAAGAGCACGAAGGCCACGAAGAAACCTTTACTTCGTGGCCTTCGTGCTCTTCGTGGTTTAAAAAAGAATCAACTCAATGTAGTTTTATCCGATACTAATGATAACCGTTTAAATTCATTTTATAATTTGTCAAGAACAAGGTTGCGCTGACCCATCAAAGGGTTGAATAAAAGATCAGAAACGGTTAGACGTTAAACCTGAAATGAAGAATATCCCCGTCTTTTACCGTATAATCTTTTCCCTCTACCCTGAGTTTTCCCATCTCTTTTAGCTTTTGTTCCGATTCAAAGGCAAAGAGATCTTCACAGTGATAGGTCTCGGCCCGGATAAAGCCCCGCTCAAAGTCCGAGTGGATCA
>Ga0265295_1003737_pt1 | contig 21599 bp, 12 predicted proteins | sample Munlansysbiofilm_FD_192503 | JGI IMG/M metagenome (GOLD analysis project Ga0265295, IMG submission 192503) | Leachate microbial communities from a municipal landfill in Southern Ontario, Canada - Methane capture system biofilm | ecosystem: Engineered > Solid waste > Landfill > Unclassified ...
AAAAGATTGGATTCAAAAAGATCATTAAAAGTTAAGGCCGCCATTATTTTACCGTTGTTAATGAGGATATAAAATCTCTCTTATTCAAATAAATTATTCGATTTATGCAACTTATCGATTTATGCAACTTATCGATTTATGCAATTTCTTCGATTTATGCAACTTATCGATTTATGCAATTTCTTCGATTTATGCAACTTATCGATTTATGCAATTTCTTCGATTTATACAACTTATCGATTTATACAACTTATCGATTTATGCAATTTCTCGATTTATATAATTTAAATAAATCAAAAAACGATTGAAATGATTATAAAAAGATTTGTTCAATATATATAAATTGTAAACGTAATTGTAAACTTTGTTGTTAAAAACGCGAATTTGAATAAATGGTCAATAAACGTTCAAAAAACAGTGTCAAATTAACGTACATAAAATAACTTAATTAATAAAATAAAACAAAAAACCGAATTTAGAAATCCGGTTTCGATAAAGCGTAAGCCGCAAAACAAATCAAAATACCGACGCCGACAATGGCAAATTGGCTGCTGTTTAAAGCCAAATTAAATCCGGTCAGCGGTGTTCCAAAAGCGTACCACGCGAAAAGAATAACGGACAATACGACAGATGCCGCCGTTACATATGTAATTCCTTTAATGCCATCCATTTTAAATCACCTGATGAATGGAAAGCTCTTTTAAATTTATATACTTTATCCATATCTGTTGATGAACTATTTAAAAAATGAAGGACAGAAAGAAGAGAAATGAAGAATGGATTTTAAAAATTTAAACGGTTTGCAATCTTTAATATATTTTTACGGATTGAAAACTTAATATTTGACATTTGGAAATCATAAATCAATATTTTAAATCAAATATTAAAAACCGAAAATCAATATCGAAAATCAGGTGCGGGATTCCGATAGAAACTGGATATTTAAAATCATAAATCGTTTACTTAAAAATCAGTACATTTTATTTTATTCTATTATACTATATTGTACTCTATTATATTATGTCAGATTCTATTATATTATATAATCTAACTAAATTAAAATCTAAATTAAAATAACCTAATTTAAAATAAAATAACGGCAGAGAAAAAATGAATCCGATTCAATATTATGACGCCAATCAAATTATCGGGCGGTCTATGACAATCATATTAGACAATGGAAAATTGGAAACGATTTCCAAAAACACTTCTAAAGGCGCGGGGATTCGCGCTTTGTGCCAAGGCTCTTGGGGATACACATCTATTGATGGTGAAACAGATTTGGAAGTCGGAATTAAAAACGCGTCGGAGCTTGCGATTTCGATGAACCGGAACACGCCCAAAGAAAGAATTGTTTTAGGAGACGTTCCGAAAAGAAAAGTGGCGGGCATGCCCCAAATTAAAATCAATCCGGAAAACATCAGCGCGGAGGAGAAAGTGGAATTGCTTCGCGAAATTGAAAAACACGCCAAAGCGGACGACATTAAAAGCACGCGCGTTTCTTATTCCGAAACCGTTTTAATGACACGTTTTATTAATTCCGAAGGGGTTGAAAAAGAATATCAAACAACACGCTGCGGTTTTTCGGTTTCCGCCGTCGCCGCAAAAGGAAACAATTATCAAGCCGGAAGAGAAAGCCGTTTTAACATTTCCGGGTATGAAATTTTTGATTTGAACAATCCTTTTGAATTGGCCAAAAACGCTGCGGACACCGCGCGCGCGTTGCTTGGCGCCAAAACGCCCAAAGGCGGCGCGCTCCCCGTGATATTAGACCCTGAATTGGCCGGCGTTTTTACGCATGAAGCGGTCGGGCACGCGTCGGAAGCAGATTTGGTTCTTCAGGGGGATTCGGTGTTGGCGGGAAAACTCGGAAAACAAATCGCGATTCCCGAAATCACGGTGATTGATGACCCGACAATTCCGGAATACGGTTATTACCCCTACGATGCCGAGGGAATCCCTTCTGAAAAGACCGTTTTGATTCAAGACGGCATTCTCAATTCCTATATGCATTCCAGAGAAACCGCCGGCGTTTTTGACTCGGTTTCCGGAAACGCGCGCGCGCAGGGATATTTAATGCCTGTCGTTCGAATGAGCAACACCTATATCGATAGGGGAGACGCTTCTTTTGAAGAAATGATTGAAGAAATCAAAGACGGCATTTATTTAATCGGCTCTCGAGGCGGGCAGGTCAACACGGGGGAAGGGGTTTTTCAATTCAACGCCGAGAAAGGATATCTCATCAAAAACGGAGAAATTTCGGATTTGGTTCGCGATGTTTCATTGTCGGGGCAAACGCTGGACATTTTAAACCAAATTAAGCGGGTCGGAAAAGATTTGAAATTACATGCCGGACACTGCGGCAAATCCGGTCAAACGGTTCCCGTAACCGACGGCGCGCCGCACATTTCTATTGAAAAAGCCACCGTCGGAGGGGCTTAATCATGTCAAATAAAAAGGTCTTTCCCGAGAATAAAATATCGATTTTTGAAATTCAAGATCAAATTGAAAAAGCCTTGTCGTTTTCGGAAAAACTCGGCGCCGCGGAGACGGAAATCGTTTTTTCGCTGAACGAATCGACCGGGATTCAATTTAAAAAAGATATTATCGAAACCGCCAAACAAAGCACAAGCGCCGGATTCGGGGTTCGCGCGGCGGTTAAAGGCGCGGTCGGATTTGCCGGAACGAATCTGCTCTCCGACCTTGAAAACACCGTTAAGACCGCGGTCACTTCCGCGAAAATCATGGAAGAAGATCCTCTTTTCAAATCATTTCCGGAAAAAACGGATTCTTATCCGTCCGTTGACGGCTTGTTTGATGAAAAAATCGTTGACATGAGTTTGGATGAATGTATCCGATGCGCGACCGATATGATTTCCGGCGTGTCGTCCGTCAAAAACATGATTCCGACGTCCGGCGGTTTTTCGCGCTCGGTCTCTTATTTTATGATTTCTAATTCAAACGGCTTATTCGCAAAAAGAAAAGGAACCGCCATATCGGGCTTTGCGGACGTGACGACATCGTCAGGCGCCGTATCGACGGCTTATGATTATGACGTTTCCCGAAAAAAAGACATTGATTTTTCAATCCTCGGAAAAAACGCCGCGGAGCTGGCGAAAAAATCATTAAACGGCATTTCTTTGGGCTCTGAAAAAATGCCGGTGATTTTCCATCCGTTTTCGTTTGCGGACATTTTAGAAAACACTTTGGCTCCGTCGGTGGACGCCGACAACATTCAAAAAGAAAGATCCGGATTGGGCGGCCGGCTCGGGGATGAAATCGCGCATTCGGATTTGTCCGTCATTGACGACGGAACACTTCCGGGCGGCATTTCAAGCAGCTCGTTTGATGACGAAGGAACGCCGACGCAAAGGACAAGTGTGATTGAAAACGGGGTTTTAAAATCGTATCTCTATGACAGTTACACGGCCGGAAAAGACAACGTCAAAAGCACGGGCAACGGGTACCGCAATTCTTACTCTTCCGCGCCGGGTGTGGATTTGAGCAATTTTGTCATCCGTTTCCCCCCAAGCGACGTGATTGCGGAGACAAAGCGCGGTATTTACATTCACACCGTTATCGGCGCGCACACGGCAAACGAAATTTCCGGCGATTTTTCCGTGGAAGGGCGAAACGCTTTTTTGATTGAAAACGGCGAAATTTCAAAACCGATTCAATCCGTCATGATTTCCGGAAACGTTTTTGAAATGCTCAAAAACATCGACGGCGCCGGATTTGATGTTCGTTCGGTCGGCGGAATCGTTACGCCCTCGATTCGAATTTCTGAGATGAGCGTGATTGGAGGGTAAAACGTTTAAAAGAAAACGAAACGGCTCATGCCGGGTTTAAATAAAATATAATTACGAGCACCGTAAATTTAACTTTGAAATAAAGTCGGATTTACAACAAATCCGAGTTTAGAATAAAATTCGGTTTACAATAAAATCGGATTTACATCAAAACCGAGTTTAGAATAAAATCCGGTTTACAATAAAATCGGATTTACACCAAAACCGAGTTTAGAATAAAATCCGGTCTTAAATAAATCGGTTATTAAATAAAATCGGTTTTAAAATAAATTCGGTTTAAAATAAAATCTGTTTAAAATAAATTCGGTTTAAAATAAAATCTGTTTAAAATAAAATCTGTTTAAAATAAAATCTGTTTGAAATAAATCTGTTTGAAATAAATCGGTTTTAAATAAATCGGTTTTAAATAAATCGGTTTTAAATAAATCGGTTTTAAATAAATCGGTTTTAAATAAATCGGTTTTAAATAAATCGGTTTTAAATAAATCAGTTTTAAATAAATCGGGTTTACAATAAAGCCGGGTTTTTATCAATTCGGATTTATAATCTTTAATGATTTATCGGTAAAAACCCCTTCATTTTTTCATTTTTATTTTTTAACGCGGATTGTTTTTTCACTTTACTTTTATGAATTCTTGTTTTTTTGTTGCTTGCGGCGGTTTTATTTTTTTTTATCCGGCGTTACTTTTTTATGGTCGTATCCGTATCGGTCTCCCGGTTTAGCGATTCATTTTTTTTCGTTAAACCGTTTCTATTTATATTTTGCCTGAAAAAAATCCATGAAAAAAGAAGGGTTGGGAAAAATAAAAGATTTGTAATTTTTACGGCGAATTCAAATGTATATTCTTTTTAAAGGCACAACTATTTAATAGGACATGTATCTTTTTTCAAACATAAATCTAATTCAGATTTAAGCAGCTGCTATTGTTTTCATAATGCAGGAGACTTATACAATTTACGACGGCTGTATAAATACAATTCATCATACAACTCATCATACAACTCATTTTTAATCGGTCCTTTTAAAAAATCAAAAACATCATTTTGAATAATCAATTTGAAGCGATTGAGGCGGGACCAAAGGAAGAACGGAGGAAATCTTTTGGTAAAGTATACATACATGTTCGGCGCGGGCCAAACGGAAGGAAAAAGTGATATGAGAAATCTCCTCGGCGGAAAAGGAGCGAATCTTGCTGAAATGGCAAATTTAAATATTCCTGTCCCTCCCGGGTTTACGATAACAACGGAAGCGTGTACGCATTATTTAGCGAACAAAGGATTAACGGATGAAATGCACGCGGAAATTTTAGCGGCGGTCGAAAAACTTGAAAAAACGACCGGCAAAAAAATCGGGGATGATACAGACCCTCTTTTGGTCTCCGTTCGTTCGGGCGCTCGGATTTCCATGCCCGGAATGATGGACACCGTTTTAAATCTCGGATTAAACGACAAATCCGTCGAAGGTCTTTCCGCCAAGACCGAAAATCCTCGTTTTGCGTATGATTGTTACCGCCGTTTTATTTCAATGTTCAGCGATGTCGTCCTCAACATTGAATTTAATAAATTTGAAAAAGAGCTGGAAGCACAAAAGAAAAAATCGAATGTCGAATCCGATACGGATTTGTCGGTGGACGATTTGAAAGAAATTATTGCCGCTTCCAAAAAAATCGTCAAGAAAGAAATGAATTTTGATTTCCCGCAAGAGCCGGAAAAACAACTGTTCATGGCGATTAATGCCGTTTTTGATTCCTGGAATTCTCAGCGCGCCATCACCTACCGTAAAATCAACGATATTCCGGGAGACTGGGGAACGGCGGTCAATGTCCAATCCATGGTTTACGGAAACATGGGCGACATGTCGGGAACGGGCGTCGCGTTTACGAGAAATCCGTCCACGGGCGAAAATAATTTTTTCGGAGAATATTTAATCAATGCGCAGGGGGAAGACGTTGTTGCGGGCATTCGAACGCCGTCTGAAATTTCCACATTGTCTGAAAAAATTCCGGCCGCGTACAAACAGTTAATCGATATCTGCAAAACGCTTGAAAAACATTTCAAAGATATGCAGGACATCGAATTCACCATTGAAGAAGGCAAGCTTTACATGCTTCAAACCCGAACCGGTAAGCGAACCGCCAAATCCGCGACAAAAATCGCGGTGGATATGGTTGAAGAAGGTTTAATCGATAAGAAAACGGCCATTATGCGCATCACACCCGCTCAAATCGATCAGCTCCTCCATCCGATGATTGATCCGGGCTGCCGGCAAAACGTGATTGCCAAAGGACTTCCGGCTTCACCGGGAGCCGCTGTCGGAAAAGTCGTGTTTACGCCCGAAGACGCCGAAGAGATGGCCGAAGCCGGCGAGAAAGTGATTTTGGTCCGAACGGAAACTTCTCCGGAAGATATCGGCGGAATGTTTGTCGCAGAAGGCGTTTTGACCGTTCGCGGCGGCATGACGTCTCACGCGGCCGTTGTCGGAAGAGGAATGGGTAAGCCGTGCGTTGTCGGTTGCGGTGACATTACGATTTCGGAATCCGATGACAAAAAGTTTTTTGTCGGAAATATGACCATTCATGAATTTGATTTTATCACCATTGACGGCAGCACCGGAAATGTCATTTTAGGTCAGGTTTCTTTGATTCCGCCGGAGATCAGCGAAGATATCGAAATTCTCCTCGGCTGGGCGGACGAGGTTCGAACGCTCGGGGTTCGCGCCAACGCCGATACGCCCGAAGACGCTCAAAAAGCATTAGATCTCGGTGCGGAAGGCATCGGTCTTTGCCGAACGGAGCATATGTTTTTTGATGATGAAAGAATTCCCGTCGTCCGCGATATGATCTTATCGGACACGGAAGAGGAGCGTAAAAAATACCTTGCGAAACTCTTGCCGATGCAAAAGGAAGATTTCCTGGGCATTCTTCGTGTCATGCAGGGAAAACCGGTCACGATTCGATATTTAGACCCGCCGCTTCATGAATTCCTTCCAAAAGTCTATGAGCTGAAAGAAGAGTTGGACGAGTTGAAGAAATCAAATGCCGCCGCCGCCGAAATCAAAGAGGTCGAAAGCATGATTGACCGCGTCGTCAATTTGCACGAGCTCAATCCGATGCTCGGCCACAGAGGATGCCGCCTCGGTTTGACCTATCCGGAAATCTACAACATGCAAACTTACGCCGTCATTGAAGCGGCTTGCGAACTTCAAAAAGAAGGCATCGCGGTTTACCCGGAATTAATGATTCCGCTTGTCGGACATGTTCGGGAGTTGGAATTGGTGAAAACGAATGTCGTTTGTACGGCTCAAAAGGTCATGGAAAAATACGGCGTGACCGTCGAATACACGGTCGGCACGATGATTGAATTGCCGCGCGCCACGATGACGGCCGATCAAATCGCTCGTGAAGCCGATTTCTTTTCCTTTGGAACAAACGATCTGACGCAAACCACATTCGGCTTTTCGCGAGACGATGTCGCGAAATTCATTCCCCTCTACATTGAAGACCACATTCTTCCGGAGGATCCTTTCGTTTCCATCGACAGAGAAGGCGTCGGCGAGCTCATGCGTATCGGCGTGGAAAAAGGCAAATCCACCAAACCCGATTTGCATATGGGAATCTGCGGCGAACACGGCGGAGAGCCGAGCTCGATTCACTTTGCCTATTCCCTCGGATTGGATTACGTCAGCTGCTCCCCCTACCGCGTGCCCATCGCACGCCTGGTCGCAGCGCAAGCAACGATTGAAAACGAAAACAAATAATTAAAAAACAAATAAACAATTTAAAAACAGAATCGGGGAACCATCCGATTCCATCTTTTTTTTCGTTTTATTCTTCTTCTTTTTTCTTTTTTGTTTTTCTTTTTTGTTTTTGTTTTTTGTTCCATTTTTATTTTTGCTCTATTTTTATTTTTATTTTTGCTCTATTTTTATTTTTACTTCGTTTTTATTTTTGTTTTATTCTTTTATTTCTATTTTCTTGGCTGTTTTTATATCTTTCAAAATCGAAAATTTGCGGATTGACCTCCAAAATCTCATTCAAAATCCATTTCATTTTTTTCATTTCAAAATTAATATTTTTTCAAAATCCCAAATTCCGCCCCCGCTCATTTTGATTTTGAGCAAGCGAATTTTGAGTGAGCGACAGCGAACGAAAAATAGGAAATTTGCGGATTGATCACTTCTCTTTTAAAAAACGGTTGGTGATTTTGATTTTTTTTATTGGGTCGAATCCGTTCGCTTTGTCACCGCCTTCGGCGGCGCCTGCAGCGAACGGTCGTTCTTGGGGTTTGACTAAAAAATCAAAATTTGCGGATGTCTCCCTAAAATCTCATCCAAAATTCACCTCATTTTTTTAATTTCAAAATTTAAATTTGACCGCGTTTTCGCTGTTCGGGCGGCATTTATTTTTTATTTGCCGCTTCCCGGTTTGTTTTTATTGTTTACCCTTCGGTTCTTTTTCCCGTCGTTTTTGAAAAATCAAGTCCTTCTGCCAAAATCAACGATAAGATATCCTCATCGCTTTCTGTTATCGTGTTTAAGTTTGGTCGGGCATTCTTTTTATTTATTTTCTTTTTACGGTTTATTTTTTGTTTTCAGTTTGTTTTTTTTATTTTTGTTTTCATTTTATTTTTGTTGTCGCTTGCTTTTTTAAATCTCATTCATATTTCATATTTTATAGTTCATTTTTTTGTTCAAATTAAAAAATATTTTATACCTTTTCTTCTTATTATTGTTAATTTTAATTTTTCTAATTATCATAATATGAATTGGAACAGGTCAAATGAATCCGAATGAATTGCCGCCGGATTGGTACGCCGTCTCTTCTGAAGAAATGTTTAAAACGTTTCAGACAAGTCCGGAAGGTTTATCAAACGAAGAAGCTGAAAGAAGATTGAAAGAAAACGGTTTTAATCGGCTGGAAGAGAAAGGAAAAAAATCTCTGTTCGCTATTTTTATCTCACAATTTAACGATTTGATGATTTGGGTTTTGATTGGGGCGGCCATCGTCACGGCTTATGTCAGTTATATGGAAGGGGAAATGCCGATTGATACCGTCATTATCGGAATCGTCGTGTTGTTAAATTCAATTCTCGGCACCGCTCAGGAATATAAGGCTGAGACGTCATTGGAAGCTTTAAAAAAGATGGCGGCGCCCAGTGCGCGCGTTTATCGAAGCGGGGCTTTAAAAATCATTCCCGCCGCCGAAATTGTCGTCGGGGACAAAGTCGTTTTGGAAGCCGGCGATTCCATTCCGGCGGACCTTCGAATTACGGAATCCAACTCCTTAAAAATTGAAGAATCCGCGTTGACCGGAGAATCTCAATCCGTGACCAAAACATCGGAAACTCTTATCAAAGACGCCGGGAAGAAAATCTCCTTGGGCGACCAAGTCAATATGGCTTTTATGGGAACGAATATCGTTTACGGTCGCGGAAGCGGTATTGTCACGGCGACCGGAATGAACACGCAAATCGGAAAAATTGCGGAGCAATTGTCGGAAACGAAGAAAGAAATCACGCCGCTTCAGAAAAAACTGAATCAGATTTCAAAATATATCTCCGTGATTGTTATTGCGATTGCCGTTGCCGTTTTTATAATCGGCTATTTCACCGAGCAAGACACACTGACCATGTTCTTAACAGCGGTTTCTTTGGCGGTCGCCGCAATCCCGGAAGGAATGGTCGCCGTTGTGACAATCGTTTTGGCGCTCGGCATGTCGCGCATGGCAAAAAGAGGCGCGCTTGTCCGAAGATTGCCGGCGGTTGAAACGCTCGGCTCGACTCAAGTGATTTGTTCCGATAAAACCGGAACGTTGACGCAAAACAAAATGACGGTGAAAAAATTATGGGTTTTTGAAGAAATTTCAGACCCGCATTCAAAAGAATTAATTCCGTTAATGGAAGCGTTTGCCGAATGCAACGATTCCCGAATCGATGAAAACAACAAAACATCGGGGGACCCGACCGAAAACGCTTTTTTGGATTATGTCTTAGAAAACGGCTTGAGAACCGTCGATGATCTTAAAAACCGAAAGCGTGTCGGAGAAATTCCGTTTGATTCAGATCGAAAAAGGTCAACCGTCGCCGTTTCAAAAAAAGAAGGCGGGTTTCGAATTTATGTCAAAGGCGCGGCTGAAAGCATCGTCGGTCGCTCCGTTTCCTCTTTAAGAAACGGGGAAATCGTTCCTATGACGGAGGACATGCGGCAAAACATTTTAAACGCGAATGAAGAAATGGCCGAACAAGCGCTTCGTGTATTGGCGTTCGCTTACAAAGACACGGATTCCGTTTCCAACATGGATATCGATCACATGGAAGAGACCGAGAACGACCTCATTTTCTGCGGTTTATCCGGCATGATCGATCCGGCCCGTCCCGAAGTGAAAGAAACGATTCGGCTTTGCAGACAAGCCGGCATCACCGCCGTTATGATTACGGGGGACCACAAGACTACGGCCGTTGCGATTGCCAATGATTTGGGTCTTTTGGAGGACGGCAGAATCGCGATTACCGGAGCGGATTTGGAAGAAATGAGCGATTCGGAATTGGATGCGCAAATCACAAATATCGGCGTTTACGCCCGCGTTTCTCCGGAGCATAAAGTTCGAATCGTGAATTCCTGGCAAAAGCGCGGAAAAATCGTGGCGATGACCGGAGACGGGGTAAACGACGCGCCGGCGCTCAAACAAGCCGACATCGGGGTTGGAATGGGAATCACGGGAACGGATGTTTCAAAAGGAGCGGCGGACATGGTTTTAACGGATGACAATTTCTCGACCATCGTCGTTGCCGTTCGCGAAGGCCGCGGCATTTTTGATAACATTCATAAAACCATCAGTTTCCTTTTATCCACCAACATCGGCGAGGTTGTCGCGATTTTAACCGCCACCATTCTCGGATTTACGCTGTTGTCCCCGATTCATATCTTGTGGGTCAACTTGGTCACGGACACATTTCCCGCGCTCTCTTTAGGCGTTGAGCCGCCCGAAGACGACATCATGGAACGAAAACCGCGCGACCAAAAGATTCCGATCCTAACGAAAAGCCAATGGTTCCATATTGTGATGACGGGAACGGTTGCCGCTATTTTAACTTTAATCGCGTATTTTTTCGGCAGCCGAGCCACCGCTCAAACCGGCGTGACCATGGCGTTTATGACGCTCAGTTTACTTCAATTGTTTGCCGCGCTCGGTTTTCAATCCGAGAGAAACAGCATCTTAAAGATTCACCCCAAAGAACACCCGTATTTGTGGCTGGCGTTTTTCAGCTCGGCCGCGCTTCAAGTCGTAATCATTGCCGTCCCCTTCTTAAGAGAGGTCTTTGATTTGGTTTTCTTGACCGCCGCACAATGGGGAATCATTTTAGCGCTTTGTTTGGTCATGCTTCTTTTCATCGAAATCAGAAAAGCGGTTTACCGTTACATGCATCGAAAAGCGCAAAATGAAGCGATATAAGTCAAAAAAATCATAAAAAAGAAAAACAGCTTCTTTTCGGAGCTATTTTTCTTTTTCTTTTTTTTTTCACTTTCTTATTTTTTTCTTAATTTTCTCTTTTTCTCTTTTTCTTATTTTTTCCCTTTCTTTTATGGTAGATTTTCTCAATTACACAAACCAGCTTGCAAACGCAAATACAAACCAACCGGCAAACGCAAATACAAACCAACCGGCAAACGCAAATACAAACCAACCGGCAAACGCAAATACAAACCAAGCGGCAAACGCAAATACAAACCAAGCGGCAAACGCAAATACAAACCAAGCGGCAAACGCAAATACAAACCAAGCGGCAAACGCAAATACAAACCAAATGGCAAACGCAAATACAAACCAAGCGGCAAACAGAAACGCAAACCAAGCGGCAAACACAAACGCAAATACAAACCAAGCGGCAAACAGAAACGCAAACCAAGCGGCAAACACAAACGTAAATAACAAACCGGCCTGCAAACGCAAATACAAACGCAAATACAAACGCAGAAAGAAAGCCGCATTTGTCTGAGAAATAGAGCCGCGCTAAACAGCGAAACCGTTGTCGCTTCTTAAAATTTAAAAAAAACAAGGGTGCTTTTTGTTTAATATTTTTGGGGTCAATCCGCAAATTTCCGATTTTTTTGTTCGCTTTGCTCACAAAAAAACGAAAATTAGCGGGGCGGTATTTGGGATATTTAAAAATATTTTCAAAACGAAAATTGAAAAAGTGAATAAGTAAAAACGGGATATGAAAAATACGAATAAATAAAAACAGAAGTGAAAATATGGAAATGAAAATATGAAAGTGAAATTATGAAAATAAAAAAGGAAAAAGTTGAACTTGAAAAATCAAATTCAAACTTTTAAAACATTTCGGATTTAAACTTTATTTTCCGAGAATCCTTCCACCGATACGTCGATTTGGACGGGGGGTTTTTTCGGGTCGTAAATTAATTCTTTGGTTTTGATTCGGATGTCTATGTCGGATTCGGAAACGTCGTTTTCTTTCATGTATTTGTAAATGTCTTTTTTGGCGAAAGACTCGGCGTAGTGGACGGCGGCTTCTTTTGTCGGAAAAGAGCGTTGGCCGCCGGTTGTAAACGTTGTGTAGCGAATAGTCCATTCTCCGCTTTCTTCTTCTTTGGATTCGACATTGATGCGGATTTCGACGCGTTTTGCCAATTTGCCGGCCAAACAACCGACGGCGTTTCCGACCGGATAATGCTCGGGCGCGATAATTTCGGCGTCTAAAAACTCATGCAATTCCGAAATAAAAGATTGAACCGGAGCGCCGATTAAAATAATCGGAATGTCGGCTTTAAAACGAAGGTAGGAATCGCTGCCGAAACGGTCCATAAAAAGGTTTAATTCCTCGCGTGAAAAAGTGTCGTTTAAGAAAAGAACAACTTCCGTCGCCATAATTTTGGCGAATTTGCGTTTGATGAAGCGACAAAAATCTTCTTTAGCCATATTGAACGTTTCCGCCAGTTTGCGCGCTCCGAGGTTTGAAATTTCCGCATCCCACCGTTCAAATTCACCGGTCACATGCAAAACGTCCGTCGGCGTGAATCCGATTAATTGAATCAAACGTTTATTAACAAGCGTCTCAATGATTTCAAAAGGCGCTTTTTCGTCCGGGAATTTTTTCCAATCCAAATCATCGATAAAACAAGGCTGATCTCCGATTTTATCGTAAACCTCTTTTTCTTCGGGGGACAAATGAGTCGCTTCATACCCGCTTCTTAAAACAAGCGTGGTTTTTTGCATAAACTCGCTCAATTCCATATTGTGCGCAATCCAGTGATCCTTAATGATTTTTAACAAGTTCGGATACATCAAAGAAGCGCGGCAAAGGGGAATGACGCGTCTCGGACCGATTCTTACGGAAGAGATTCGAGCGTCTGCGACGTTTTCGGCGTCAAACCAAATATGACTGTCGCCGCCGGCAGCAATTGTTTCCATTTTAATGGCGCGCACTTTGGTTTTCCATCCTCCGACCGTTGCGCCATAATCGGAAATTTGAGGGATGCCGTCTTCAATCATTGAAACGTCCGTACTTGTGCCGCCGACGTCAATCGCCAAACACGTTTCTTTGCCCGATAAAAAGGAAGCCCCAAGGACGCTGGCAGCCGGTCCCGAAAAAATCGTCTCGACCGGACGCTCCATCACTTCGTCAAACATGGCAACCGCTCCGTTGCACTTCAACATTGTGGTTTTAACATTCATCCCGCGGCGTTTTGTCTCATCCAAAACGGCTTCTAAAAAGGAACGCGCGACCGGCAGCAAAGATGCGTTTAAATACGCGGTAACTCCCCGCTCATAAGCACCGAGCGCGTGCGCCAATTCATAACCGCAAACAACAGGGTAGCCCGTCAATTCATGAATTAAAGCGCGCGCGGCAATTTCGTGTTCGGGGTTTAAAATGCTGTAAAAAGAAGAGACGGCAAAAGCATAAACATGGTCTTTCACCGACAAGACATATTCGCGAATTCCGTCCAAATCCAAAACTTCATTTTCATCGCCGCGATAATTGTGACCGCCTTTGACAACGGCGCAATGATCTTTTAAATGTTCCGGGATTTTTTGGGAGCCGATTAAAATAAGAGCAACCGGCGCTCCATTTTTTTCTAAAATTGTATTGGTCGCAAATGTGGTTGAAACGGAAAGCAATTTCACTTTTTTCAACAACTCCGAATCCAACAAATCCAATACATTTTGAATCCCGCCGAGAGGATTCGGATAAGTCGTCAACGCTTTTTGCGACTGCAAAATGAATCGTTCATCCATATTCACCAAAGCGGCATCGGTGTATGTGCCGCCGGCGTCAATCCCTAAGGAAATATTGTCTGAATGGTTTGGCAATAAAATCAACCTCCAATATAAATCATAAATTTTTCTTCCATTTCATCCCCCAATGAAATGAAAGCTTTTTCAATCACTATTCAAATGGTCATTTATACAATTAAACCTTTTTCAATTCTTAAAAAAATAAAAATCGTATGATTTATGAAATGAGATTTTGAAAAGAGATTTTGAAATGAAAATTTGAAATGAGATTTTGAAAAGAGATTTTGAAATGAAAATTTGAAAGAGATTTTGAAATGAAAATTTGAATGAAAATTTGAATGAAAGTTTGAATGAAAATTTGAAATGAATATTTGAAATGAAAATTTGAAATGAAAATTTGAAATGATATTTTGAAAAGAGATAATTTATATAAATATTAAGGGCGGTATAAAAGGTATGAAAGCATGTATTATGTGCGGCGGAACCGGCACACGACTTCGTCCGCTAACATTTAAAAGGCCTAAACCGATGATTCCGATATCCAATAAGCCTTCCGTTCTTCATTTAATTGAACATTTATCTAAAGAAGGATTCAGCGATATCGTTATGACACTCGGATATAAGGGCAATGAAATCGAAAAAGAATTGGGCGACGGCAGCATTTACGGGGTTCATATCGATTATGTTTATGAAAAAGAAAAACTCGGAACCGCAGGAAGCGTTAAAAATGCGCAGCACTATCTCGGTGATGAGCCTTTTATCGTTGTCGGCGGCGATCATGTGATGACGCTGGATTTGCGGGAAATGTTTCGCTTTCATCAAAAAAATGATGCGGATGTCACAATCGGCCTTTTATCCATCGACGATCCGAGAGAATTCGGTATTGCCGATATGGATATTAACGGTCGGATTTTAAGGTTCTTTGAAAAACCCAAAGCCGGCGAAATTTTCAGTAATCTTGCCAGCACCGGAATTTATGTTTGCAATCCTTCTGTTTTTGATCGTATTCCAAGCGGAACAAAATTTGATTTTGCCAAAGATTTGTTTCCGGCAATGTTGAAAACCGATGAGAAAATCAACGGTATTTTGGTTCGCGGAAAATGGACGGATGTCGGAAGCGCCGGCGCTTATCGTGATGCTCAAAAATGGGTTTTGGATGATATGAATGAAACCGTTTTGGAAGGAAATTTTATTTCAAACGGAAAAATTAAAGGACCGCTTCGTGTCGGAACCGGTGTTTCAATCGGCAATCAATCGTCATTGGTCGGACCGATTGTGATTGGCGAAAACACAAAAATCGGAGAACGCGTTTTAATCGGCCCGTATTCCGTTATCGGTTCTGATTGCATCATTGAAGACGATGTCAAAATTTTATCGTCTTATGTTTTTGACGGAACAAAAATCGGAAGAGAAACGACATTATCGGGCGCGATTGCCGACAGCGACTCGGACATCGGCGCACGGTGCAGTTTGGAAAACGGGACCATCATAGGACCAAACGCGCAGCTGAAAGACGGTGTAACCATCCATTCCGGCGTTAAAATTTGGCCCGAAATCCAAGTTTCAAAAGACACAAACGTCAAAGAAGACTTGCTCAACGAAAAATACGGAACCGATATCAGCGGATCATAATCTTTTCAAGCGGATCACTGTTCCGCAAACGCAAACGGCACGCCAACTTGCAAAACGCAAACGGCATGCCAACTTGCAAAACACAAACGGCATGCCAATTTGCAAAACACAAACGGCATGCCAATTTGCAAAACACAAACGGTATGCTAACTTGCAAAACACAAACGGCACGCCAACTTGCAAAACACAAACGGTACGCCAACTTGCAAAACACAAACGGTACGCCAACTTGCAAAACACAAATGGCGCGTTAATCCGCAAACACAAACGGTACGATAACTTGCAAAACACAAACGGCACGCTGGCCCGTAACGACAGGCCGACTTGTAAATGAAAACGGCCGGTCGTCTGTCATAAAAATGCGCCGCGCCCAAACAACGAAATAACGCTTGGTTTTTTAGAGAAAAAAAGAAAAAACAGACGTTCGCTTTTTGAAAAAGAATTGGAAAAACAGACGTTCGCTTTTTGAAAAAGAATTGGAAAAAACAGACGTTCATTTTTTAGAAAATAAACGGAAATGGGAAAAGTTTCTTGGAGAAATATAAAAAACGGCGATGTTTTTTATTTGAGACTTTAAAGCTTTTCATTTGTTTTTCTTAATTGAAAGCAAAATTCATTAAATCATTAAATTTAAATCAATTTAAATATTCAAACTTTATTTTATAATTTTTAATTATAATATCATAAAACAAAAGATTTTATAATGACCTCGGTTTATAGTAGAAATCGTTTTGAAAAACAAGTCGTAAAAACAAAATCATTTATAATATTAAAAATTTGTAAAAATTATTTATGTTTATTTCTATTCTAAAAATCTGTTAAGAAAAACAGAATTCGTACAAATCTTGCAATGGAATTGATGTGTTCAGGCGAAACCGATGGTGAACTATAAAAAATTATTTTTTATCAGCTTAACAATCAGCATTCTTTCAGCGGTTGCCATCATCTTTTTAACAACCGACGCCGGAACGATTGAATCTCTGAAACAAATTCGGGTCGAATATATGATTTTGGCATTGGGCGTTCAATTTCTCTCTTACGTCTTAACCGCCCGAAAAACAAAATTTTTATTAAGATCTCTCGGGTATCATATTCGAACAAGACAAGCGCTTGAAAATGTTTTAACGGGTATTTTATTGGCTTCCCTCACGCCGGCTTCCGTCGGGGGCGAGCCCGTTCGAATCTTATTGCTTCGAAAAAATACGAACGTTCCGGTCGGAAAAGCCACCGCCGTCATTTTTATGGAACGTTTTTTAGACGCGCTGTTTATTTTTTCAGCATTGCTTCCGTCCCTTTTCATATTGAAGTCTTTCCTTTCCAAAGAACACGGCATTTGGGGCGTTGACACTCTTTTATTCATCGGAATCATCAGTTTATTCTTTTTATTGCTGATTTTAGTCTACACCATCCTTCACCCAGAGTTCGCAAAAAAAATCAGCCGCAAAATACTGATTTTTGCGGAAAAGAAAGCGCCTGAAAAACACAAATCCAAAATCAATAAAATGATTCTCATCTCGGAAAACGAAGTCGATTTATTTCATTCCAGTTTCAAACGATTCGTTTCCGTCGGCAAATTGAATTTGCTTATCGCGATATTTTATACCGTTTCTTATTGGCTGATTCGATACTCCATTTTATGGCTCATTCTGCTCGGTTTAAACGTTCAACCGGACTTGAAATTGTTGTTTGCCGCGCAAGTGGTGCTGTCAATCATTATGACGATTCCCGCAACGCCCGGCGCCAGCGGAATTACGGAAATCGCGGCGTACGCGCTTTATTCTCTTTTCGTTCCCTCCTCCTTAATCGGCGTGACGGTAATCGCATGGCGCGCGGTGACATATTACGTTAATATAATCGTCGGTTTTTTGGCAGGCTTAAAAGTCATTCGGAAATACGGCGTAAACGCATTCGGCTCTTCTCCTGCGGAAACGGATGTTTTAAAACCGGATTGATTAAAAAATCGGGTCGTTGAAATGATATCTATTTATATTAAGTCCAAATAAATAAGGCGTCATAGCACTTTTTCTTAATTTGTTCCTGCACGGTTTAAGCAGGCTGAAAATTTTATCGGTGTATCAAAATATGTATATTAATAAAAATTGTGTCGGATGTAGTCAATGCGTTGCATTTTGCAAACACGACGCGATTATTGCAAAAGGAAAAGCCGTCATTACGCAAAATTGCAAAGAATGCCGTGTTTGTATTACGTATTGTCCTATGAAAGCCATTCAACCCGGACAGGAGGTCAGAAAATGACAGATAAAAAAAGAAAAGCCGTTATTGTCGGATCCGGTCTCGGCGGTTTGTTGACGGCGGCAAGTTTGGCCAAAGACGGATGGCAAGTGGATGTTTATGAAAGATTATCATTAATCGGCGGGCGTTTTGCAAACATCGAATACAAAGGATATCAACTTTCAACAGGCGCGCTTCATATGATTCCGCACGGAACGAACGGGCCGCTCGCAACACTTTTAAAGGAACTCGGAGCCGAGTTTGAAATCGTTCCCTCCTCTCCCATGGCGATTGTTCGCATGCCGAAGAATCGGGAAGAGAAAAGTTACAAAAACGGCTATGAAGATATTCACCATACCGAGTTTAAAAAACATTTGACTTCCAAAAACAAGCGGATGATGATTCTTTTAACGCTCGGTTTTAAATTCGGGATCATTCGGCCGGGAAAAATCGGTTTTAAAACATGGTATTCCAAATACATTCAAGACGATCGAATCGACCGTTGCGCGGACTCTTTTGCCGGCTGGGCGCTCAGCACGACGGCCGATGAAGTGACAACGAAAGAAATTTTTGAGATTCTTTATAATGTTGTCCGATACGGCGGACCAGGAATTTTGGTCGGCGGCTGTCAAACCGCGATTGATGAATTGGTTCGAATCATTTCATTGTACGGCGGCACTGTTCATACCGAATCCGAAGTGACGAAAATCATCGTCAAAGAAGGGGAAGCCAAGGGCGTTGTTGTCAATAATCAAAAAATTGAAGCGGATTTGGTCATCAGCGACATCGGTCACAAAGAAGCGTGGGAGTTGTGTGATTTTGACGGGGTGTCTTGTGATTCCGGTTCTAAAATCCTGTCTCTTTCTTTTCCGGCTTTTAAAGAGTATGAGGAAAAGCTGCGCGATATGAAGCCTTCGGCCGGACTGAAAATCTGTTTTTCATCGGACGAGCAGATTTTGCCGGACGGGTGCAGTTTGATGTTGACACCGTATGCGCGACGAATCAACGGTTTAAACGAGGTGACAAACGCGGATCCGAATTTGGCGCCTCCCGGAAAACATTTGGTGATGTGTCATCAGAGGACGGCGTTGGACCGTTTGGAAAACATCGACGAAGAAATCGAACTCGGCCTTTCGGACCTCAAAGATTTGTTCCCCGATAAAAACATCGACGTTTTAATGATTCAAGTGCATCACGGCAGATGGCCGGTCAATCGCGCTTTTTCGGGAACGGATTTCGGAAACGAAACGCCCGTCTTAAATTTGCTGGTTGTCGGCGACGGCGCGAAAGGAGAAGGCGGCATTGAAATTGAAGGAATCGCCTTGGGCGTCAGAAAAGCTTTGAAAATCATTCAAAACCGGTATAAATGAAATCAAATGATAAAATCAAATGATGAAATCAATGATAAAATCAAATGTTGAAATCAATGTTGAAATCAATGATGAAATCAATGATAAAATCAAATGTTGAAGTCGAATATAAAATCAAATGGTGAACCTAACCGGTGAACTCAACCGGTGTATCTAACCGATAAATTCACCATTTCAAAATCGACTCCTTTCAAAATGAAAAAATCGGAGGAACGAATAATGAAAAACAGTCCGATTACTTATTCTAAAAATATTTTTATTCCCGTGACAAACGTTTGCCGAAATAAATGCGCTTATTGCGGTTTTCAAAGGTCGGCTCTTCATAAGGACGCTTTTTTAATGACCGAAAAAGAAGTGATTTCCGCTTTTGAGAAAGGCGCCGCGGCTCAATGCACGGAAGTTTTATTCACATTCGGGGAGTCGCCGGAAGAGGAAATCGGTTTTTTAAATCGTTTCGGAAAACAGCTGAGAGATTCCGGTTTTGAAACGGTGATTGAGTATACGACGGAACTTTGCCGTTTGGCGCTGGATTGCGGGTTACTGCCGCATGTCAACGGCGGCGTTTTGTCTTTTGAGGAATTGAAAAAAATTGCGCCGTTGAACGCCAGCATGGGTTTGATGCTTGAGACGACCGCCGATATTCCGGCTCATAAAGATTGTCCCGGAAAAGTCCCGGCGGTGCGGTTGGAAATGATTGAAAACGCCGGGAAATTGAAAATGCCGTTTACGACGGGACTTTTAATCGGAATCGGAGAAACGCGAACAGATTGGGTTAACTCTCTTTTGGAAATTCAAAATCTGCATGATCGATACGGTCACATTCAAGAAATAATTTTACAAAATTATACCCCCAACTCCGGTCAAACGCAAACCCTGAAACAAATTCAAACTCCGGGTGAGCTGATTCCGATTCCGGAAAAGATATTTTCAAATACGGAAAAATCATTTTCAAATTCGAATGAGCCGATTTCATATTCGGAAAAGCCGATTTCAAATCCGGTTTCATCGGCTCCGCCCCCAAATGATTTTCAAAGTTGCGCGTTAAACCCGCCGACAAAACAGGATATGATAGATTTGATTCTTTTAGCAAAAAAAATCCTGTCGCCCGATATTTCCATTCAAGTACCTCCGAATCTGATTCCGCCTCTCGAACTGATTCAATACGGCGTCACGGATTTGGGCGGTATTTCTCCGGTGACGATTGATTACATTAATCCGGAATCCGCGTGGCCGGAAATTGAGAATATGAAGGCTTTGTTGAATTCAAAAGGGTATGAATTCAAAGAGCGGCTTCCCGTTCACCCGAAATATGTCAAAGCCGGATGGTACGGCTCGGAAACAAAAAAGCGGATTCTCGAATTATCGGATGAAGACGGTTATCGCAAGTATTGAAAATACGAAGGACATTTTTGCTGTATGAGGTCCGGCCTTGTCACAAATCCGCCTTACGGTTTGCGTTTTTCAATTCCGTTGCCATTTACGTTTTTGATTCCGTCTGTCATTTGCGTTTTTGATTCCGTCTTTCATTTGCGTTTTTGATTCCGTCTTTCATTTACGTTTTTGATTCCGTCTGTCATTTGCGCTTTTGATTCCGTCTTTCATTTGCGCTTTTGATTCCGTCTTTCATTTGCGTTTTTGATTCCGTCTTTCATTTGCGTTTTTGATTCCGTCTGTCATTTGCTTTTTTCAATTTCGGTTTTTATTTCCGTTTTTGGTTTAGCGTCCCATCCGTTTTTGATTTCAACCGTTTCAAAAATCCGTTTGTTTTTTGATAAACGAATATTTATTAATGTTTGTTTTGAATATTATTCATCGCAAAATTATTCTGCGTTGTTTTCATTTTATATTTTTTAAATATGCTATGACAAAAGAGAGGGTTATGTATGGATAAAACCGGAGAAATGTTTTACACGACATTTGAAAAACATCAATACAAAAACAAATTGCATGTTTTTGATTTGAGGCAACTTTTTGAAAAAACGAGACGCGGCGATTTTGATTACGGCAGTCCGTATCATTTCGAAACGCTGAAAACCGCCCCCCAAACGGACACGATTTTCTTTTTGGCGCCGAATCCTCTTTCTTTCCAAAAAAACGTTTATTCTGATTCTATTGCTCAAGGCGGTGTTGTTTCATGTTCAATCTGCTGAATACCAACGCGGAATATTCCGAAAAAATGAAAACCATTCTCAAATTGAGATGGGATCCCGTGGCGGTCAAACTTATAAAACCCGGAGAAGAGTATCCCGACGGACCCGTTGAGCCCGAATCGTCACTCAGCCACTGCCAAGCCGTTTTCAGAG
>Ga0265295_1003741_pt1 | contig 21566 bp, 15 predicted proteins | sample Munlansysbiofilm_FD_192503 | JGI IMG/M metagenome (GOLD analysis project Ga0265295, IMG submission 192503) | Leachate microbial communities from a municipal landfill in Southern Ontario, Canada - Methane capture system biofilm | ecosystem: Engineered > Solid waste > Landfill > Unclassified ...
GGAAGGTTCCTCTTGAGATTCTGTTGTAAGTGCAGCATGATAGTGGCGTGAAGCATAGTTATCTATAGCGTGAGGGGAAATGGGTGAGTGGAGAAGGTGGGTGTGGCTTGTAGCCGCATTTGTGGCATCTCAACCTTCTCAACCCTCTCAACCCTCTCAACTTTCTAAACATAAACTGCCCTTAGGAAAATGCCTCCGGCATTTGTGGCAATCAGGAGCTTGCCACCCCAAATGTGGGTGTGGCTTGTAGCCGCATTTGTGGCATCTCAACCTTCTCAACCCTCTCAACCCTCTCAACCTTAATTCCTCCCAAAATCGTACATCGTACATCGTACATCATAAATCGTACATCATAAAATAATCATCATTATCACATCATTAACATTGCAGCCCGTATAAAATCCGGGCAGAATAGCCCCTGCTTGTTCGAGAATTGTAAAGGAATCAAAATTGATTAGTGCATCATCTGGGTTACCAACATCTTGGAGCATTTTGAGGGTATCTTGGTTTACTACGGAGCCTCCGTTTTGGGCAAGATTATCGTTGCCATCGGTGGCAAAGGCACAAAGCGTAAGCTCTCTGGATAAAGATAAGGCATTGGCAAAGCAAAGTGCCAGGTGGCTTAACCGTCCGCCTTTTCCCTTCGCTTGTACTTTTAGATTGCATTCACCGCCAAAAAGATAGATTCCGGGCTTTGCCTTCATTGCATATTTAGCCAGAGCCTTAGCGAAAGTGGTGGCATCATCTTGCAAGAAGTATGGCGAAACATACACATGCAACTGTGGGTAATGGCGTTTTAGAGCTTTTGCCAGAAGCTTCAGGAAAGCTTGATTATCACCGATGATCACGTGATTATGAGCGTTTTGCAGATAAAAGGGTCCGCTACCAATAATAGCGGGATCATTGCCGGGCACATCGGAGAGCAGGAATACACTCAGTTTATTACCTTTATAGTATTTAGCTGCTTTGCCGCCCTTAACTGCTGAATACTGTTTACGCTTGGCATTTATCTGCGCTATATCCAAACCGCTTTTTAATAAGAGGGAATTGAGAGCGCACAGATCCTCAAGAGAATAGTTATTTGCCGGAATTTCGAAAAGAGCGGAACTTCCTCCAGAAAGCAGCACCAAAAGCTCGTCCTCAAACGGTATATTCTGAAGCCAGTTTACTATGTATCGGCTATGATTAATTGAATTTGCGTCTGGGATGGGATGTCCGGCTTCCAGGATTTGGGCAGCGAAAGAGGGGCTCTCAATCTGGGGATGGAATCCATATTTACTGAGGATGATACATTTTCCTAATAGATTTTGGTTTATGCTATTAGAGGCAATAAACGCCATCTGCCAGGCAGCTTTTCCCAGCGCCAGGATGTGGCAGGGCTGAGTTAGCTTTCTATAGCGCAAGGCTTCGCTAAGTATGGGATAGCGGATAAACTCTGCCAATGCTTGTTTAATAATGGTTTGCAGAGATTGTTTATTGATGTTGATCATAGATAGATGCACGCAGATTAGTAATAATCAAAGCCGGTGCGGAGCAGACGGCAGCGGAAGAGTTCGGTTTTTTCGAGCCGCAAGATTTCGGATAGAACATCATATAATGAAGGGCTTTGTAGGCTTTTGTGCAGATTTAAGCCATCTGGGGAGATTGAAATAGAAAGGATAATCTTTTTGAGATCGTAGGTCTTAGAGCGTTTGTCTGTTTGCTTGGTATAGAATATGCTTCCGGCATTGGCAAAAAAATGCAGCCGATTCTTGATCCGCTCAAGTTGGTCGCTGTTTAGCTGTAAGCTAAGATACTCGGAACTGGGTAGGGCAGCTTTGCCTTTAATGGGTTCACATGCGGTAAGAGTAAAATCTGGAATGCGGCTTCGGCTTAATTCACTGAGGATGGTTTCTGCTGCAAGAGGCTCATAAAAAGAGATATCAAAGTATTCGGCAAAGCTTTCCACGCCGACGGGAAGCGGTGGGGAAAGACTAACTTTGGGATGGGGAGAAAAGCCCATTGTAAAAACAGTAGGCAGTTCTAATATGGCAATCCGGCGAAAGAGCATCCGCATCCAATCAAGATGCGAGATAAAGCGCAGGAGTCCGGTTTTACGGTAAAAAATGCGATAGCGATATTGGGTTTGAGGATTGTACTGGTTCGTATGAGCCGGTTGGGGAGATGGCGGTAAGGCTTGCAGGGGTGTGGCATCTTGGGTGAATATTTTATCATCACACACGCCGCAGAGCTGGCAGAGTTCGCGACAATCTTGGCTGGATTCGGCTTTTAAGGCTTTTTCATATTCGCTAATGAGGAATTTTTTGCATACTCCAATATCTATAAAATCCCAAGGTAGAGGTTCTGAGAGATCTCTTTGGGCAGTAAAATCAGAGCTGGAGAGCTGTTCTGCGGCAAAGGCGTTTTGCCAGATGCTCCAATCCCAAGTTTCATTCCAGCCGTCGAAGAGGGCACCATGCTGCCAGGCGTGATACAGCACTTTTGCCATGCGCAGGTCACCACGTGTGATACATGCTTCCAAAATCGAGTTTTCGATGGTGTGGTATTTCAATTTTATATTGCGGTTTTTATAGAAGGCACTTTTGATGCTTTGAGCACGCTTTAATAAGACGTCTGCTTCTGCCATGGCACACCATTGGAAAGGGGTAAACGGCTTTGGAGTGAAAGGGGAGATGCTTACATTTATATTCATGCGTTTGTTAGCGGTAAGATTGATGCGCTGGATAAGATCGACAATCGCCTGAATATCCGTATCGGTCTCACCGGGCAGACCAATCATGAAATAGAGCTTGATCTTTTGCCAACCAAGCTTCTTGGCGATTTCTACCCCGTGCAGGATTTCTTCTTCATTGAGGTTTTTGTTTATAACATCCCGCAGGCGTTGAGAACCGGCTTCCGGAGCGATGGTAATGCCCTCTCTACCCAAGCTTTGCATCAAGCTCACCAGGCGGTCGTCTAAACTGTCTACACGCAGAGATGGCAGCGAGATGTGAGTTTTGCTGGTGTTTAGTGAATCTAATAGGGCAAAAAGGAGCTCGCGAATACAGGAATAATCGCTACTGGAGAGGGAAATTAAGCCGGCCTCGTCCCAACCGCTGTTTCTTACTTCGGCAAGCAAGTTATCCAAGATATCCTGAGGATTACGTTCTCGTACGGGGCGATAGAAGAATCCGGCATGACAAAATCGGCAGCCTCTGGAGCAGCCGCGCATAATTTCGGCAACATAGCGATTGTGCGTAGCCAATTGCCAGCTAAGAAGCTGGGGGCTGTGCAAGTTTGCGTTTTGGGCAAATCCGGAATATTTACGGCTGGAGATAGTTTTGGAGACTGGGGAGATGTTGAAAGGATTGTCACCAGAGTGCATTGGCACCCAACAGCTTTCTAATTTGCTAAGTTGCTCTATGCGGTCGTTGCGACTGGGGTATGCCTGCAAGATTTGGGCAATTTCCACTATCGCTTCTTCGGCTTCGCCCATAAAGAATACATCTATAAACGGAGCAAGAGGTAAAGGATTTGTGGCACAGGGACCGCCAGCCATTAGGATGGGATGATTTTTGCGGCGATCTTTTGAAAACATTGGAATCCTGCTACTGTGGATTAACTGTAATACATTACTAAAGGTAAGCTCACTTTGTAAAGTAATACCCAAAAGATCAAATTCGGCGGCAGCAATGCGACTTTCCAAACCGAACAGCGGGATTTGCTCTTCGTTCAGTAAGTCCAGCAAATCCATCTTGGGAAGATACATGCGGTCTGCCATGGCATAAGGCAGGCGGTTGACAATGCTGTAAAGTATTTTTAAGCCCAAGTGAGATACGCCCAGTTCATACAGATCAGGAAAGGCAAAAAGCATGCGGATAGGGTACTGCTCAAAGCTTTTGCGTATGGCGTTGATCTCGTGATCTATGTAGCGAGAAGGCTTTTCCACTAAAGGCAGAAGGTGCTCGATATTTACCATGATATATACCTTCATATATTAATGAAATCAATGGGAGGAAAGCAGACGGATTTGGTCAAGGTATTTTATGAATTGCGCTTTCCTGCGGCTGCAGAACCACTTCAAACGAGCGAAGATATCAAATATCTGTTTTGCTGCATTACCGCTGCTGAGGATTTGTTGGAGCATAAAGAGTGTTGTTATGTATAGAGTTTACAGATTGCTCTGCTTGTTTTAAGAGTAAAAGAAAAGCGGAAAATACGATTATTTTGCTGTTACTAAATAAAAGACTTTACAAAAAGAGCCTATTCAAAATTGTGGAATTCTCAAATGTCGTTAGGAGTTACATATGTCAGACAAGGTGCGTGAAACCAGCAGCAAGGCTGCTCTAAAAGAAATGAAAGAAGATTATCTTCGCATGCTCGAAGATTCCTTTCAAAACACAAATGAAATCAAAAAAGGCGATGTTGTAGAAGCCCCGATAGTTACAATCACGGATAATTTCCTGATCGTAAACTTGGGGGGGAAATTCGACGCCTATGCAGAGATTAGCGATTATTCCGATGAAAAAGGCACTCTCCAGCTTCAAGTAGGAGATGTTCTCAAAGGTTACGTAGTGGATCAGACCGATCAAGGCTACGTAGTTGGCAAAAGCCTCACCAAACAGCATGTGGACAAACAGTCAATCCGTGATGCTTATGAAAAGAAGATTCCGGTGCAAGGAAAGGTCTACTCGGTTACCAAAGGGGGATTTAGCGTTGATATTCTCGGTGCCAGAGCCTTTTGTCCGATATCGCAGATTTCGGTACGCCCGGTGGATGACACCGCCGCATTTATTGGTCAAAACCTTGACTTTATGGTGATTGAGTGCTCGGAAAATTGTCGTAGGATCGTGGTTTCTCACCGTCAATTGGCAGAACAGGAAGCGAACGAGAAAAAAGCGGAAGCTTTGGCAAAATTAGCTGAAGGCGAAGTTGTTATGGGTAAAGTAATGCGCATGACCTCTTTTGGCGCTTTTATAGATGTAGGCGGAGTGGAAGGCTTGATGCATGTATCCGAAATATCTTGGCAACATGTTATCAAACCGCAAGATGTGCTTAAGACAGGACAGGAAATAGAAGTGAAGATACTTTCCATAAAGGGAGATAAAATTGCTCTTTCCTTAAAAGCCTTACAAGAAAATCCCTTTACTCAAGCCCTTAGCGAAGTTAAAGAAGGGGATGAAGTAAATTGCCGGGTTTTACGCCTGCACAATTTTGGTGCTTTTGCCGAACTCAAACCCGGAGTGGAAGGTCTGATTCCTGTATCGGAAATGAGCCGCAACCGCAATATTGCCCATCCTCGTGAGATACTCAAAGAAGGGGATTACGTTCAAGTACAAATCCTACGAATAGATCCTGATACACAAAAAATATCTCTTTCACTTAAGGCTTTACAGCCCGATCCTTGGGACAAGCTCGAAGAAGTAGTAAGCATCGAAAAACCCTTCACCGGAGTGGTGGAATCCTCTACCAACTTTGGTGTATTCGTTACTATTAGCGATGGGATAACCGGTTTGCTGCCTCGCTCTCGTGTGCGTAAAAGCGATACCTTCAAAAGTGGTGATGAAGTGGAACTTATGGTTACCGCTATAGATCGCGAAAACCATAGAATTACTTTAGATTACACCGATCGCACCCCCGAAGAGATTGCTGCTGCCAGCCGTCCCCGCAATGAAGATCGTGCCCCGCGTGAGTCTCGCGATGGCGGATATAGGGGAGATCGTGATTTTGGCGGAAGAAGAGGCGGAAGAAGCCGTGGTGATGATGAATGGCGTAAATATGCCAATCAGAAAGCACCTGTAGTAGACGACAATCCTTTCAAAGATTTATAGATAATGGCAGAAAACCAGTTTATCAAGCTTCGCAAAGAGAAGCTGGCAAAGCTGCGTTTATTGGGAATAGACCCCTATCCCGTGCAAAGCCAACGTAGCCACAAAATTGCTCAGGTTTTGAAAGATAAAGAATCCTGGATAGAAAGTAACAGCATAGTTACGCTTGCTGGTCGTTTAGTAGCGATGCGCCGTCAAGGTAAAATCGGGTTTGGCAATATTGAAGACGACAGTGGAAAGATTCAGCTTTATGTTTCGCAAAGTGAATTGGGCGAAGAAAACTACGGCTTATTCAAGCTTTGCGATGCCGGAGATTTTATCCAAGCAAGCGGAAGCCTCTTTTACACTCAGGCTGGCGAGTATTCACTAAGATGCACGTCTATCAAGATGCTCAGCAAAAACATCAGACCTCTGCCCGCAGTTAAGGAGAAGGTTGTAGACGGGAAAGCTATCCGTTATGACGAATTTGCCGATATTGAACTGCGCTATCGCAAACGCTACTTGGATCTGCTACTCAATCCCGCTCAGCGCAAAGTATTTGAATTGCGTTCACGGATTGTATCCGCTGCCCGTAGATATATGGATTCGCGGGGATACATAGAGGTAGAAACGCCAATTTTACAGCCTCTGTACGGCGGCGCAAATGCCCGTCCGTTTATTACCCATCACAACACTTTAGATGTGGATTTGTATCTGCGCATAGCGGTGGAGCTTTACCTAAAGCGCCTCATTGTAGGCGGTTTTGAGCGTGTTTATGAGATTGGGAAGAACTTTCGTAACGAAGGAATGGACCGCACGCACAATCCGGAATTTACAATGATGGAAAGCTATGAGGCATATTCGGATTTAAATGGCATGATGGATTTGGTGGAAGGCTTGATTAAGCATCTTGCCCTCGATGTGGTGGGCAAGGATACCTTTGTGTATCAGGGACACACCGTGCATTTGGGAGCTAAGTGGCGCCGAGCCTCGATGCCTCAACTGGTGAACGAAGCAACGGGTATGGATGTACTAACAGAAAGTGAAGAGGTACTTCTTGCTTTTTGCAAAAAGCAAGAGCTTGATATTCCGGAAGGAAGTGCCAAAGGAAAATTGATTGCTCTTATCTATGAGCAATTTGTAGAAGAAAAGCTGATAGAGCCTACCTTTGTGTGTGATTTTCCCAAGGAAATCTCTCCGCTTGCCAAATCCAAACCGGAAAACCCCTTATTGGCAGATCGCTTTGAGCTTATTATTGCCGGTGGTGAATTTGCCAATGCCTTCAGCGAGCTAAACGATCCTTTGGATCAACGTGAACGCTTGGAAGCTCAAGCCAGATTGCGTGCTATGGGTGATGACGAAGCCAATGTGGTAGATGAAGATTTCTTAGAAGCCTTAGAATATGGGATGCCACCTATGGGAGGACAGGGAATCGGTATAGATCGCTTGGTGATGTTGCTTACGGAGAACGATTCCATCAAAGAAGTGATTTTATTTCCTCAGATGAAACCAGAAACAAATTGATAAAAACCAGAAAGGTTATAGAGCCGGGTTTGTTAAACCCGGTATTTTTGTATCCACAAATATGGCGTAAGGATATGTAGATAAAGTGCATTGCACATGGTTGAAGTTAATTGGATAATAGTGAATATCTGCCTCTGAAGGTTTACAAAAAGTATTGCTATCTTCACTTTATACCCCAATTGTTTATGTCTGAGCTTAGTGCCCCGATTAAATGATAGCCAAAATGCTAAGAAATCCCTTGACCTTATGCCGCATCCGAAATAATTGAAACATCTACAGCAAGGGGAAGCTATAAGTTTATGACCATATTACAGCTGATCAACTTTTTCGGAGGCTTAGCGCTTTTTATCTTTGGCATGAATAAGATGAGCGACAATTTGCATGCCGTCGCCGGTAATGAGATGCGCAGAATCTTAAAAATGCTTACCAATACTCCCTTAAAAGGAGTTATTGTAGGTCTTTCAGTAACCGCCTTAATCCAAAGCTCATCTGCAACTACAGTTATGATGATTGGCTTGGTTAATACGGGGATGATGACGCTCAATCAGGCGGTTGGAGTAGTGATGGGGGCGAATATTGGTACTACAATTACTGCTCAGCTAATTGCCTTTAACATCGGACACTATGCCTTTGTATTCATCATTGCCGGAGTATGCTTGTTACTAATTCGTAAGAGCAGAAGGATGGAACGGTGGAGTCAGATTATTATCGGATTTGGTCTATTGTTTATTGGATTAAACGTGATGTCTTCTGCCATCCTGCCCTTGCGAGAATCTGCAATTGCTCAAAACTTCATGGTGAGGATTGCCGCAAATCCTCTTTTAGGTATTCTAACTGGAACCATCTTTACCATGCTCATCCAAAGTTCATCAGCATCAGTGGGAATTGTGATTGTTCTGGCCAATAGTGGTTTAATTCCTTTTGAGGGAGCCCTATATTTGGTATTTGGCGATAATATCGGTACCACAATTACTGCTTGGTTAGCAGGGATCGGAAGCAATTATACCGCTCGACGAGTAGCCTTAGTTCACTCTTTATTTAACACATTTGGGACAATTTTGTTTGGCTTATTAACATATTTCGGGATATATACGTTAATCATTAACCGGATCACGCCGGGTGATGTTTTTGCCGGCGTGAACCTTGCCCGGCATGTTGCCAATGCTCATACCTTCTTCAATATATTTAATACTCTTATTTGCTTGCCTTTCGCCGGTTTATTTGCCCGCATAGCAAGTAGCATAATACCCAAAGATAAAATCGATACCCTAAGTTTGGGCGAGCCCAAACATCTCAATTACCATGTTATTGGCGATAGTGAATTGGCGATTAACCAATCGTTCAAAGAAATGCGCGAAATGCTGAGATTGGTACGCATGGGACTGATTGTTAGCTATGAAGCCTTTAAGGATAAGAACTATAAAAAACAGATCAGAGTAAGTAGAATCGAAGCAGCTATCGACAGTTTACAGCGTGAAGTTACGCTATATCTGGTGGCGGTTAATGAGCGTACCAATGCGGACGATATCATCCAGAAGATACCCGCTTTGTTGCATACGGTGAACGATATTGAAAAGATCGGCGATTATACCGAAGAAGTAAACCGTATTCTCAATTATCAAATCACCATGCAAAAACAGCCGCTTTGTCCTGAATTTGCCGCCATGATAGACGATCTGCACGCCAAAGTGATGTTTATGCTGGATCTTTGTGTGGATTATTTGGAGAACATGAAGGATGACTTTAGCTATAAGATCATTGAAATGGAAGGCAGAATAAACGAACAACACCGAAACCTGCGAACCAAGATTCTTAGCGAAATCCAAAATGGCGAATGCGACGCCGCAGGTGGATTAAATACCATCGACTATCTGGATCAGGCGGAAGTGATTGCAGATAAGCTTAAGAATTTGGTGAAAGCAGGGAGTCATAAATTTATCTATAAGCAGCACAGTGACTTTCCCATAGATGAAGATGAGGATAACATTACCGATCAATTAATATAAGCTGTCCTATACTCATTACTATATCGGAGAGTTAGCGTAGCTTTAAGCTACCATTATCCTGTACATACGGGAGCATCCCCGCTTAAACCTCAGTTAATGCTGGCTTGAAGTGGAGGGGGAGAGGTTATCGGTTTATGGTGGATATTATGGAATTTATCAAATCTTCGGGAAGGGTTGTACTTAGGCTAATTACCAACATTTTGCTACCCACCAGAGTCTTTAGTTTAACTGCATCTTTGGCCGTGCAGATAATGTACTTTGAAGTATCGTTGAGAATGGTGTTGCGGGAGGCATCATCAATAAAACTGTGGTGATCACCAAAGCGTAAGTGTTTTTGATATCGGATACCCATTTGGGCAAGCCCTTGTTCTAAAGAGCGAGGATTGGCAATGCCGGAAACCACCGTGATGTTTTCACTCTCTAAGGTTTTAGGATCAATTTCAATAGAGTTCTTATAAATATGCTTGCAAGAACTTTGAATCTGATATACTTTAGCACCTGTGGAGCGCAATCGTTTTTCCAAACTGGGATTTCGAGTACTACCTGGTTTTTGATGTAGCAAGCAAATGCTGCGAGAATCTAGAGCCGAGAGATCTTCTCGGAGATAGCCCGCCGGAATAGTAAAGCCATTGCCTAAGGCAAGCTCTGTATCGAAAACGATAATATCTAAGTCTCGTGCTACTTTGAGGTGTTGGAAGGCATCATCCAGAATAATGGCATCCAGATTGGGAAAGATTTGGTGAACTAGCATCAAAACTTGCTTGCGCTTAGCTCCTGAAAATACAGGAATTCCGGGCAACATTTTTGCTGCCATAACGGCCTCATCACCTGCATCATGTGCATTGAAAAACAGCTTGGAGCCATCCCAAACCAGTTTTGCTTGTTGCTCCAATCCAGATTTGTAGCCACGTGAGGCATAAGCAACTCTTAAGCCTTTTTGGTGTAGGGCATTACATATAGCAATGGCAATAGGCGTTTTACCGCTGCCGCCAATAACCAGATTTCCAATGCTGATTACTTTGAAGGGGGCACGATAACCTTTGTGGGCATACAAGTTTCGCCTCCACCTCATCAATGAAGCGTAGCAAAGACTTGCTGGATATAGCAGGAAGCTTAGTAGTGATCTATTAAGAAGATGCTTTTCGGCAAAATCTGCAGGCTTCACTTCGCTGATATCTTGCGATCGATTAAGGTTACAAGTTTTTCCACATCAAAGGGCTTGAAAATTACATCCTTAAGTCCATCAACTTTGGCTCGTACCAAGACATGATTGGGATCGTAGCCAAAACCCGTCATCATTATAACTGGAATCTTTTCGTTGTAATCTTTCACACGCCAAAACAGCTCGTAGCCGTCCATATCTGGCATAGCAATATCGGTAAGCACCAAGTCCACTTTCCCGCTCATAATCATTTGCAGAGCCTTAAGTCCATCGGAAAAGGTGTGGATTTCCCACTCCGGGCGCAGAGCTTGGATTTCTATCTTGAGGTTTTTAACCAGTTCTTCTTCATCGTCTACAATGCATATTACTTTAATCATGTCAGTTCATTTCCCGTAATGGTTTTATACATAGCCAAATATTTCTCTCGAGTTTGCGAGATTACGCTATCGGGCAGTATTGGCGGAGCTGACTGCCTATCCCAAGCAATATCGTTCAAATAGTTGCGAATAAATTGTTTATCGAAGCTATTGGGGGAAGCACCAATCTCGTAGCTAGATAATTCCCAAAATCTGGAAGAATCTGGAGTGAGACACTCATCAATAAGTAATATTTGATTGCCAATAGCCCCAAATTCGAACTTGGTATCGGCCAAAATCACATCTGACTTTTTAAGCAGGTTGTGGGCGTAACTGTACAATTCTAAAGATTTATCTTTCAGAAAACGGGCAATCCATTCATCTGTATAAGATAGCATTTCCCGATATGAGATATTTACGTCGTGACCTTCATTTGCTTTTGTTGATGGGGTAAAAAGAGCTTTGGGGAACTTCTGACTTTCATGCATGTCTTCGGCAATCATCATGCCTCCCACAGTTCCGGTTCGTTTATACTCTTTCCAAGCAGAACCACTTATGTAGCCACGCACAATACACTCAAAGGGTATTACCCGGGTCTTCTTAACCAGCATCGATCGTTCTGCCAAGAAATCCTTAAATGGATGCAATGCTTCAGGATATTCGGCAGGGTTGTCTGTTATAAAGTGATTGTTTACAATGTGCTTGGTATTTTTGAAGAAATAAGTAGAGATACCGTTTAGGATGCGTCCCTTATCAGGAATCAGATTGGGAAACACCACATCGAAAGCGGAAATCCGATCGCTGGTAACAATCAGCAGGGTCTCGCCCAGATCGTATAGATCGCGGACCTTTCCGCGTTTGAAGTTTTTTACCGAAGCCAGTTTGATGAGTTTATCATGCATTAGCTCGCTCCTTTATAAAGTTGTAGATTATTTTCATTTCATCCACTGCCGCCAATGGTAAAGCCAACTTTTCGTTGGCACGGTATTCGGGCAGGTCGGCAGGGAATCTGTAGCTCTTACCGTTCAATTCTGCGCGCACTAATTGACCATGCTGAATGCATAGTTGCGGACTTTCAAACTCAAGATCCTTTGCCACATACAAAAAATTGAGCCATTCCCGATAAGCCTTTAGTAAACGGATTTCATCATCCAACAGGTCTGCCTTGGCAAATTCCAAATTGTTAAAGTAGGCATCGCGCTCGTTCTGCACCAGCTCCAGAATTCCGTTTTGAGGGTGGATAAAGCTTTCCTGCAATAAAGTATCTAATTTGTCAAGATCATGTTCGAGCTCTGTTTCGCGAGCAGGAGCCAAGGCTAAACACCAACCCCGACAGGTGCCTTTGTCAAATTTATCACAGGGATAGCTTCCGGTTTCACAAAAGGGCAATTTTAAGATGCGCGATATGCTTTGGATAACATCGGTAACAAAGAAACGATTGCGAAAAGGTCCTAAGTATAGCCAATCGTCGCCGCTATGTTCTTGAATGCTAATAAAAGGGAAGCGATGGCTATCTAAAGCTAGGTACACATAATTTTGCCAGGGACGTAAGCGCTGTTGAAACTGGGGATGATGCTGGGCGATTAGGCATTTTTGTAAGATAAGTGCAGACATGGAATCTGGCATCAGATTATATTCCAAAGTAGAGGCAGCCGAGATAAGCTCTTGGTAGATATGGTCTTTTTCTGCTTTATTCCAGATGCTTTTCAATCTGGTGCTTAGCTTTGCGCTAATTCCTATATAGAGGTATTCCTCATTAGATTTTAGGACAAAACACAAGTACCCATCGGGAAGGCTATCCCACTGGTTTATATTATCTTTGGAAATATTCTGACTAATCATACGGACAGTCTTTTATACCTGCAATTTGTGTCAATTGAATTCTATGTTGTTCAGATTACAATGAATTCACTATTATCTTACGCACTCTTTTGGTTGCAACCACCAAAAAAAGAGTGAAGGCAATCATCAAGGTTGAAAGCGAATTGATGGTAGTAATAGTTCCTCTCCGGATGGTGCCCTCAACATATATGGGCAGAGTATCAAATCCGCGTCCCGAAGTAAAAAAGGTGATGATAAAATCGTCTATGGAAAGAGTGAAAGCTAAAAGCGCTGCTGCCACTATTCCTGGCATCATTAGGGGAAACTTTATTTTCCAAAATATGTAGAATGGTTTGGCACCGAGATCTTGTGCTGCCTCTACCAAAGAATGATCGAAATCTTCCAATCGAGATTGTATTACAATTACCGTATATGATATACAAAATGTAATATGAGCAATCAGCACCGTGAACATGCCGGTGTTTACTCTGGTGAAATTGAACAACAGTGCCAAAGATACGCCCATCAGGATATCTGGTATCATTAGGGGAGTGTAGATAAGAGCAATGAGCCCCCTTCTGCCGCTAAAGCCTTTGTTTTCTAAGCCTAAAGCGGTTAGTATGCCTAAAGTGGTGGAGATAAGAGTACTAAGCCCGGCAATCAGCATTGTGTTGCGAAAGGCTTCACCTATGGTAGGATTTTTAAACAACAGGAGGTAGTACTTAAAAGTAAAACCTTGCCAACCGGTAATTATGCGGGCGTCATTGAAACTGAAGATAATAAGAATTAGAATGGGGATATACAGAAAAATCATCACCAGAGTAAAGACTGTTAGATTCATGCCCTTAAACAATTTCGTCAAAGATAATCTCATTACCATTGCCTCCGGTTCTGATGGCGCCGATAGAGCCCATACATAACCAGCAACAACACTGCCACCAGTAACAATAAAGTGAGCGAAAGTGCAGATGCCATCGGCCAGTTGCGAGGAATATTCTTGATCTTATAAGTAATCACCTGACCTATATATAAAGATTGTTGATTGCCTACCAATTGTGGGATAAGATAGGCTCCTAACGAAGGGATAAACACAAGTAGGGTGCCGGCAAATATTCCTCCTACTGCCAATGGTAGGGTAATGCGGAAAAATGCTTTTACTTCATTTGCTCCCAAATCCATGGCTGCATTTAGAAGGGTGAAATCCAATTTCTCCAACACACTGTATAGTGGAAGAATCATATATGGCAAATACACATATACCATTACCATGATAACAGCCAGATCGGTTCTTAAGATTTCCAGGGGTTGAGTAATAAGGCCTAAATTTATCAGAGTATCGTTCATAACGCCACTGTATGCCAAAAAGATGCGCCAAGAGAAGATGCGGATAATGAGATTGGTCCAAAAAGGGATAATAATAAAGACCAGCAGCATATTTTTGGTTTTTTCTTTGGCTCGGGCTATGTAATAGGCAACTGGAAAACCCAGAATAATGCATAGCATGGTTGTGTAAAAAGCAAGCTTGAAAGAAAGTAGAAAAGGACGTAAGTAGTCACCCCTAAAGATTTGTCGATAGGCATCCAGCGATACTTCAAATTTCACATCATAAATATCCGGGCTAAGAAAACTGTAAATAATAACGATTAGATAGGGGATAAGAAAGAAGCAAGTAAGCCAGATTAACGTAGGTAAACTAAGCAACCAGCTACTGAGGTTTCTACGCTTATCTTGTACACTCTGCAAATTTGTTTGCATCAGCTTTTTCCCCGCTTTACATAGCGTTGTAAATTGCCGCCCTCATTAATATCTACCTCAGGCACTTCGCCTTGTAGAGTATCTATCAACCAAGTATCGGTATCGTGCCAAAATAGCCACACGTTTTCTTCCCAATCCAAAGCCTTGTCGTCAAAATATACACGTTTATGTTGAGAAAACACTCTAAACTTCAGCTTGCCAACCCGCACAATGTACTGAGTATGTGTGCCCAAATACAAAATATCTTCAATTTGCCCCTTTAGTATGTTAATGTCGTCCTGGTGGCGCGGTTTATTGCGGGCAATGGCGATCTTTTCGGGTCTTAAGGATAGGGTAATCTTTGTGCCTTTTTCTGGAGCTTGTTTAAAACTGCTGTCTATCTGAAAAGTCTTTCCTGTGCCATCATTGCACTCTAATTCTATGTAGTCCTCATAAACTTCCAAGACTTCCCCGCTGATGAGATTGGTCTCGCCAATAAAGTATGCGGCAAAGATGTTAACGGGACGCTCGTAGATATCATCCGGAGGTCCGCTCTGCACAATTCTGCCTTCATTCATCACGGCTAAGCGGTCAGAAATACTCATGGCTTCACTTTGATCGTGAGTTACGTATATAAACGTTATCCCTACAGCGTCGTGGATGTTCATGAGCTCAATAAGCATGTGTTGTCTAAGTTTTAGATCCAGTGCGGCTAAAGGTTCGTCTAAGAGCAACACTCGCGGCTTATTGATTAGTGCTCTGGCTATTGCGATGCGCTGTTTTTGTCCGCCGGAGATCTGATTGGGATATTTAGAGGCTTGATCTTGCATCTTTACTAAGTTGAGCATTTCGTATACTCGCTCTTTTATCTCGCTCTTAGGTGTGCGTTTGATGCGCAAGCCAAAGGCAACGTTGTCGAATAAGGTCATATGTGGAAATAAGGAATAGTTCTGAAAGATTGTGTTTACTTCGCGCTTGTAAGGGGGGAGAGAAGAGATATCATGGTTGCCTAAACGAATACTTCCGGTAGTGGGCATCTCAAAACCTGCGATCATGCGTAATAATGTAGTTTTACCGCAGCCGCTGGGTCCTAAAAAACTGAATAACTCACCACTTTTAATTGTGAGATTTACACTATCCACAGCCCTAAAGCTACCAAAATCCTTACTCAAATCTTCCAGTACTATGTTTTCCAAATTATTCCTCTTTATAGTAGTTAATCTCTCTGGCACCATTTACCGTTACACTATCGCAAAGCTCATGTACCTTGAATCAAACGTTCATTATCAAGTCTTTTCAAAATTCTGGAAAAAGCGTGATTCGTCAAGTTAATAATTTGTAAGAGCGTGAATAATCGGGTATGGATCGGAGCCCCATACTGCAAGGGTGCTGGGTGGGCATAGTTGCGATCAAAAAACCACTAAACCGGTATTTCATACATACAAATCTGCTATATGTGGATGTGCGACGGTCTCATGTATTTACTCAACAACAGCTAAATCTCCCCATGCGCATTGCAAACTTCGCCCCTTCTCGCCCTTCGCTATAACGGAGGATTAAACATGGTTCAAGCTGGGATCATCCCGTAGATAAGGGATCATGTCCCCCTAAAGTATGCCTAATTGTTAGATTAAGATTCATGTGAAGACGGTGTGTAAGACATTTGAATAATTGGGGCATGGAGTCCCGTACTACAAAAGTGTCGTGTGGGCAAAGGTGCGATAAATAAAACCACTAAACCGATACTTAGTGCATACAAATCTGCTATATATAGATGCGCAACGGTCTCTGTGTGGATATTGCGATTATTTCTCAATATCAGGGCAAAAAAATACAGTGGGGAATGCCGGGCGGCATCCCCACTGCTCGGAGGGCATTCTATGTAGGGTCTGTAGGCTATAAAACAAATTAAACAACTCAGCTCTGGATGTCAAGGGGAAAATGAGGATTTATTTCTATTCTGCAGTTGATATATTTCAACACGCTCTTATAAGGCTATTATTAGCTTGCGGTTAAGAGTAAATCCTGCACCGTTGATTCTTATGAAATATAAACCACTTGGGCTTTTGTTTCCATATTTATCCCTACCATCCCATCTCGTTTCAACTCTTAAGTCTTGCGCATTATTCTCGAACACGAGCTGTCCTTTTACGTTAAATATCTGTATATTCAGAGCGGAAGCGACAGGTTGTTGAAGCTTAATAGATAGTTCCTGTCCGATGCGCAGAGGATTTGGGTATGTTTCAAGTTTTACTGCTGCGGGGACTGCCTGCGAATCTACAGAGCCTGAATGGTTAACTGGAATGTTGTACCAAGTGCCATCCAAAGGCAGATGTGCGGTATTGCCAGCCATATCTTCTGCCAAAATTCTATAATTAAAGATTTGCTGATCTTGGCTAAAGTTTGGGTTGTAGCTCCATAAGAATACGGTGTTTCCGGCGTCTATCATATTTGCCCACTGGGTTTCGTTATCATCTATGCAGTATTCGATCCATGCCCGATTGATTCCGGATTCATCATCAATTCTTGCCACGAAGGTAGTTTCTTCTTCGCCGATGCTGGTTATAGTATTGTGGACGATATTGGGGGCCTGGTTATCTATAAAAATGGAAAACTGGTGGGGATCAAGCTCGGCAAATTCTGGATGGAATCTGGTTCTTCCACTCATATCTGTAGCCCGAATGTAATAGCGGATAACATCGCCAGGATCTAAACTGCTAATGCTCGCTCTGTATAAATAACCGTTTTGTTGAACAAGCGGAGCATATTGCCAGTCGATATCGTTTATACTGTAAGCCACATATAGCGAATCTGGATATAAAGAGCTATTGCTATAAGGTATGATTAGTGCATCAAAATTAATAACGGTTTCATCACTCTGTATTCCATGATAGGGATTGTGGGCAATATATAGCATAGATTCGTCAGGGATTTCGTGAGTTCTGCAATGCAGGGCATCGGTACTTTCCCATGGAGAATAATAAGCTCCGGTAACTCCGATTATCTCGTAACCGGGCATGGCGGAAGCGTATGCATCCAGTGCTGCAGCATCGTAACTACTGTTCATTTGCGGCACGAATACCCTTTTATTCAGAATTAAAGAATTAGTGTATGGCTGATTTTGAGGAGTGTTTACACGATATATTTTGTAAGGGTATCCCCAAGCACAGTTTTGGGAAGCGAAATATTGTACAACCTCTTCTATCTCGTCATATTGCGGATGAGAGCTTGGTACACTGCGGATCAGGATTTTATCTGGTGCCAAAAACTTAGCCCAACAATCGATATGATCTATATAGGTGTTATTGGGGTCTTGCACTACATGGTAATTGGTGATGCCTAAGTATTGCTCCATCAAGTTGTTTACGTTGTTCGCATTATTGCCATTCTCGCTGTAAGCAATCTGAGTTTGAGCAGCCGTATTGATGCCATCCGTCATGTAATTGCCACCGGTTTGCTGCAAATTCATACCATAATAGTTTAGTTCCAAATTGTTTGCATAAATCTGTGGCACCATATTATCACCGGGTCGGGGTCGGTTGTATTGAAAATCAACCACAGCATATTGATAATTGCCATCGATGATAAACCATGGAGCATAGTCTCGAATCCAGTAGGAATCTGTGCTAGCTATCATAAAACTCACTCTATCCATATTTGCTCCGGCATTTGTAAAAGAGTTTATAGCACTGTTTTGCTGTGAACTGCTGCTTACAAGACATATTACTTCTGTTGTTTCGGCAAGCAGAACTACCAGCTCAAGCGGTATTCCTAAAGGGTAACGAATCATTACGTGAGAAGCTGGCTCAAATTCGGCGATAGGTCTTACTGGGCTAGGTGGAGGAGGAGTTTGAGTAAAGCGGTTTTCCCAAATGTATGGAATTCCCTCACTCTCGAGTTGTTCAGAACAAAGATGGGACGATGTTGAGCATAGTATAATTACCACAATGAGGATGCGAAGGCTTAATCTCACTATATTCTCCGTTTTCGTGCTTTAATATACAATTTTTGTGCCGAATTGTTAAAAAACATTGCTAATGTAGCCCTAGATAGAGCTCTGCGCTATTATCCTCTTAAACCCAAACTCACTTTATGTTGTTTCGCCCAGTTTTGTAATTCTTTATACTCTGGATAGTCAAGCAGGTTCAATTTTGGTAATTCGTGTGTTTTAAGATCCTCCAGAGTAATTGCGTATCTACATGCCTGAAGGTAGTATCGATCTCCCTCTTTTAGCAATTTACGAATCTCAAGGAGGTCATCTCCAAAAATGATCTCAGGAGCTACAGTAGTGCGGAATTCGTAATCCACACCGCTAAGTCTTATCAGTTCCATGCTGCGCATGATGTTATTGGTGTCCACATCGCTTCGTGTTAGCTTTTTATATAGGGGAAGTGGTGCCTTAATATCCATTGCGATGTAATCTGCAGCTTTAGCGTATAGCACTTTTGCCAATACATCTGGCATAGCACCATTGGTATCCAATTTCACTTTAAAGCGCATGGCTTTAAGTATTTTTAGAAAGGCAATAAGATCTTCCTGCAGGGTGGGTTCGCCACCCGTTACTACCACTGCGCTTAGTTTTCTGCGGCGACGATACAAAAAGCGTAACACCTTCTCGGTATTGATAATAGGGCTAAAGATTTGGGGAAGCACCAATTCTGGGTTATGACAATAAGGGCAGCGAAAGTTGCATCCCTGAGTAAAAATGATCGCACTCATTTCACCGGGGTAATCTAAGAGAGAGAACTTCTGAAACCCGCCGATTTTCATGCCAGACCGTGCTCCTTATCAAACTCAGGACTTGTAGATTTAATACCCGTGAATGTAGTGCGTAACTTAAATTCGGCTTTTTTGCCTTCATTCCATTGCGAAACAGGGCGCAGGTATCCCACTATACGGGAAAACACTTCACATGTTTTGCCACATTGCGGACATTTCTGTTGTTCTCCATCCAGATACCCATGCTCCGGGCAGATGCTGAAGGTTGGGGAAAAAGTAAAATAGGGCAAGCGGTAATTGTTACAGATGCTTTTCACCAAGTTTTTTATTCCTGAAGCATGCTCCAAACGTTCTCCGCCAAAGATGTGCAAAACCGTTCCGCCAGTGTATTTAGTTTGCAATTCATCCTGCAAATCTAGAACTTCAAACACATCATCCGAGAAGTTTACCGGCAGTTGAGTACTATTGGTATAAAATGGAGTATCTCCATCGGGATTTGCGCTTTTTATGCCGGGGTAATCTTGTTTATCCAATATTGCCAAGCGATAACTGGTACCTTCGGCGGGAGTAGCCTCCAGGTTGTAATTATTCCTGCTTAACTCTTGAAATTCGATTAATCGCTCTCGTAGATAGTCCATCACTTTCACGGCAAATTCTCTGCCCTTAGGGCTCCCTATGTTTTGTCCCAGAAAGTTTACACATGCTTCATTCATGCCAATAACACCGATGGTGGAAAAGTGGTTTTTCCAATATTGCCCAAAGCGACTTTGGATATTTTTTAAATAGAACTTCGTATAGGGATACAAACCGTTTTCCGTATAGGCTTCCAAAACTTTGCGTTTAATCTCCAAAGAAGACATCGCCAAGCCCAAAAGACGTTGCAAACGCCGAAAGAAATCCTCTTCATCTTCTGCCAAAAATCCTATTCGCGGCAGATTGAGAGTAACCACGCCAATTGAGCCCGTTAATGGATTTGCGCCAAACAATCCTCCGCCTCGCGCCTCCAATTTGCGAGTATCCAGGCGCAAACGGCAACACATACTGCGAGCGTCATCCGGATTCATGTCGCTATTTACAAAGTTCGAAAAGTAGGGAATGCCATACTTTGCTGTAGCTTCCCAGAGGTGTTCTATAGCCGGATTGTCCCACATAAAATCTTTGGTGATGTTGTAGGTTGGGATGGGGAAAGTAAACACTCTGCCTTTGGCATCGCCTTCTTCCATAACCTCCAAAAATGCTCTGTTGAGCATATCCATTTCGGCTTGAAAATCGGCGTAGCAATGTTCTTGGGCTTTGCCTCCAATAATTACTGCCATATCTCTATAGCTTTTTGGTGGAAACAGATCCAGAGTGATATTGGTAAATGGAGTTTGAAATCCTACTCGGGTAGGCACGTTGAGATTGAACACAAACTCTTGCAAGGCTTGCTTTACTTCTTCATATTGAAGCTTATCGAAATAAATAAATGGTGCCAAAAGAGTGTCAAAACTGGAAAAAGCCTGTGCTCCCGCTGCTTCTCCTTGAAGTGTATAAAAGAAATTGACTATCTGCCCCAATGCACTGCGAAAGTGCTTAGCCGGAGAGCTTTCGACCTTACCTTGGGCTCCTTTAAATCCGGTAAGCAGCAAATCCATCAGATCCCAGCCCACGCAATATACCGAAAGCTGACCCAAATCGTGAACATGAATATCGCCGCCTAAATGTGCTTCTCGTATTTCCGGAGGATAGATTTTGTTTAGCCAATAGGTTTTGCTAACTTCCGAGGCGATATAATTATTCAAACCCTGCAAAGAATAAGCCATGTTAGAGTTTTCATTTACTTGCCAATCCAATTTTTCCAGGTACTGGTCTATCAATTGTACTCCAGCTTTAGATACCATCTCTCGAATCCGGGCGTGTTGGTCTCTATATATTATGTACGCCTTAGCAGTTTTTTTATAAGGGGAAGAAAGCAGTACTTCTTCCACGATATCCTGGATTTTTTCCACATCGGGGATGCTATCTGTAATGCTTTGTTGGGCAAGATTCAATACTCGCAAGCAAAGCTTTTCTGCCATGGCGGCATCAAATTCTCCACTTGCTTCTCCAGCACGCGTAAGGGCGCGGCTTATCTTCGGTTTTTCAAAATCTGCAATATGTCCGTTTCGCTTACGGATCTGTAAAAACATGGCAACTCCTTTGGGCAACATCAGTATCTATATAAAATGCCAGTATGTTATGAGCTTAGAAGCGATTTTGGCATTATGGTATCTGCGCTTCGATTTACACTAATACGGTAACTTAGCATTCTGTCAAGTTGATGTTTTTCTACTAAAACCAGCAAATTGATCCCTAACGAACATCTGACAAGGAACTGGGGCTGTGTCGATTTTTTTCATCGTTTGGATTATTGAAGCTGATATACCTTGAATAATACTTCTTGGCAACTACGGCATAGTAAAAGTGCATAAAAAAAGCC
>Ga0265295_1003743_pt1 | contig 21562 bp, 16 predicted proteins | sample Munlansysbiofilm_FD_192503 | JGI IMG/M metagenome (GOLD analysis project Ga0265295, IMG submission 192503) | Leachate microbial communities from a municipal landfill in Southern Ontario, Canada - Methane capture system biofilm | ecosystem: Engineered > Solid waste > Landfill > Unclassified ...
GGAGGACGCGGATCGCGCCCGGGCGCTTCTCAACCGGGCGATGGTTCTGGGCGGATTCGACCGTGATGCCGAGGCGCTGGCCGTTCTGGACGAGCTTGACCGGCGGTTCGGTGGCCGCCCGGAGGCAGAGCTGCGACGTGCGGTCGCGGCGGCGCTGCTGGCCCGGGGCGTGCTTCTGGGCCAAATGGAGCGCGAAGACGAGGAATTGGGCGCTTATGACGCGTTGATGGCGCGTTTTCGCAATGACCCGGATGCGGATCTGCGGCGGCAGGCGGCGCGGGCCTTGATCAATAAAGGGCTGATCTTCGCGCGCCGCGGGCAGGCGGAGGCGGAACTGGCGGCCTATGATTCCGTGCTGGACCTTTTGAATGGAACCTCTGAACCGGCCTTGCGCGAGCTTCTGGCGCGGGCTCTGTTCAGCAAGGGCGTCGCCCTGGGGCGGATGGGCCGCATCGAGGATGCCCTGGTAACATTCGACGCCGTAGCGGACCGGTTCGGGGCGGACGAGGCCCCGGAATTGCGTCAGAGAGTGGCCAGGGCTTTGTTCAATAGAGCCGTGGCATTGGGACAAATGGGTCGCGACGACCGGGCGCTGGAGGCTTATGACCGATTGCTGGTGCGGTTCGGCGCGGACGAAGATCCGCTTGTGCGGGGGCAACTCGTCCGGTCCTGGATCGGCAAGGGTGTCACGCTGGGCCGGCTGGGGAGAAATACCGAAGCGGTGGCGGCCTATGATGCGGCGGTCCGGGATTTCGGCGAGGACGAACCGGCGGAATTGCGCGAACAGGTGTCGCGCGCGCTTCTCTACAAAGGGGCGGCCTTCGAGGAAATGGGGCGGCTGGACGAGGCCCGTGAAGCCTTTGCCCAGGTGGTGGAACGTTGCCGTGATGCATCCGATCCGGCATCGGTGGAATTGGGTCGTATCGCCGGGGAAGCGCTGGAAGCCTCGGAAACCGTCTCGTGATGATGTGACGCGAGAGGCGTCAGCGCGCCAGGGCGCCGTTCAAGAACGCGGTTTCCATCAAGGCCGTCAGCCCGATACGGGCGACCCGGCCACGGCGTTCGGCTTCCAGCAATCCGATGACCAGGGATGACCATATCTCCGTCAGGGCAGGTGCGGCGATGTCGATGCGGAAAACGCCCTGCTGCTGACCACGCAGAAAGAATCCGTCCAGCGCAGTGTCCCAGTCGGCGGCGGAACAAAGATCAGGCGCAGTCGTCTTTTCCCAATAATTGGACATGAACAGGATCAGTTCGCGGTGTTTCAGGCTATTCTCGATCAGACGTTTAAGCGCCTCGATCGGTGAATCCCGGTCCAACTCCGCTATGGCGATGGCCTCGGAAATCACCTGGACGCCATAGGCCATCAGCCGTTCGATCAGCCGATCTCGGGTGGGACAGAAACGGTACAAGGTCGCCTTGCTAACGCCGATCGCCCGCGCCAGTTCCTGCAAGCTGGCGCGCGGCTGATCCACCAGCGCCAGCGCTAGCGAGGCTAGCATTTCACGGTTTTCCGGATGAGCGGTCATGGTGCCCTGTTCCTTATGCGGGTGACGCTTCAGAGAGGTCGCTTGGAACTTTTTTGGCTCAAAATCGTCCCCTACCATCAGCATATCACGGCTTCCCGCGAAGGTCATGAGGAAGGCTCTATTGAGACATATAAATTTCTAATGAAGCAATATTGATTTATTTGACACTCAATAGTATGTTGCGAACCCTGTTCGATGGGAAGATGGAAAGATTTCGACGATGATGTGCCGGGAAAGGGTGCTGCGTCCGCTGATCGCGCTGATCGTTTTGCTGATGGCGGCGGGATGCTCGGAAGAGAAATCGTCCACCCCGGCGGCGGCAACGCCCGTTGTCGAGGTGGTCACGGTCGAAGCGGGCCCGTTCGTGCTGTCGAGCGAGCTTCCCGGCCGGATCGAGCCGGTTCGTGTGGCCGAGGTTCGTGCCCGCGTCGCCGGTATCGTGCTGAGCCGTCATTTTAACGAAGGTGCGGACGTCAAGGCCGGTGACATCCTGTTCCGGATTGATCCCGCGCCGTTCAAGGCGGCGTTGTCGCGGGCGGAAGGTGCGCTGGCGCAGGCCGACGCCTCGCTTTTCGAGGCTAGATCCGTGGTCGGACGTTATGAACCGCTGGTCAAGATCGAGGCGGTGAGCAAACAGGTCTTCGACACCGCCCTGGCCGCGCTCAAAAGCGCCGAGGCTGCGCGCAAATCGGCGCTGGCGGCGGTTGAAACGGCCAAGCTCGATCTGGGCTATGCCACGGTTACCGCGCCGATCTCGGGCCGGATCGGCCGCGCCCTGGTGACTGAAGGCGCGCTGGTCGGACAGGGCGAGGCGACGCCGATGGCGACGATCCAGCAGCTCGACCCTATTTATGCCGATTTCAAACAGCCGGTTGCCGACATGCTGCGCATGCGCGCCGCCTTGGAATCGGGCCAACTGGCGCGGAAGGACGACAAGAGCGCGCCGATCTCGATCACGACGGACGGCATGAGCGGGACGCGCGACGGCCGGCTGCTGTTCTCGGACGTCACCGTCGATCGCGGCACCGGCCAGGTATCGCTGCGCGGCCTGTTCGATAATTCGGACGCTTTGCTGCTGCCGGGCATGTATGTGCGGGTGCATCTTCCTCAAGGAATCGATCCCGCAGCCATTCTGGTGCCCCAGCGCGCGGTGCGGCGCGGCGTCGATGGCAGCGCGCAGGTGCTGGTGGTCGGTTCGGATGACGTCCTGGAGGCCCGGACGGTCAGGACTGGCGCGATGCAGGGCAAGAATTGGCACATCACCGAAGGACTCCACCCCGGCGAACGGGTGGTCGTCGGTGGCGCCGGCACCCTTCAGCCTGGGGCCAAGGTCACTATCGCCGCGTCCGATCCGGCCGCCGGGCCGCATCGCTGATCCTGCCAGCTCTCTGCCGCGTCACCGAGGATAAATCATGTCCAATTTCTTCATTCACCGGCCCAATTTCGCTTGGGTGGTCGTGATCTTCATCTCGCTGGCCGGCCTGCTGGCGATTCCATCGCTGCCGGTTTCGCAATATCCGACGGTCGCGCCGCCGCAGGTTTCGATCACGGCGACTTATCCGGGCGCGTCGGCCCAGACCGTGGCCGATTCGGTGCTGAGCGTGATCGAGGAAGAATTGAGCGGGGCCAAGGGGTTGCTCTATTACGAATCGTCCAGCAGTTCTAGCGGCACCGGCGATATCACCGTTACCTTTCTGCCCGGCACGGATCCCGACCTCGCTCAGGTGGACGTGCAAAATCGCATCAAGAAAGCGGAAGGCCGTCTGCCCAGCGCCGTTCTTCAGCAAGGGCTCGAGACCGAGCAGGCCAGCTCCAACTTCCTGCTGCTTTATACGCTGAACTATAAAGGCGACGCCGCCGGCCGGAGCACGGTCAGTCTGGGCGATTATGCCGCGCGCAACATCAACAACGAAATCCGCCGCGTGCCCGGCGTGGGCAAGGTGCAGTTCTTTGCCTCCGAGGCGGCGATGCGGGTGTGGATCGATCCGCAGAAACTGATCGGTTACGGGTTGTCGGTGGCCGACGTCAACGCCGCCATCGCCGCACAGAACGCTCAGGTGCCGGCGGGGAGTTTCGGCAGCCGTCCCGGTTCGCCCGAACAGGAGTTGAGCGCCACCATCGTCGTCAAGGGCATGTTGGAATCGCCCGAAGAATTCGGACGTATCGTTCTGCGCGCCAATGCCGATGGCTCGAAGGTCGTCCTGGCTGACGTCGCACGATTGGAAATCGGTCCGCAGGACTACACGTTCGATATCCGCAAGGACGGCCAGACGAGCGTCGGCGCAGCGGTGCAGCTCAGTTCGGGCGCCAACGCGCTTCAGACCGCTTCGGCGGTCAAGGCGCGGCTGGCCGAATTGTCGGCGGGTTTCCCCGACGACGTCGAATACGCCGTGCCTTACGACAATTCGCGGTTCGTCGATGTCGCCATCGGCAAGGTGCTGCAAACACTGGTCGAAGCCATGGTGCTGGTGTTTCTGGTGATCTGGCTGTTTTTGCAGAATCTCCGCTACACCCTGATCCCTGCGATTGTCGTGCCGGTCTGCCTTCTGGGCACGCTGGCAGTGATGTATGTGCTGGGGTTCTCGGTCAACATGATGACCATGTTCGGCATGGTGCTGGCGATCGGTATCCTGGTCGATGACGCCATCGTGGTGGTGGAGAATGTCGAACGCATCATGACGTCGGAAGGATTGCCCCCGCGTGAGGCGACGATCAAGGCCATGGGGCAGGTGTCGGGAGCCATCATCGGTATCACCCTGGTGCTGACCGCGGTGTTTCTGCCTTTGGCCCTGATGAGCGGCTCGGTGGGGATGATCTACCGGCAATTCTCGTTGTCGCTGGCGGTTTCGATCCTGTTCTCGGGCTTTCTCGCGCTGACCTTTACCCCGGCCTTGTGCGCCACGCTGCTGAAGCCGGTGCCGAAAGGCGATCATGACGGGAAAAAGGGTTTCTTCGGCTGGTTCAACCGCTTCTTTTCCAACCTGACCCGGCGGTTCGGCATCCTCAACGCGCGCCTGCTGCGGCGCGTCGGGCGCGGCATGCTCGTCTATGCATTGATCGTCGGGGTGCTGGGATTTTGCTATATGCGGCTGCCGGAATCCTTCGTTCCGACCGAGGATCAAGGCTATTACATCGTCAATCTGCAACTGCCGCCGGGCGCCACCTACGCCCGTACCGAGACGGTGGTGGAATCCATGGAAAAATACCTGATCCCGCGCGAGGTGGTGAACGCGACCGCGATGGTGATGGGCTACAGTTTTTCCGGCAGCGGCCAGAACGCCGCCCTGGGTTTCGTTACGCTGAAAGATTGGTCGGAGCGCGGCAAGGGGTTATCGGCCAGCGACGAGGTCATCGCCTTTAATCAGCGTTTCGCCGGCTTGACCGACGGTAGCGTGATGGCCCTGGATCCGCCGCCGATCGACGGGCTGGGCAACTCCGGCGGCTTTTCCTTGCGTCTTCTGGATCGAGGGGGGCTTGGCCGCGAGGCGCTGACCGCCGCGCGCAACCAGCTTCTGATCCAGGCCAGCAGCTCGCCGGCGATCGCTTATGCCTATCACGAAGGGCAGGAGGACGCGCCGCAATTGCGCCTGGATATCGACCGCGAGAAGGCCCAGGCGCTGGGTGTGGGCTTTGATGTCATCAACACCGCCATTTCCAGCGCGTTCGGTTCGGCCTCCGTCGCCGATTTCGCCAATGCCGGGCGTTTGCAGCGTGTGGTGGTGCAGGCCGACACGGCCGGCCGGATGACGCCGGAAAGCATCCTGAAGCTTTATCTGCCCAACGTCCGTGGCGAGATGGTGCCGCTCAGCGCGTTCACCTCCGCCACATGGGAGATGGGGCCGGTGCAGATTTCGCGCTATAACAGCTATCCGTCTTTCAATATCTCTGGCGACGCAGCGCCTGGTTACAGTACCGGCGAGGCGATGGCGGAGATGGAACGCATCGTTTCCGGACTGCCCCGCGGCATCGGTTCCGAATGGACCGGCCTGTCCTATCAGGAAAAGATCGCCGGCGCGCAGGCCTCGGCCCTGTTCGCTTTGTCGATCTTGGTGGTATTCCTGCTGCTGGTCGCCCTTTACGAAAGCTGGAGCATTCCGGCCTCGGTGATGCTGATCGTGCCGATCGGCGGGCTTGGCGCGGTGCTGGCGGTAACGTTCTTGGGCATGCCCAACGACGTCTATTTCAAGGTCGGGCTGATCACCATCATCGGGCTTGCGGCGAAAAACGCGATCCTGATCGTCGAGTTCGCCAAAGACTTGCGCGAACAGATGGGACTGTCGCCGGTTGGAGCCGCGATCGAGGCCGCCCGGCTGCGTTTCCGTCCCATCGTCATGACGTCGCTGGCCTTCATTCTGGGTGTGATGCCGCTGGCCTTGGCCAGCGGCGCGGGCGCGGCCAGCCAGCGCGCCATCGGCATCGGCGTTATTGGCGGCATGTTGAGCGCAACCTTGCTGGGTGTGGTTTTCGTGCCGATCTTCTTCGTCTGGGTATTGTCGCTCTTTCAGCGGGGTAAAAGCCGGACCTCCACCGATGCATCCCTGCCGTCAGCACCTCCGCCTTCGGGGGAGGCGCTGTAATGAAGACGAATTCCTGGCGTCGCGGGCTGGTTCCCGCCGTTTTGATCGCCATGCTGTCGGCCTGTTCCCTGGTGCCGGATCATGAACGGCCCGCGCCGCCCATCTCTTCCGGACCTTGGGCCGAGACTGTCGCTTCCGGCGAATCCTCGGGCGTAAATCTGGAATGGCGCGATTTCGTCACCGACGAAACCTTGCGCGGGCTGATCGATCAGGCCCTGGCCGAAAACCGGGATCTGCGCCAGACCCTGTTGGATGTCGATGCGGCGCGGGCGCTTTACCGCGTGCAACGGGCCGAACGTCTGCCCACGATCGAGGCGCAAGGCGCAGGATCGCGCCAACGCTTGCCGGCCGATCTGTCCAGCACGGGGCGGGCTGCGGTGCAGAGCAGCTATCAGGCCGGGCTGGGATTGACCGCTTTCGAGTTGGATCTGTTCGGCCGGGTGCGCAGCCTTTCGGAAGCGGGTCTGGAAGACTATCTGGCGACCGAGGCGGCGGCGCAAAGCGCCCGGATCAGTCTGGTGTCCGAGGTCATCGGCGCGTATCTGGTCCGCGACGGTGCTCAACGGCGTCTGGCTTTGATCGGGCGGACCTTGCTGTCGCGGGAATCCTCGTTGGAGCTTATCTCCCAGCGCCGGCGGGTTGGGGCGGCGACCGAGCTGGATTATCTGGAAGCGCAGGGATTGGTCGAACAGACCCGGGCGGATATGGAGCGTACCGACCGGGAATTCCGCCAAGCCGGCAACGCGCTTCGGCTGCTGCTGGGCTCCGATGAGCCTCGGCTGCCAGAAATGCCGGGACCGGTTCGGCCTCTGGTTCAGAATCTGGCTGCCGGCACGCCTTCGGACCTGCTGACATCTCGTCCCGATATCCGCGCCGCCGAGCACCGGCTGCGCGCGCGGAATGCCAATATCGGCGCGGCGCGGGCGGCCTTTTTCCCGCGGATCACGCTCACCGGCCTGTTCGGAACGTCCAGCGCCGAACTGGGCGATCTGTTCGGTTCAGGCCAGCGCGCCTGGTCGTTTGCGCCCCAAATCACCCTGCCGATCTTCGACGGCGGCGCCAACCGCGCCAATCTCGATCTGGCCGAAACCCGCAAGGACATCGCCGTAGCCGCCTATGAACAGACCGTTCAATCGGCGTTTCGCGAGGTTTCGGATGCGTTGGCGGCCACGAATACCCTTCGCCGGGAAGAAGAGGCGCGTCGGGCGCGGACCGAAACCAGCGCCCGGGCCTTGTATCTGGCCGAACAGCGCTACCGGGCGGGTCTGGACGACCATCTGCGCTATCTTGACGCCCAGCGCGACGATTTCGCCAATCAGGTCGCTTTGATCGAAACCGCCACCGAACGCCAGATCGCGCTGGCGACGTTGTTCAAAACTCTGGGTGGCGGATGGGTGAAGGACGCCGGGGCGAAGCCTCAATAATGCCGCAGGCGATCCTTCCGTGAACCGGGTTGACTCGCGTCAGCCGGCGAGCCAGCCGCAGACCAGAACCGCGACGGCGACGGCGGCAATATCGGCCAGGATTCCGGCCAGCAGGGCATGGCGGATTCGTTTGACGCCGACGGCCCCGAAATAGACAGCGAGCACATAAAAGGTGGTTTCGCTTGAGGCATAGATGGTGCTGAGCAGCGTGCCCAGATAGCTGTCGGGTCCGATGGCCGGGTCTTGCAGCAGGGAAGCCAGATACCCGAACGAGGCCGATCCGGACAGGCTGCGCATGACCGCCATCGTCAGCGCCTCGGGCGGCAGGCCGAATGCGCTGGTGATCGCTCCGAGCGGCGCGATCAGAAGCTCCATCGCGCCAGAGGCGCGGAACATCGCCACCGCCGCTAGGATCGCGATCAAATAAGGAATGATGCGAAAGGCTAAGGTGATGCCGTCCTTGGCCCCTTCGACGAACGCCTCATAGACCGGTACGCGCCGCATCACACCGAACGTCAGGATGCCCAGGATCATGGTGGGAATGATCCAGGGCGACAGGGTGCGTCCCCAGATCAGCATCGCGGGCAGGATCGAAGCGAGCGCCAAGAACGCCAGCAGGGACGCCCATCGCGCCGGTGGCGGACCGGGGGACGCGCACGGTTCGTCTGCCGGCTCCTCCATGGGCGGCGGGACGAAGGCTTCCTCTTGCGCCAGATCCGGCGTTCCCGGCGGGAACCAGCGGGCGGCCAGTTTGGCGGTCAGGATGGCGATCAGGGTCGATCCCAGCGTGGCGATCAACGTGGTGGGAATGACCGCACCCGGATCGTGCGATCCCAGGCTGGCGCGCAACGCCATGACATGGGTGGGCAGCAGCGTCACATTGGCGGTGTTGATGGCCAGGAACAGCACCATGGAATCGGTGGCCGTTCCCCGGATGGGGTTCAGCCGGTCCAGCTCCTGCATGGCGCGGACGCCGAACGGCGTGGCGGCGTTGGACAGTCCCAGCATATTGGCGGCGACGTTCATCACCATGGCCCCCATGGCCGGGTGGTCGGCGGGCACGTCGGGAAACAGCCGCACCATCAGCGGGCGCAGCAGCCTTGCCAGGAGGTTCAGCAAACCGGCCCGTTCCGCGATCTTCATCAGCCCCAGGAACAGGGCCATGGTGCCGATCAATCCGATGCCCAGCGTCACCGCGCCGGTCGCAGCGTCCAGGGCGGACAGGCCCAGCGCGTCCATCGGCGTCGGGCCATCTCCCGGCGTGGCGGCGATCTGACGCCAGGCGGCGACGGCGAACGCCAGGGCGACGATGGCGAAAAAGACGATGTTCACCCGACTTCCGATCCCATGCGCGTGGCGGATGATCGAGAAAGCCACAGGCGGACCCTCTCCGCAAGGCTCTTGGGGCGGCCAAGGCTTGACAGGAAGGGGGGACGCGGGCTTCCTTGTCGGCGAAACGCCAATGATACGGGGGGAGCGTCAAGAAATGTCGCGCGCAGTCATGTTTCCGGGCCAGGGGTCCCAGGTCGTGGGTATGGGCCATGATCTTGCCCAGGCTTTCGCATCGGCCCGCGAATTGTTCGAAGAGGTCGATGACGCGCTGGGCCAGCATCTGTCCCAACTGATGTGGGAAGGCCCGATCGAGACCCTGACCCTGACCGAGAATGCTCAACCGGCCCTGATGGCGGCCAGCATGGCCGTCGTGCGCGTGCTGGAAAAGGAAGGCGGCTGGCGGATCGCGGACAAGGCGGCTTTCGTGGCCGGCCATTCCCTGGGCGAATATTCGGCTCTGGCGGCGGCGGGCGCGTTCACCGTCCGCGACGCGGCCCGGCTTTTGAAGATCAGGGGCCAGGCCATGCAGAAGGCGGTGCCGGTGGGCGCCGGCGGCATGGTGGCGCTGGTCGGCGCGGATCTTGAACTGGCGCGGGCGATCGCGGCCTTGGCGGCGGGCGCTTCGGTGTGCCAGGCGGCCAATGACAATGGCGGCGGCCAGGTGGTCTTGAGCGGGTCGAAGGAAGCCCTCGACCGGGCGATCGTCCTGGCCCAGGAGAAAGGCGTTAAGCGCGCTCTGCCGTTGCCGGTGTCCGCGCCGTTCCATTCGTCGCTGATGCAGCCGGCGGCCAAGGTCATGGAGGCGGCACTGGCCGAGGTGACCATCAATTCGCCGGTCGTGCCGGTGGTGGCCAATGTCACCGCTTCGGCCCAGACCGAGCCGCACGAGATTCGCCGTCTTCTGGTCGAACAGGTCACCGGCACGGTGCGTTGGCGCGAAAGTGTTCTGTTCATGAAGGAAGCGGGCGTGGATTCCATGGTCGAAATGGGCGCGGGCAAGGTCTTGTCGGGGCTGGTCAAGCGCATCGACAAGGGAATTGACGCCCTGTCCTTGCAGACTCCCGCCGACGTCGAAGCCTTTCTGAAGGGCTGAGGCCGTTTTTTCGACCGCAGGGTTTAGGAGATAAGACCATCATGTTCGATCTTTCCCACCGTACGGCGCTGGTTACCGGCGCGTCTGGCGGCATCGGCGGGGCCATCGCCCGCATGCTTCACGCCCAGGGCGCGACCGTGGCGCTGTCCGGAACCCGCCGCGAGGCTCTGGACGCGCTGGCCGCCGAACTGGGCGGGGACCGGGTGGTGGTGATTCCCGCCAATCTGGCCGATGCCCAAGATGTCGAGCGTCTGGCTAAGGATGCGGAAGCGGCGCTGTCGCGCATCGACATCCTGGTCAACAATGCCGGCCTGACCCGGGACGGGCTGATCCTGCGGATGAAGGACGAGGATTGGCAGTCGGTCATCGACGTCAATCTGTCGGCGGCCTTCCGCCTGTCGCGCGCTGCGGTGCGGGGGATGATGAAACGCCGCATCGGGCGCATCATCAACATCACCTCGATCGTGGGTGTGACCGGCAATGCCGGCCAGGTGAACTATTCGGCCTCCAAGGCCGGGTTGATCGGGCTGACCAAATCGCTGGCCCAGGAAGTGGCGTCGCGCGGGATCACCGTCAACGCCATCGCGCCCGGCTTCATCGCCTCGGCGATGACCGACGCCTTGTCCGATGCGCAAAAACAGTCCTTGTTGGGCTCGATTCCCGCCGGGCGCATGGGCGATGTCCGGGATGTCGCCAGCGCCGCCCTGTTCCTGGCTAGCGACGAAGCGGCCTATGTCACCGGTCAGACCTTGCATGTCAATGGCGGTATGGCGATGATATAAAAAAGCGTCTTTACCTTATTTTTCAGGCGATGGCTTGATCTGGTAAAGGCTGGAAAAGTATGATAGGAAGCATCTCTTTTTGGCGGACGGGGAAGACGACTAACCTCGATCGTACCGTTTCGCGTTCCTATTGTGAAGTTTTCTCAAGGGGTTAGCAGTATGTCTGATGTCGCCGAGCGCGTTAAGAAGATCGTTATCGAACATCTGGGCGTGGAAGAGGCCAAGGTCACCGACACGGCCAGCTTTATCGACGATTTGGGTGCCGACAGCTTGGATACGGTCGAGCTGGTGATGGCTTTCGAAGAAGAATTCGGCTGCGAAATCCCCGATGACGCGGCAGAAAAGATCCTGACCGTGAAGGATGCTATCGACTATATCACGTCGAAGCAGTGACAGCGGCGCTGGTGATCCCGCCGGTTTTGCCGGCGGTGTTCCGCCAGTCTTGAGTTTCTGGATCAACCAGACGAATTGGTAGCGCATGAGACGAGTTGTCGTCACGGGCCTGGGGCTTATCACGCCGTTGGGCGTCGGCGTCGGGCTGAACTGGGATCGCCTGATCAAGGGTGAGTCCGGAATCAGCGCCATCCGGCATTTTGAAGCTGCGGATTTGGCCGCCAGGGTCGCAGGACAAGTGCCTAGGGGCGATGAACTCGGGGCCTTTGATCCCGATACCATCGTGTCCGCCAAGGAGCGCCGCCGGATGGACGAGTTCATCGTCTATGCCATGGCTGCGGCGGCCGAGGCTGTGGCCGATTCGGGCTGGACCCCGACGGAAGAGGAAGACCGCGAACGCACCGGCGTGATGATCGGTTCCGGGATCGGCGGTTTGCCGTCGATCTCGAACGGCGCGCTGACGCTTCAGGCATCCGGGCCGCGCAAGATTTCGCCCTTCTTCATCCCCGCCAGCCTGATCAATCTCGCCTCGGGCCATGTCTCGATCCGCTACGGCTTCAAAGGACCGAACCACGCGGTGGTCACGGCCTGCTCGACCGGCGCTCACGCCATCGGCGACGCTGCGCGGCTGATCATGTGGGATGACGCCGACGTCATGGTGGCGGGTGGAACGGAAGCTGCCGTTTGCCGTTTGGGTCTGGCGGGCTTTGCTGCCGCCAAGGCCTTGTCCACGAACTTCAACGACACGCCTGAAAAAGCGTCGCGTCCCTGGGACCAGGCGCGCGACGGCTTCGTCATGGGCGAAGGCGCCGGCGTGGTCGTGCTGGAAGAGCTGGAGCACGCCAAGGCGCGCGGCGCCACCATCTATGCCGAAATCATCGGCTATGGCATGTCGGGCGACGCCTATCACATCACCGCCCCGGCCGAGAACGGCAATGGCGGATTCCGGTCGATGCGCGCCGCCATCAAGCGGGCGGGCATCGCGCTCGAGGATGTGGACTATATCAACGCCCATGGCACCTCGACCCCGCTTGGCGACGAGATCGAACTGGGCGCGGTGAAGCGGCTGTTCGGCGACCATGCCTACAAGCTGTCGATGTCTTCGACCAAATCCGCGATCGGCCACCTTCTGGGAGCCGCCGGTAGCGTCGAGGCGATCTATTCGATTCTGGCGATTCGCGACGGCGTCGTTCCGCCGACATTGAACCTCGAGAATCCCTCGCCGTCCTGCGACATCGATCTGGTTCCGCTCAAGGCGAAAGAGCGCAAGGTCAAGGTGGCCTTGAGCAACTCCTTCGGTTTCGGCGGCACCAACGCATCGTTGATTTTCAGGGCCGTCTGACGGCAACGAGATGAGGACGTGGTTGATCCGCTTTGCTGTCGTGCTGGCTTTGGCCGGCGCGATCGCGGGCGGAACCCTCCTTCAGGTCTATTTCCAACGCGATTCCCAAGGTCCGTCCGAAGAGGCGGTCACGCTCGTTATCGCCAAGGGGGCGGGCGTCCGGACGATCGCGCGTCAGCTTGAAGGGGCGGGCGTCATTACCAGCGTCTGGCGATTCCTGATCGCGGACCGGCTGACCGGCGGTGGGCCGCTTCTGGCGGGCGAATACACCTTTCCTGCGAAAGTCAGCCTGTCCATGGTGCTGGACATCGTCCGCAGCGGCCGGGTGGTGACGCATCGTTTCACCCTGCCCGAAGGGTGGACCGTGTCCAGGCTGGTGCGCGAATTGAAGGAGATCGATACCCTGACCGGCGATATCGGTCCGATCCCCGAAGAAGGCAGCCTGTTGCCGCAGACCTATTTCTATGTCCGGGGCGATCGCCGCGACGCGCTGATCGAGCGGATGAAGAACAATATGGACGAGGTGTTGGAAACCTTGTGGCGCGCGCGCCAACCCGGCCTGGCGCTGAAGAATGCCCGGGAAGCGGTGATTCTGGCCTCGATCGTTGAAAAGGAAACGTCGCGGGATGATGAGCGGCCCCATGTCGCGGCGGTGTTCTTGAATCGGCTGTCTTTGGGCATGCGGCTGCAATCCGATCCCACCACCATCTACGCCTTAAGCGATGGCGACGGCGTCCTGGACAGGCCGCTCAAACGATCCGATCTGACGCTGGATCACCCCTATAACACCTATGTCGCCAAGGGCTTGCCGCCGGCGCCGATCTGCAATCCCGGACGGGCCAGTATGGCGGCGGTCTTGAATCCGCTGTCCAGCAAGAATCTTTATTTCGTCGCCGATGGTTCGGGCGGACATCTTTTCTCCGGCAATCTGGACGAACATAATCGGAACGTGCAAAAACTGCGCAAACGGAACAACGGTTCGCCCTGACGTCGCCGCTTGTGATTTTGTTCGTCCCGAGAGAGGCGAAAAGCAGGGGGAGCCATTGCCGGGTGCGGGGAAGGCGTGTAGAAATAAAAAGCTCTTCATCCCCGGATTGGGTTGAGGGCGCGCTGACCGTGACGATCGGTCGATCATCAAGCTCCGAGCGTTTGGATCGTGGCCACCGGAATGGAAAAAAAACTTTTTACCGCCGAAATCCAGCGCATGAAAGCCAAGGGAAGCCCGACCCTGAGCAACGCGGCTGACCTGACCCCGGTTCTTGACGCCATCAGCACCCTTACAGGCGATATCCAATCGCTTGATGCGTTCCTGCGCCAGAACGCCGTCCCGCCATCGATGCCGCAGGCCGCGCCACCCATCGCCGAATCAGGCGATACGGTGACGGAGATCGCCCGGCTGCGGGCCGAGATTTGCCTGATGAGCGAGCGGATCGAGGACACCAAGCGGGAAATTTCGGCTATCCGTCCCAAAGACACGGATAACGACCGGTTGGCCATCGTCACGAACGAACTCGACGCCATCGTCGATGCGACCGAAAGGGCCACGCAAGGCATTCTGGAATCGGCTGAAACCGTGGATGATTTGGCGCGCAAGCTGCACGCCAGGGCCGAGGATCAGGAAACGGTCCAGGATATCGAGGCCATCCAGAACGCGGTGGTCCGTATCTTCGAAGAAAGCAATTTCCAGGACATTACCGGCCAGCGGATCAGCAAGGTGGTGAAAACCCTGCAATTCATCGAGGACCGGTTGAACCGGATGATCGATATCTGGGGCCACGATTCTCTGGCTGAGGCGCCGGTCGCACCGGTCGAGGACATCGCGGTGGACGAGGACAGCAAGCTGCTCAACGGACCCGCCTTGGGCGATCAGGGGATCAGCCAGGCGGATATCGACAAGCTGTTTGACTGAAATCGGAAGATCTGTCGGGCGTATTTGACGTCACCCCCTGTCTGGCGGCATCCCCTTTCCGGCATTACATTAAGGGTAAGAACGCTGGCTCGCGTGGGAGCCGGAGGCTTAAGGAGCAGGGCAATGTCCAATATCCAGAAAGTGCTTCAAACCATCCTGGTGTCGTTCCGCGACCATCCGGCGGCCCCTGTTACCCTGTCCCGTCCAGTGGTCTGCTTGTCCCGGGATTTCGGTTCGGGTGGCGATGCGATCGGATCGCTTCTGGCCAAACGCCTGGGCGTCGATTTTTATGATCGCCAGATTCTGGAGCGCATCGCCCATCGTCTTAAAACCGACCCGGCCATGATCGAAGCGCTCAACGGCGGCGCCGCGCCGCTCAGAGGCATCTGGCTCTATGGCGCCGTGACGTCCGGGCGTCCCCTGCTCGACGATTACCGCCAGACTCTGGCCGATGTGGTGATCGGTATCGCCCATGCCGATGGCGGGGTCATCCTGGGCCATGGCGCTCATCTGGTTCTGGCCAATAGCGGGGCCTTGCGGGTTCGCATCACCGGTTCGGCTGCTGCGCGCGCCAAAAGGATCGAGGCCCGCGATGGCGTCGATGCGGCCGAGGCCCGCAGGCTGGTTACGGAAGCCGATGAGCGGCGCGACCGGTTCCTGCGGGATAATTTCAAGGTCAAGGGCGGCGACGACAGCGTGTTCGATGTGGTGATCAATACGGACCGGCTGGACGGCGACGAGAAAATCGTGGATATCCTGATGACGCTGATGTCGATCCGGCATCCGCCGGTATCGTGACGTCAACGGCCTGGGATCACCCTTTTTCATGACTCTTTCGCACCCCTTCGACCAAGCCCCGGCCTTCGGGGAAACGGTCCCCGTCGCGCCCGGCGTTCTCTGGCTGCGCATGCCGCTGCCCTTTGCACTCGATCACGTCAATTTATGGCTGATCGAAGATGGCGAGGGTTGGGCGCTGGTCGATACCGGGATCGGTGACGACCGCACGCGGGCCCTTTGGGAACAGGTCTTCGCCGGTCCGATGGGCGGGCGGAAGCTGACGCGTCTGATCGCCACCCATTATCATCCCGACCATATGGGGCTGGCGGCATGGCTGGGGCGGCGTTTCGGCGTGCCGCTCGAAACCCCGCGCGAGGAATGGCTGACCGGGCGCACGATCTGGCTGGATGTCGGCGAGGAGGCCGGGGAACGCGCCGCGCGTTTCTACCGCGCAGCGGGCACGAGCGAGGATTTCGCCGCCGAGGTCGCGAAACGGGTCCATCATTACCGGAACATCGTCGATGGCATTCCGTCCAGCTTCAAGGCGCTGGAGGAAGGGCAGGATATCAAGATCGGCGGGCGGAACTGGCGGGTGATGATCGGGCGCGGCCATTCTCCGTCCATGGCCTGTCTGGTGTGCGACGAGCTTGGCCTGCTTATTTCCGGTGACCAGATTCTGCCGACGATCACCCCCAATGTCAGTATTCTGGCGATAGAGCCCGACGACGATCCTTTGGCCCGGTTCCTCTCATCTTTGGAATCCTTCAAGGCATTGCCCGCCGACACTCTCGTCCTGCCGTCGCACAGAACGCCGTTCCGTGGGCTGCATGAACGCATCGATGCGCTGCGGCATCATCATGAAGAACGGTTGGAAGCCGCGCTGGAAGCGGCCCGGGACAGCGTCGCCGCCAGCGATATGCTAGGGGTGCTGTTCGCCCGCAAGCTCGACAACCACCAGATCTTTTTCGCCTTGGGCGAAACGCTAGCGCATCTCAACCATCTGATCGGGCGCGGTCTGATGACGCGGGAACGGGGTCCGGACGGGGTGAACCGTTACCGCCGCCTGTAATTCCGGTCCAACCGTTCAGGCGCTGGCCGGGTTCACGGCATAGGCTGCGTCGTCCAGCGCAGACAGCGCGCAGGCGACGATGTGGGAAGCGTTCAGCCCGGCATCCTCGTATTGGGCGCGGACATGGTGGTGATGTTCGATGATCCGGTCGGGCAAGGTCATGGGGCGGAACTTCAGCCCCCCGTCAAGCAGACCGGCCCGGGCCAGTTCCGTCATCGCCAGCGCCGAGAATCCGCCCACGCAGCCATCCTCGACGGTGATCAGCAGGGCATGCTCGCGCGCCAGCCGGAACAGAAGATCGCGGTCGATCGGTTTGGCGAAACGCGCATCCGCCACGGTGGTGGACAATCCCCGCGCGGCCAACTCATCCGCCGCCGTCAAACATTCGCCGAGCCTCGTTCCCAGTGACAAAAGGGCGACGGTGTTTCCTTCGCGCAGGATTCGCCCGCGGCCCAGCGCCAGGGGCGTGCCCCGGTCGGGCAAGGCGATTCCGGTGCCTTCGCCGCGTGGATAGCGAAAGGCGATCGGCCCGTCCTCATAGGCCGCCGCCGTTGCCACCATATGCATCAACTCGGCTTCATCCGACGGGCACATCATTACCATGCCGGGAATGCAGCCCATAAAGGTCAGGTCGTAGATGCCGGCGTGGGTCGGCCCGTCCGCGCCGACCAAACCGGCGCGGTCGATGGCAAAGCGCACCGGCAGGTTTTGCAAGGCGACGTCATGCACGACCTGGTCATAAGCGCGTTGCAGAAAACTGGAATAGATCGCGCAGAACGGTTTCAGCCCTTCGGCGGCCATGCCCGCCGCAAAGGTCACGGCATGCTGTTCGGCGATGCCGACGTCGAAAAACCGCTTGGGATGGACCCTTGCGAATCCATCCAGGCCGGTGCCTGAGGGCATCGCCGCCGTCACCGCGACGATCCGTTCATCCCGTTCGGCCTCGGCCAGCAGGGCTTTCGAGAATACCGACGTGTAGGTGGGCAGATTGGTCTTGGGCGCACTCGGCGCGCCGGTCACCAGATCGAAGCGGCCGACGCCGTGATATTTGTCGGCGGCAGCCTCGGCCGGGGGATAGCCATGGCCCTTTTTGGTCACGACATGGACCAGGACCGGGGCCGTCCGGGGAGCGTTGCGCACATTGCGCAGAACGGGGAGCAGATGATCCAGCCGGTGCCCGTCCACGGGCCCGACATAATAGAATCCCAATTCCTCGAACAGGGTGCCGCCGCCTGAAACCATGCCGCGGGCAAATTCGTCGGCCCGTTTCGCCGCCCGCTCCAGCGGGGCCGGGAACATCGCCGCCAGATCCTTCAGCAGATCGCGCAGCGAATGGAAGGATTTCGACGATAGGAGACGCGACAGATAGGCGCTCATCGCGCCCACCGGAGGGGCGATGGACATGTCGTTGTCGTTCAAGATCACGATCAGGCGGCTGTCCATCGAACCGGCGTTGTTCATCGCCTCATAGGCCATGCCCGCGCTCATCGAGCCGTCGCCGATCACCGCCACGACATTATGCGCGTCGCCCGACAGATCGCGCGCCACCGCCATGCCGAGTCCGGCGGAAATCGAGGTCGAACAGTGCCCGGCCCCGAACGGGTCATAGTCGCTTTCGCTGCGGCGGGTGAAACCGGATAGACCGCCGCCCTGGCGCAATTGGCGCATGCCCGCGCGCCGGCCGGTCAGAATCTTGTGCGGATAGGCCTGGTGCCCGACATCCCAGATCAGGCGGTCGCGGGGGGTATCGAAGACATGATGCAACGCGACGGTCAGCTCGACGACGCCTAACCCGGCGCCGAGATGTCCGCCGGTTTTCGAGACGATTCGGATCGTCTCGTCGCGGATCTCGTCCGAAAGACGGCGCAAATCCTCGATGCCGAGAGCGCGAATATCCTCGACGCCATTCAGTCCGTCCAAAAGGGGTGTCTTGCTCATCGGCTCGTTCTTCTTTTCGTTTTTCAGTGGCGGCGCTCCACCACATAAGACGCCACGGCGCGCAAAAGCCGGGCGCGGTCGTCGAAGACCTCTAAATGCTGAATCGCCTGAGCAGCCAGGGCATTGGCCTGCAGGCGGGCGCGTTCGACGCCGATCAGCGACACGAAGGTTGCCTTTCCCGCATCGGCGTCCTTGTGCAAAGCCTTGCCGACCTCTTCCGCCGATCCTTCGATATCGAGGATGTCGTCGGCGATCTGGAAGGCAAGCCCCAGATCGTGGGCGAACATTTTCAGCGCCTGACGGTGCGAGGCGGGGGCCTTGCCCAGGATCGCACCAGCCTCGCAAGCGAAACCGATCAGACGGCCGGTCTTCATCTGTTGTAGCCGTGTTACGGCCTGCACGTCCATATCCAGCAGGCCGGCGCGGAGATCGAACATCTGACCGCCGACCATGCCGCGATCGCCGGATGCCGTAGCCAGCTCCCAGACCAGCTCGCAGCGCACCTGCGGGTCCGGGTGTGTGGCCGGGCCGGCCAGAACCTCGAACGCCTTGGTCAGCAGGGCGTCGCCGGCCAGGATCGCCGTCGCCTCGTCAAAGGCCTTGTGGCAAGTGGGACGGCCGCGCCGCAGATCATCGTCATCCATCGCCGGTAGATCGTCATGGACCAGCGAATAGCAATGCACCAGCTCGATCGCGGCGGCGGTTCTAAGCGCGGCCCGCTCGGCGACATTGAACAGTTTCGCGGTTTCAAGGACCAGAAAAGGACGCAGTCTTTTTCCGCCATCCAGGCAGGCGTAGCGCATCGCTTCCTGTAGCGGACGCTCGGGCCCTTCGCTTATAGGGAGGTGCCGGTCCAACTCGTCGTTCATCAGCCGTGCGGTTGTTTCCAGGGCCTCGGCCAGAACGGTCATGAAACAATATCCTCCCGATGATCCAAGAAACGCGTAGAGCGCCCAAGCCGGCTCCGCTCAAGCGCCTCAATCTACGCCCCTGGGCAAGGCGTCGCAAGTCGCTGAAGTTTCACGAGGTTGTTCCTACGGAAGCCGGCCATTACCTGAAGTGGAGTATAAGTCTTGTCAGGAAACGACATCGTATTCACATGGTATAATAAACGATAGTTTTCTTTTTCGTATAATTATTATCTAATAAATTTCTTCTATATGAAGGAACAAGGGAAAGGAATGCACACTTGAGAAGAAAAAACGGATGAGCGAGAGGCGCGCTATCGGCGGCGTCGGGTCTGAGACCATGAAAGTCGGCATCGGCTATAGCGAGAATCCCGATAGTGCGGAAGCTGGTACCCGGGTTGCGCGGGAAGCCCTGGCGCAGTCGGGGGCGGACAGATGCGATATCGTCCTTTTGTTTTCCACCGCCCGCCATGATGCACAGGCTTTACGCGACGCCGTGGCGTCCGTGGTCGGGGCGGGCGTCCCCATCGTCGGCGGCTGGTCGGTCGGGGCCATCTCCAGCGAATGTTTCGGTTATGCGGGCGATCAAGTCGTGCTGGCGGCCCTGACGCTTGGCAATGTCGCTTGCGATCTGCTGGTCGAGGGCGATCTCGCTTGCGGGGAATATCCGGTGGGACAGCGTCTGGGACGGCGGCTGGCCGCGCTGGGCGCGAACAGGAATTCGCCCGTGCTGCTGTTTTACGACTCGGCCGATCATTCCGGTTCTTCACCGCATCTGATTCTGGCTACGCCTTTGATCGACGGCATCGAGAACGGGCTTGGTTTTTTGCCCAACCTGGTCGGCTGCGGGCTGATGGGAGATATGATCGCCCAACCGACCCTGCAATGGACGGGTGAGGGCATCGGTGAATGTAAGGCCCTGGCTTTGCTTTTTTCCGGCGGGATTCGTCTGGACAGCATCGTCATGCATGGCTGCAAGCCCGCGACCGGCTATCACACGGTAACGGCTGCTGACGGGGCGACGATCCTGGAAATCGACGGTGTTCCGGCGCTGGATTTCGTCCGGTCGATCATGGGGGAATCGATCCCGGTCGAGGATTACGGCCTGTTCCTGACCTTTGGCATGAACAAAGGGGACAAATGGGGGCCGTTCGACGAGGAATCCTATGTCAACCGCCTGTGCCTTTCCGTGGATGAAGCGCGGAACGGCCTGACCATGTTCGAGGCCGACATGGTCACGGGCACGGAATTCCAGATCATGCATCGCAGCATCGATATGGATTACATCGCCCCTCGCGTGGAACGCTGTTTCGCCCGGTTGGAAGGACGAAAGCCCCGGTTCGCCCTTTACATCAATTGCACGGGCCGGGCTGCCGGTTATGCCGGCATCGATAGCGAAGACGCGGTGGCGATCCAAAAGGCGATCGCGGGCCGCGCGCCGTTGCTGGGACTTTATAGCGGCGTGGAGATCGGCCAGATCATGGGCCGCGCGCGCGCGCTGGATTGGACCGGCGTGTTCTGCCTGCTCAGCGCGCCCTCATGAGCCCGGCCCCTCCTTCCGACGGCGAGACTTCGGAGTTGGAGGCGCTGCGGTGCGAAAACGCCTATCTGCGCCAAAGGATCGACCTGGTCGCGGCCCAACTGCTGCGAGTGGATCTGCTGGCGGGCAATCTGCGCCATGAATTGGAACAGAAACGCCGGGGCTTCACGCTGATGGGTGAGCTTGCGGTGACACTGGGCCAAGATGTCGGTTACGAAAACAGCTTTCTGGCAATCAGCCGGCGCATCAATGGCGCTCTCAACATGCAGCGCACCGTGGTGTTGTTCCCGGAAGGTGACGGAAATTTCGTGGCGACCGTCCTTCAGGGGTATGACACCGCCGAACGGGAGAAGGTCTCTGGCCGGCGCGTCACGGGGGCGGCTGAAATCCTCGATCCTTTGCGTCCGGCTCTGGTCACCGGCGCGTCCGGCCCGGACATGCTGGCGGATTTACGCCGGGATCTGCTTTTGCCCTATCTGATCGCCGCGCCGGTGGTGCTGCATGGCGACGTCGTGGCGATTCTGGTTACTGGCCGGTTGATCGAGCAGCGCCCGTTTTTGCCCCGTCTGGGGCATGGTGATGTCGAAACCGTGCAGGCGGTCAGCGCCTATCTGGCGGCGGTGCTGGCCGGTTACCGCCTGCGTCAGGCGGAAATGCTCGCCAATTACGATCCGTTGACCGGCCTGCCCAATCTCAGAATGGCCACCGAACAAGTGCGGCGGGTGGTGGCTCTGGCCCGGCGCGGCGGGTTCCGCGCCGCCATGATGTTCATCGATCTGGACGGGTTCAAGGACGTCAATGACAGTTACGGCCATGCGGTCGGCGACGCCGTGCTGCGCATCGTGGCCGAGCGGCTGTCCACCAGCATGCGCGAAGAAGATCTGGTCGGGAGGATCGGCGGCGACGAATTCATTGTCGTTTTGTCCCATATTGCCCGGATCGAGGATGC
>Ga0265295_1003744_pt1 | contig 21551 bp, 18 predicted proteins | sample Munlansysbiofilm_FD_192503 | JGI IMG/M metagenome (GOLD analysis project Ga0265295, IMG submission 192503) | Leachate microbial communities from a municipal landfill in Southern Ontario, Canada - Methane capture system biofilm | ecosystem: Engineered > Solid waste > Landfill > Unclassified ...
GGGAGGGCTTGGCTAGCGGCGAAGCCGCTAGCCAAGCCCTCCCCTAAAAACTAAACATTTGTCATTGACAAAGCCATTTCTATTTTCAACGGTTTTGTCGAACATACGTTTCAGAGCGAAACGCAGTAAAGCGAAGAATCTATAATGTTTAACTTTATTTTTACCAGACAATAGTGTTTTAAAATCTTAAAATTGGGCATAATTATTGTATTATGGCAATAATATTAGAACCCTTTTTTGATAAAACATACTTTAACCCGCATTATTCATCAAATTTGTTAAAGATGATTGCATCGGTTTAAAAACCAGGAGTAAATTACTATGAGATTTTTTACTATTCGAAATATTATTCTTTTCACGTTACTTGGATTGCTTTTCGCACCTAAAGTAGGTGCGCAGACGAGACCAACAGAAAAAGATGGGATTACTTTTGTTCCCATAACAATAATTGACGGGGATACTATACCTAATGTGTTAATTCCTGAGATTGTAGTTTTCCCTGAGCGAAAATTTGCGACTAAGCGGGATTATAGACATTATAGGCGAATGGTTCATAACTTAAAGGTCGTTTATCCCTATGCACAGATTGCTAAGCACAAAATTTCGGAAATGGAAACGCATTACAGAACGTTAAATACCGATATCGAACGTAAAGCATATATAAAAAAGATTGAAAAGGAGCTACGAGACGAATTTGAAGGAAAACTGGTTAAGCTAACAATTTCGCAGGGAAGGTTGCTTATTAAGCTAATCGATAGGGAGGTTGGAAAAACTACCTATAGCGTAATAAGGGATTTGAAAGGTGGCTTTTCTGCAGGTTTTTGGCAGCTGGTGGCCAGAATGTTCGGGTCGAATCTTAAAACCGAGTTTGACGAGGTTAAGGAAGATAAAATTCTTAATGAGCTTATTATTCTATATGAGCACGGATTACTGTAAAGAGACATCGTTGGCCCGCATTATTCATCAAATTTGTAAAAGATGAATGCAAATGCGGGTTACCCCAACATAGTTGAGCCCAGTGTTGGGCATCCAAATTGGTTGTGAGTCCTAGTCGTTGTCGGAGACCCCAATTATTCGGATGAATAATTGGGGTTAGTAACGGCATCTTTTTATTTTTCGGAAGCTAAACGTTTTTGAGCATTTCCTTAACAATAGCCATTGCTCCGTTTGCTATATCTACTATGGTTGCATCGAGCATGTAGCAGGGTGTTGTAAAAAGCAGGTTCTCGGTGTCAACTGCTACTTCGCCATGGGTTGTGGTTTTATGCTTTGCACCAAATGATTCTATTGCTTCTGATGTTGTTTTGTCGTGTCCAATGGTTACCACTGAACCTTTAATAACCTTGGCCAATAAAACTGGTGAGATACATAAAGCCCCAATGGGTTTTTTTGCTCGATGAGTTTCTGTAATTACCCGCTCAACCTCGGGGTTAACCTTGCAATTTGCACCATCAAAAGCAAATGTACATAGGTTTTTTGCTACTCCAAATCCTCCCGGAAAGATTAGCGCATCGTAATCAGATGCCTTAAAATCGGAAAGCGGTAATATTTTTCCTCTGGCGATTCGTGCTGCCTCAACAAGCACATTTCGCTTTTCGTTCATCTCTTCGCCCGTAATGTGGTTAATTACGTGATGTTGATCGATATTAGGTGCGAATATTTGATATGTAGCACCCTGCTGAACAATAGCATAAAGGGCCATGGTTGCCTCGTGAATCTCGGCACCATCGTAAACCCCGCATCCAGCTATTACTACAGCAAATTTTTTCTTTTCTTTTGTCATTGCTTACTGTTTTTTTAGGTTATAACCCTCAATATAGTAAATTTTGTTAAGTTTTACCAAATATTACCAGTTGTGATATGAGAACATTTGCTGCCATAAAGATACCTCTAAAGGACGAGCAGTACGCCCTGCTCGAAGCAGTTAAATTGAGTATGGCCAACCAATCGATAAAATGGGTTGATTGGTATGGACTTCACCTAACGCTTTTCTTTTTTGGGGAGAGCTCCCCAGCGTTTGTAGCTAGGTTAAACCTGTTTTTACAGGATTTAGCTTCGACTATGGATTCTTTCGATTTATCTATTAAGGGGCTGGGTTTTTTTGGACAAAAAAATAAACCAAAGGTTCTGTGGCTGGGAACAGAACCCAATGAGGAGCTAAATCTTATACAGGATAAAATTTCAAGTTTTGCAACCAAAAATGGTTTTTGTGTTAGTAACCAAGGGTTTAATCCGCATATAACCCTAGCAAGAATAAAAAGTGTAAGTGTTTTTGATGAGTTTTCACAGGTGCTAAAAAGTTTCAACGATAAAATCCGTTGGCAGGTTCATGTTGATAGGGTTATACTATTTAAAAGTGAACTTAACCCCAAGGGCGCAAGGTATTCACCCGTTTTATGGCATTTACTCAAACCGCACTCTTCATCAAATTAACTAACGATGAAAGGAATTGGGGCTAAAGCCGTAGTAAAGGTTATTTTGGTGCTAACCTGTATAAAAATATTGCGATTATTGTGTAAAGTATATTCGGAATCCAAACAGCAACAAGCGGGGGGATGCTTCCACCTACCGAGAACATGGTAGAGAATCGCATAAATAGAATGTAAGTGAAGCTGAGTGCCAAACCAATGCCTATGTGTAAACCAATACCCCCACGTACTTTACGCGATGAAAGGGCTACCCCAATTACTGTAAGAATAAACGTTGAAAAGGGATTGGCAAATCGGTTGTATTTTTCTATAAGATAAAAGTCAACATTTTCGGTACCCTGCATTTTTTGATCCTCAATAAATTCGTTTAGTTCAAACATGTTCATTGTTTCAACAATATTTAATCTTTGGGTAAAATCTGATGGACATAGGTATATGGTGGTGTCAATTGTTTCACCAAATGAGATTTCCTCTCCTTTCTCGGTAAACTCTCTAATATGGTAATTATGTGCTACCCATTTGTTTATGGTTGTATCCCATTTTACGTAGTCGCTAATTAGTTTCGATTTTAGCTCCCCATCAACAATGTGTTCAATTGAAAACTGTTGCCCCATATTGTTGTAGGAATTGTATGAGTGCATGTATATGTAGATGCCAGGGCGTACCTGTCGGTGGATATTTCTGCTGGTATTTCTAAACTTACGTTTAGTGTAGTTGTTTTCGAATTGTAGCCGAATTTCGTTTGCGGGGGGAATTACAAAGCTGGTAAGTACGAATGAAAAAACGGCTATTATTGTTGCCGATACAAAATAGGGAAACATAATTCGTTTAAAGGAAACGCCACTGCTTAGTATGGCTATTATTTCGGTGTTGTAGGCCATTTTTGATGTGAAGAATATCACGGCAATGAACGTGAAAAGGGAGCTAAATAGGTTAGCAAAATAGGGTATAAAATTGAGGTAATAGTCGAAAACGATTTCTTTTAGGGTAACCCCTTTCGATACAAAATCGTCCATTTTTTCTGCCAAATCGAAAATAACAGCAATACCAATTATCAGTACAATGGCATAAAAATAGGTCCCAATAAATTTTCGGATTATGTAAACGTCTAAAATCTTTAATTTTAACTTTTTCATAATCTTGCCGATAATTTTTTTACCATTGATTCTTTCCAAATTTTAAACGTTCCGTTCTCGATATTGGTTCTTGCCTCATTTACAAGCCATAGGTAAAAGCCTAGATTGTGTAAACTGGCAATTTGTGCTCCTAGCATTTCATTTGAAACAAAAAGATGCCTAAGGTAGGCTTTATTGTATTGCTTATCGACAAAAGTTGTTCCATTTGTATCGATAAAGCTATAGTCGGTGCTCCATTTTTTATTTCGGATATTAATAATGCCCTCGCTGGTAAAGAGCATACCATTTCGCCCGTTTCGGGTTGGCATAACGCAGTCAAACATATCAATTCCCCTGTCAATTGCTTCAAGAATATTTTCAGGAGTACCCACGCCCATAAGGTAGCGAGGTTTTTCGGCCGGTAGTATTTCGTTTACAACCTCTATCATTTCGTACATAACCTCGGCAGGTTCACCAACCGATAGCCCTCCTATGGCATATCCCTCACGATTTGTTTTTGCAATATACTCGGCCGCCCTTCGGCGTAAATCAGGATAAACACAACCCTGTATAATAGGGAAAAGTGTTTGCGAATATCCATAAAGAGGTTCCGTTTCATCGAAACGTGCAATGCATCTGCTGAGCCAGTTCTCGGTTAAATCGAGCGAGTTTTTGGCATATTCGTAGCTGGCATCTCCAGGAGGGCACTCGTCAAAAGCCATCATAATATCGGCACCAATAATACGCTGGATATCCATTACGTTTTCTGGAGAAAAAAAGTGCTTCGACCCATCGATATGCGAGCGGAAATGGGCACCCTCGGGTGTTAATTTTCGATTATTGGCCAATGAGAAAACCTGATAACCACCACTATCGGTTAGTATTGGGCGATTCCATGATATGAACTTATGTAAGCCTCCGATTTCTTTTAGTATTTCTACCCCTGGCCTCAGGTACAAATGGTATGTGTTGCCAAGTATTATTTTAGCATTAATTTCGTGCTCTAAATCCCTATGAAAAACTCCCTTTACACTACCAACAGTTCCTACGGGCATAAATATTGGGGTGGAGATATCACCGTGGTCGGTTGTAATTAATCCGCTTCGGGCATTGCTGTTTTGGGCTTTTTTGCTAACTTTAAATTTCATGTGAATGAATCTGAATTAAATGTTATGAGTTGCGCTGTTTTTCAGCAAGTAAACATTTGATATAAAAGGTTTTATAGCATATTAATATGATGTGTATGTTGCAAGGGAGCATAAATTTTTTGCTGAATTATCCTGCTGCATATCCTGACGTATGTTTTGTGGTTTTATTATAAAAATAGCAATTTATTAAAATTCAAAGATAGTGGAAAATGTTTTATTATTTATGTTGATAAATTACCTTGCTAATGCCAAAAAACTTTAATAAAATTGTAACCTAAATTAAAGTACCTCTATAGTGAATGCTTTTGTCTCGCAGCTAACAACTTACGAATTTACCCTTTGGTTAGTTTTAATCTTATCGATATTAATTCAGCTGTTTTTTTACTTGGTAGTATATGTTAGGGTTACCCCTAATCGTTCTAAGAAAAAAAAAGTATCGCCGAGTAACCTCCCTCCAGTTTCGGTTGTGATTTGTGCCCGTAACGAGGAGGAAAACCTTGAAGAGTTTCTTCCGCTGGTGTTAGAGCAAGATTATCCCGATTTTGAGGTTGTTGTTGTTGACGATTGTTCTACTGATGATTCCGATATGGTGTTAAAAAGGTTATCGGCTAGGTATCCTAACCTGAAGACAACTGCAATAAAGGTTGACAATAACTTTTTTCATGGTAAAAAGTTAGCGCTAACGGTTGGTATAAAAGCAGCCAAAAATAGCTGGGTGTTGTTAACCGACGCCGATTGCAGGCCCTCGAGTATCCTTTGGCTTGCAAGCATGGCTGCGAATTTTAGGTCGCCAAATCAGGTCGTTTTAGGCTATGGTGGGTATATCGAAGCCAAGGGATTACTTAATAAGCTTATTCGGTTCGATACATTTTTTATTGCAATGCAGTATATGGGGTTTGCCTTGTTTGGTAAGCCCTATATGGGCGTTGGTAGAAATTTGGCCTATACAAAGGACATATTTTTCAAAAATAAAGGGTTTGCTAGGTATAATCACATAGCCTCTGGAGATGATGACCTTTTTGTGCAAAAGGTGGCTCGCTCAAAAAACACTACTGTTGAGTACTGCCTACAAAGTCATACCCGTTCGGTAGCTTGCACTACATTTAAGCAGTGGGCAAAACAAAAACGCCGGCATTTAACTACGGCTCCTTTGTATAGAGGGGGAGTAAAATTTTGGCTTGGACTAGAACCCGTATCTCGGCTCCTATTTTGGGCATCGGGAATTATTTTGCTTACAACATCTTCTCAACACATCGAAATTGTAGCAGGTGCAATGGCCTTAAGGGTTTTAGTGATGCTGTTTATAGTGAAAATTGCCATGTTTCGTTTGAACGAAAGAAAAATATTTTTACTTTCGTTAGTTTATGATATCTTGTCTCCGATTGTTATAGGAACATTAGTTTTAGCAAATAGCTTAACCAAAAAACGAATTAAATGGAATTAGGTTCAAAACTTTCCGATAAAGCGAAACACGACCTTATCCTTGTTGAGAGAGCTAAAAAAGGTGACCAGAATGCATACACTGAGCTACTTGAGCGTTATAGGGATGCGATATACTTTATGTTGCTTAAGATGGTTAGTAACAAGAGCGATGCTGAAGACCTTACCATTGAAGCCTTTGGAAAGGCTTTTAAAAATTTACACCAGTATGTGCCTAATTATGCTTTTAGTACATGGCTTTTTAAAATTGCAACCAACAACTGTATCGATTTTATTAGAAAACGAAGAACTATAATTGTTTCTATTGACCATCCTACCGAGGATATGGAGGGAGGACTGTCCATTCCCGCATCAAATTTACAGTCGAGTTCGCTTGATCCAGAGGAGAGCCTTATTAAGGAGCAGAATATTGAACTTGTAAAGGGGTTGGTTTCAAAACTAAAGCCTAGATATAGAAGGTTAATCGAACTACGATATTTTAAGGAATATTCATACGAGGAGATTTCTGTTGAATTAGAATTGCCTCTAGGCACAGTAAAAGCCCAACTATTTAGGGCTCGTGAGTTGCTATCGAATATTCTCTCAAATAGTCCGCATAGGCCCTAAGCTTACAATGGACATTATTGCTAAATATTTTCCAGAGTTAACCTCGATTCAGCGAGAACAGCTAGCGATGCTGGAGGAGCTGTACAGGGATTGGAATGCTAAGATAAACGTGATTTCACGCAAGGATATCGACAAGCTATATGTTCACCACGTGTTACATTCACTTGCAATTGCAAAGGTTATTTTGTTTGTCAAGGGCACGCGGGTGCTCGATATAGGAACTGGAGGAGGATTCCCAGGCATTCCATTGGCCATATTTTTCCCCCAGGCTAATTTTTTGCTAGTCGATTCGATTGGTAAAAAAATTACTGTAACTAGTGCAGTTGCCGAGGCCTTAAAACTGAAAAATGTTGAAACATTAAAAGCGAGGGTAGAGGAGATTAAGGGTACGTTTGACTTTGCGGTTACCCGCGCTGTTGCTCCAATGCCTCGTATTGTAGGCTGGACACAAAATATTATTAAGCCTGGTGGGTACAATAGTTTGCCCAATGGTATAATAGCTCTTAAGGGTGGCGATATTAGTAAGGAGCTGGCTCCTTTTGGGAAACGGGTTAAACGTTGGAGAATACCAACCTTTTTTGAGGAGGAATATTTTGAGGGTAAGCAGGTGGTGTTTGTAGAAAAGTAACAATCAGCCTTACTGTCAACTTCATTTAGCCCCAATTATTCATTCGGATAATTGGGCTAACCCGCATTTGCATTCATCTTTTACAAATTTGATGAGTAATGTGGGTTAAATTTTGATGGAATTTGTTTAAACATAAAAAATTAGGGGTTTTTATTTATATGTTTAATTTTACCTTTTATTATTATTCTCACGATTAAACGAAAAATATAGCGTTTGTGACGGCAGGGGTTTGTAAAATGCAGAATTAATCTCAATTTTTTATGCCTGAAAAGTTTGAAAAATCTTTTTCGCTTTCAAAAACTTTCATATCTTTGCAAACCTAAAATAAGGGCGATTAACCACCTGTCATATTTTGTAATAAGTTAATAATAAATAAATTATAGCGATGAAAAGGACTTTTCAACCATCGAATAGGAAAAGAAAAAACAAGCACGGATTTCGTGAGCGTATGTCAACAGTTAGTGGTCGTAGGATACTTGCTTCCCGCAGAGCAAAGGGTAGAAAGAGACTTACCGTATCCGACGAGCCCAGGCACAAGGTATAGATAGTTTGCAAGTGTGCATCTTTATACGTAAAGCTGACCTGTTGGTCGGCTTTTCTGTTTTAAACTATTCTATAACACAGCAGCTTGTTGAAATATTTAAGCAAAAGGGTTAGTTTTGCAATGTTTTCGTTTACGCTTTTGTACGTTGAATAAAGATGGTAGAAAATAATAGCATTGTATCGCAAGTGTTAAAAAGTAAGCCTGTTGTTGTGCGAAAAATTGCTGAGAAAGTGTTGGCTTTACAGCGTATCTCGTTCGATGAAGCCGTAGTTCTATACAAAGAGGCTGATTTAGGCTTGCTAGGTATGCTTGCCGACAGGGTTAATGCTGTTAAAAATTCGGGAAAGGTTTACTTCAATCAGAACTTTCACATTGAGCCTACCAATATATGTGTGCATAATTGTACTTTTTGTTCGTACAGGCGGGCTTTGGGCGAAGAGGGTAGCTGGGAAATGAGCATAGACGATATAAGGCAGAAGGTTGGTGAGTATAAGGATACAAGGGTAACCGAGGTACATATCACAGGAGGGGTGCATCCCAATTGGGATATTAACTACTTTGGGCGTATAATTCGAGCTATTAAAGAGATATTACCCAGTATTCATGTTAAGGCATTTTCAGCAATCGAAATTGATTACGTTATTGAAAAAGCTGGTGTTACCCTGAGTGATGGTATACGTCAGCTAAAATTATTTGGACTCGATTCTATTCCTGGGGGAGGAGCTGAAATTGCTGACCCAGCAATACGCAAACAGATTTGTGGAACTAAAACATCCTGGAAACGGTGGCTCGAGATTCATGAGGCTGCGCATAACGAGGGACTTCAATCTAATGCAACCATGCTATACGGGCATATTGAGTCGTATGAGCATAGGGTAAAGCACATGCTCGATATCAGGGAGTTGCAGGATAGAACCCATGGTTTTAACAGTTTCATTCCCCTTAAGTTTAAGGCAACGAACAACGAGCTAGGTAGTATTGGAGAGGTCGCTTCAACCGAGGATTTGCGAAATTTTGCCGTATCACGAGTTTTTCTCGATAACTTTGATCATATAAAGGCATACTGGCCAATGCTAGGTAAAGAGCAGGCAAGGTTGGCCTTGGAGTTTGGCGCCGATGATTTTGATGGAACCGTTGATGATTCGACTAAAATATATAGCATGGCAGGATCCGAAGAGCAACGACCCTCGATGACTGTTTCCGAAGTGGAAACAATTATTAGAGCGGTTGGTCGGCAGCCTGTTGAGCGCGATTCGCTGTATAATTCAATCAGAGTTTTTTAGCTGAAAGTGCTAGGCATCGTTTTTTATTGGTTTTAAAATCCAATATTGGCTTGTTTACACGATTTAATTTTAAATTTGCCAAAGAAAGCGATGGTTTCGTATATGAAAGTCGATAGCATAACGTTTCCACTATAGATTTTTAATTCAAATTTCAACAATTATGACTTGGGAAAAGGTTAAACAGCGGCTTAAAAAAATATTCTTAAATCCTTATGTAAAAACCCCATTGCTTGCGTTGGGTATTGTGGCGCTGGCGATAGTGGTTTTCTTTACTTTCCTACATATTTTTACGAGGCACGGAAGAAGTTTTCCTGTTCCCGATTTTACTGATTTACACATAGAGCGAGCCATGCAATATGCAGAGCGAAGTAACCTTAGGCTTGAGGTTACCGATTCGGTGTATATAACATCCCGTAAACCAGGCGCTGTGGTTGAGCAGAATCCTTTGCCTGGCACCTATGTAAAAGCTAATAGACGTGTGTTTGTTACTACAAATGCCAATAAGCCCATGCTAGTTGATATGCCCGACCTGGTTGGTTTAACCCTTAGACAAGCCATATCAACCTTAAATTTACAGGGGTTTAAAACGGGTGTGCTTGCCTTTAAATATGATATAGCGGTTAATAATGTGCTCGAACAGCATTATCGTGGTGAAGAGGTTGAACCCAACACAAAAATACCCAAGGGCTCAACAATAGATTTGCTTCTGGGGAGGGGATTAAGTAATCAAAAAACAGTTTTACCCCGCATAATTGGATTAACCTTGACAGAGGCACACAATCTTTTGCTCGAAGCCTCGTTAAATTTAGGGAAAACCACGTACGATGAAACGGTTATAGATAACCTGGATTCTTTGCAAGCCCGTGTGTATAGTCAGTATCCTAACCCAACGGGCGAAACTGCAATTAATTTTGGCGCCCGTGTTGATTTATGGTTAACCCAGAACGAGTCGAGAATACCTGTTCTACCGAATCCCGATAGTAGTACAGATAATGATACAGACAAAGAATAATCTGGTCGAATAGATTTTAGAATGATAAACTTTAGGCATCTGCTAGTTGTAATATTTATATTTTTACCCTGCATACTTTTTTCGCAGGTAGGTAAAGAGGTAATGGTTGATTTAGAATCACTTCCTACGGGTAAAAATACACCGATACAGAAAAGTGAGCCATCGGTAATAGAGTTACCCTTTTTCGATGATTTTTCTAGAGATTTACCATACCCTAGCACCGAACGTTGGGATGCAAGGCATGTTTTTTTAAATACTCGATATGCAGTTAACCCTCCTAATCTAGGGGTGGTTACATTCGATGCAATTGATAATTCGGGCAAGCTGCATTCTGTTGCTTCGAACTTTCCTTTCTCGTCGGATACCCTAATTTCAAACCCGATAAATTTATCATACCCAGCCGATACTACAATATACCTTAGTTTTTACTATCAACCTCAGGGTTTGGGTAATAGACCCGATGACCGCGATTCACTTTTGCTAGAGTTTTACAACTCCAATCTTGATGCATGGGAAGGTGCATGGGCTGTTTGGCTTACGGCCTCCGACAGTACTTTGCATGAGGTAAATAAATTAAAAGGTAGTATCACCGAAAAAGTAACAGCAAAGGTCGATTCTACATTCTTTTTGGTTCATATGCCTATCACAGAGGAGCGATTCCTTAGCTCAAATTTTAAATTTAGATTCAGGAATATAGCTTCGCTATCGGCAAATACTGATGTGCCCAGCTTAAGGGGTAATTCAGACCATTGGCATATAGATATGGTTTATCTTAATCGTGGCAGAACCTATAGAGACACACTGCTGAATGATATCTCTTTTGCCAAACCACTAAAATCTATCCTAAATAACTATCAGCAAATACCTTGGTCGCACTTCACAAGTACCGCCATAGAAAATGAGCTGAATAACCCATTGGTTTTCAATGTAACGTATAAAAACCTGGGGTTGATTTCATGGAATATAACCCGAATGTTTAGCATTGAGAATCATTCTAATGGTGAGATTTATTCTTTTTCGGGAGGAGCCGAGAATATTGCAGGGCTTGAAGAGATTGACTACGAAAGGCGCTTTCAATATGATTTCGAATCTGATTGGAGCGATTCCGCTCGCTTTACGTTTACATCCTACCTAATAACTGATAATGCTGAAAATACTAGCCATTTGCGGTGGAACGATACCCTGAGATATGTTCAGGATTTTAAAAATTATTATGCCTACGACGATGGTACCGCTGAGAGTGGTTATGGCTTGTATGGCGAGGGAACGCAGAACGGACAGGTTGCACTTAGGTACACAACCTATAAGCCCGATAAGCTGGTTGGGGTTTACATGTACTTTAACAGAACTTTTAATGATGCCAACCAGAAATATTTTAAGCTGGTAGTTTGGGACGATAATAACGGTAAACCTGGAAATATTATTTATGAGCAACTTGGCTTACGCCCATTGTTCACCGATAGCCTTAATCGCTTTACGCTCTTTAAATTAGAAGAGGAGATTGAGCTAGGTGCAGGAACGTTTTACATTGGGTGGATTCAAACAACCACCGACATGCTTAATGTTGGTTTCGATAGAAACAATAATAGTAAAAATCGTTTGTTCTACAACATAAGCGGTTCGTGGAATACAACCCAGTTTTATGGATCGCTTATGGTTCGTCCCGTTTTTGGCGCACTTACCGAACCCCCAACAGTAGCTTACCAGCACACATCAAATGAATCCCTTTGTGTTTTTCCAAACCCCTCTAGTGGCATTGTAAATATTCGGCATCCAGATGTTACGGAAAATGTTTCGGTTTATGTCTACAATATTTTTGGGCAACTTGTTATGAGGCAACAGCTAGTAAATAACATGGTAAGCCTAGAACACTTAGCCAATGGTACTTACATTATTAGGATTGTTGGGAACAATAAAATTGTAGGAACACAGAAAATAGTTATTTCCAAATGGTAAAAGATATTACCCCATGCCGTGATGATGAGCTGGAGGAGGGTGAAGAGCAGCGAGAGCTTTTCGAGCATTTTCATATCGATGTTGATAAGGGGCAAAGCACCATTCGTATTGATAGGTTTATTACCACAAAGATTCAGAATGTAAGCCGAAGCCGGGTTCAATCGGCTGCCGATGCGGGTAATGTTTTGGTAAATGGTAAGGCGGTTAAATCATCTTATAAAGTAAAACCATTGGATAGCATCTCTATAGTGATGGCTTACCCGCCACGCGAAATTGATATAATTCCGGAGAATATCCCCATTAATATTGTTTACGAGGATGATGACCTGTTGGTGGTAAATAAGGAACCTGGAATGGTTGTACATCCCGGGCATGGTAATTTTACGGGCACATTGGTAAATGCATTGATGCACCATTTAAAAGATGTTCCGCTTTTTAGCACAGGCGAAGTTAGACCTGGATTGGTACATCGAATAGATAAGAATACCTCTGGCATTTTGGTAGTAGCTAAAACGGAGCATGCCACGAACCATTTGGCTCGCCAATTTTACGATCGCACTACTGAGCGAAATTATGTTGCCCTGGTTTGGGGTGATATGGAGGGCGATGAGGGAACTATTGATGCGCATATTGGGCGAAGCCCTCGCGATAGGATAAAGATGTTCGTTTTCCCCGATGGCGATGAGGGTAAGCATGCCATAACCCATTGGAAAGTTTTGGAACGATATGGCTACGTAACCCTTGTTGAGTGTAAGTTGGAAACAGGTCGAACGCACCAAATTAGGGTACACTTTGAGCATATTCGCCACCCCATTTTTAACGACGACCGTTACGGGGGCGATACCATTGTAAAGGGTACAACCTTTACTAAGTACAAACAGTTTATTCAGAATTGCTTTTCAATATGCCCACGGCACGCGTTACACGCCAAATCACTAGGGTTTATTCATCCTACAACGGGCGAACAAATGTTTTTTGAAACCGAACTGCCCGATGATATGGTACAGGTGGCAGAGCGTTGGCAAACCTACACCTCGGCGCGTCCAAATGATTAGGTAATGCCCGCGATCAATTAACCCGCACTATTTATCAAATTTGTAAAAGATGAACACAAATGCGGGTTACCCCGGCATGGTCGAGCCCAATTTTGGGCAACAAAATTGGCTGTGAGGCTTAGTCGCTGTCGGCGACCGCAACTATTCGAATGAATAATTGGGGTTAATTATTGCTATTGCCTTTCTACCTTAAATATTTCTGATTATTTTTGGTCTGCATTATAAAATCTTTCCCATGAATAGTAAGCTCAACATCGCCATAATGGCAGGAGGTAATTCTTCCGAGGAAGAAATCTCGCTTAAGGGTGCAGCGCAAATTGCAAAATGGCTCGACCCCAATAAGTACAAAGCTTTTCCCATAATTTTAAAGGGTAATAGTATGACCCTTAAGCATTCAGAGCATGGTGATATCCCTGTGTCGTGGGATACTTTTAGCTCAAAAATTGGCAATGATAAGTTGCTGTTCGATTGTGCGTTGGTTGTTATTCATGGAACCCCAGGTGAGAATGGTTTGCTACAAGGGTATTTTGAGATGATGAATATACCCTACACAACGGGTGGGGTACTAAACAGCGCGCTTACTTTTTGTAAAGATACATCCAAGCGAATGCTTGATGGGATAAATATTCATTTAGCTAAGGGTTTAAGAGTACACAAAGGGGAGGCTGTTAGCCCGCAGGATGTTGCTAAAAATATTGGACTACCCCTTTTTATTAAGCCCAACGAGAGCGGAAGTAGCTACGGAATAACTAAGGTAAAGCAGGCTAAGGAGATAATCTCTGCCCTCGAAAAATCATTCACCGAAGATCCAGTAGCACTGATTGAGGAGTTTATTCCCGGGATGGAGCTAACCTGTGGATTGGTTAAAACGAGAAGCAAATCGTTGGTTTTTCCTGTTACCGAAATTGTTCCCAAGAACGAGTATTTCGACTACGGTGCAAAGTACGAGAATGAGGTTGAGGAGATTACCCCAGCTAGAATTCCCGATGATTTGGCAGACTATATCCAATCGGTTTCATCCGAAATATATGACAGGCTTAACTGTAGGGGCATTGTGCGTATCGATTATATCTTTGGTAACAAAAAGCTCTATTTCCTTGAGGTGAATACCGTTCCCGGTATGAGCGAAACCAGCATAGTTCCTCAACAGGTGGCAGCAATGGGGCTTACCATGAACGATGTTTTCGAAATGGTGATTGATGATGCCATTGCAAGGCAAAAAGCTAGGTAAGCCGAGGGGAATAGATTTACTTTAACCCGCTTTACTCATCAAATTTGTAAAAGATGAATGCGAATGCGGTTTACCCCGACATAGTCGAGCCCAATTTTGGGCAACAAAATGGGTTGTGAGACCTAGTCGCTGTCGGATATCCCAATTATTCGAATGAATAATTGGGGTTAAGTTTTTTAAATATAAAAGGGGTTACCCTTTTGAGATAACCCCTTTTATTTAGCGTAATTAGCGTTTATAGGTAATCCTCAATTGGGGCGCAAGAGCAAACTAGGTTCCTGTCGCCATAGGCAGAGTCAATTTTACTAACTGAAGGCCAGAACTTGTTGATGATAAGCCAGGGTAGTGGGTATGCAGCCTTTTCTCGATCGTAAGCATGTGTCCACTCATTTGCTGCTACTTCGGCAACGGTGTGCGGAGCATTCTTTAACACGTTATCTTCCTTATCTGCTTTACCTTCCTTAATCTCATCGAGCTCTTTTTTAATCGATATCATTGCCTCAATAAACCTATCGAGTTCCTGAACCGATTCGCTCTCTGTGGGTTCAACCATAAGCGTTTCGTTAACTGGGAACGAAAGGGTAGGAGCATGGAATCCATAGTCCATAAGCCTGCGTGCAATATCGCCAGTTTCAACACCGTAGGTTTGCTTAAAATGGCGGCAATCAAGAATCATTTCGTGTGCCACACGACCTGTTTTGCCGGTGTAAACAACATCATAATAACCCTTTAGTTTTTCTGTTATATAGTTTGCACCAAGAATAGCCATTTCGGTCGATTTTTTAAGACCCTCGGCACCAAGCATAAGAATGTATCCATAAGTAATTGGTTGTACCATTGCGCTACCCCACGGGGCACCTGCTACAGCGGTAATTCCATTCTCGCCACCAGTTTTAACAACTGGATGTGATGGTAGAAATTGAGATAAATGCTTAGCAACGCCAATTGGGCCAACACCAGGACCACCACCACCGTGAGGTATGGCGAAAGTTTTATGAAGATTAAGGTGGCAAACGTCAGCACCAATAAGTCCGGGGCTAGTTAAACCAACCTGAGCGTTCATGTTTGCACCGTCCATATATACCTGTCCGCCATTGTTGTGGGTAATCTTCATCATCTCTATAATCTCGGGTTCAAACACGCCGTGAGTTGATGGGTAGGTAACAATAAATGCTGCCAGATTATCTTTATGCTCTTCAGCCTTGGCTCTAAGGTCATCAATCGATATGTTTCCATCCTCGTCACAATCAACAATAACAATGTCCAAACCTGCCATTACCGCGCTTGCGGGGTTAGTTCCGTGAGCCGATGATGGTATAAGCGCTATGTTACGATGGCCCTCACCACGGCTTTTGTGGTACTCACGAATAACCATCAATCCTGCATATTCGCCAGCAGCACCCGAGTTTGGTTGCATCGAAACCGCATCGAAACCAGTTATTTCAGCAAGTAGTTGCTCTAGCTCACTAATAAGGGTAAGGTAACCCTTTGCTTGTTCTGCTGGAACGAATGGGTGTATATTTCCAAATTCAACCCAGCTAAGCGGCAACATTTCGGTTGCAGCATTAAGCTTCATGGTGCAGCTACCTAGTGATATCATGCTATGGTTTAGCGCAATATCTTTACGCTCTAGGCGCTTTATGTAGCGCATCATCTCAGTTTCTGAGTGGAACACGTTGAACACTTTATCGGTTAGGTACTCCGATTTACGCTTCAGATTCTCTGGAATTGTATTGGTAACCTCAATGGTATCAATTTTAGCTGCCGATTTACCAGCTGCCTCAGCAAATATTTCAATAATATTGTTGATGTTGGAAAGGGTGGTTAGCTCATCGGTACTGATACCAATAGTACCATTTGTTTTGTAGTTAAAGTTAATTTCTTTGGCAAGCGCTTTACTTCTAATATCCTCAATCTTTACATTTGCAGGAAGCTCAATTTCGAGGGTATCAAAAATGTTTTTAACATTTTGCTTATATCCAAGCTGGGTTAGCCCGTTAGCAATAGCAATCGCTGCGCTGTGTGTATGGGTTGCTACGCGTTTAATACCTTCGGGGCCATGGTACACGGCGTACATACCAGCCATTGTTGCTAGTAGTGCCTGTGCAGTACATATGTTTGAGGTTGCACGTTCGCGCTTAATATGCTGCTCGCGGGTTTGTAATGCCATGCGTAGTGCCTTATTGCCGTGCCTATCTACCGATACACCAATAATGCGGCCAGGAAGATTACGCTTGTATTTTTCTTTGGTTGCAAAGTAACCCGCGTGTGGGCCACCAAATCCCATGGGGATACCAAATCGCTGGGTACTACCCACTACAATGTCGGTATCCCATTCACCTGGTGGAGTTAGTAGCGCAAGGGAAAGAATGTCGGCAATTACTGTAACCAGAGCATCGTTCTCTTTTGCCTTTGCGGCAAATGCGGAGTAGTCGCGAATATTACCTTTGGCTGATGGGTACTGAACAATTACACCAAACTCTTTTCCGGTAAATTTATATTCACTGTAGCAACCGGTTACAATCTCAATATCCAATGGTTCGGCACGAGTGCATATCACCTCAAGGTTTTGTGGGAATACATCGCTATCAACAAATAGGATGTTACGACCCTCTTTTACCGCTTTACGAGAGCGAAGGCTGTGCATCATTAGCATGGCTTCGGCAGCTGCGGTTGCCTCGTCGAGTAGCGAGGCGTTGGCCATTTCCATTCCGGTTAAATCCATAACTGCGGTTTGGAAGTTTAGCAGTGCTTCAAGCCTTCCTTGGCTAATTTCGGCTTGGTATGGAGTGTAAGAGGTGTACCATCCTGGGTTTTCGAAAATATTACGAAGAATAACCGAAGGTGTATGTGTTCCGTAGTAGCCCATACCGATAAAAGAGCTAAAAATCTTGTTTTGTGATGCAAAGCCCTTAATTTTAGCAAGGTATTCTTGTTCAGTAAGAGGAGCAGGAAGGTTAAGAGGTCCTGCCATTCTAATTCCTTTTGGAACAGTTTGGTCAATTAGCTCGTCAAGAGTTTTTACCCCAACTGCTTTTAGCATTTCGTCAATCTCGCTATCGCGAGGCCCAACGTGGCGGGTAACAAAGCGTTCAGTCGACATAAATATTTAATTTATTTAGTTAGTATAATTTAGTTAAAAACGTTTTAGTGTTACATTACGTACACCAAACTTGTTGTAAAATTAGGAAATTGCTTATACTTAATGATGCTTTTGTTGTTAATTTTTATTTAGAAAGTGGTATAATGTATCTGATTGATGCTAAGACAGAAAGGGGTTGTTCTCTTTTTCCCATCCTATGCTTGTTGATTCACCATGCCCTGTATAAACTTTTGTGTTTGGGTTTAAAACCAGAAGTTTTGTTTTAATGCTATCTATAAGCTGGTCATAATTCCCTCCAGGCAAATCAGTTCGTCCAATAGAACCTTGAAAGAGCGTGTCGCCCGATAAAATAAACCCATTCTCGGTATTTAATAGGCAAATGCCACCTTTTGAGTGCCCTGGTGTATGCAGAACTTTTAGCTTGCTATTTCCAAAAGTAATCTCATCGCCATCATTCAAATACCTATCAATAAGGGGCACATCATCTATCGTAAACCCGTACATAAGGGCATGCTGCGTGGCCGTTTGTATTAATTGTAAATCCTCAGGATTGCCCGCAATATCTATGTTGTAGGTTTTTTTTACAAAGGCATTGCCTAGTATGTGATCAACATGGCCATGAGTATTTATGGCGAGTACGGGCTTTAAATTATTTTTTTGTATAAAATCAGCTAGTTCTTTCTGTTCATCTGGGCCATGGCAACCAGCATCAACTATTACGCACTCATTTGTCTCATCAAATAGCACGTAGGTATTTTCCTGAAAAGGGTTAAATACGAAAGATTTAATTGTAATCATATACTTTTAATTGCGGATTATTAACTATTTATTGGTTCCCTTTAACATAGGAACAAAAATAAACTTACCATGTTTCGTGGTTTTTGTTTTATTTTCCGAAACTTTTTCAATTACCACCATATCTTGCCCAGTGTTGTCGCCTAATGGGATAACCATTAGTCCACCGACCATAAGTTGGCTTATTAGGTTTTGTGGTATTTCTGATGCCCCAGCAGTAACGAGTATTTTATGGTATGGGCCGTAGGTTGGCTTTCCTTTGTATCCATCTCCGTAAAAAAAATGAGCGGTATACTTTAAGCTTTCGAGCAGAGACTTAGATTTCATAAAAAGCTCATATTGTCTTTCAATGGTGTACACATTAGCTCCCATTTCCAGCAGTATCGCTGTTTGATATCCTGAGCCCGTTCCAATTTCCAAAACTTTTTCCTGAGGCTTTAGTTTTAGTAGTTGGGTTTGAAACGCTACCGTGTAGGGTTGCGATATGGTTTGGCCTGCACCAATAGGGAAAGCAGAGTCTTTATAAGAGAAGTTTAAAAAACCACTTTCCATAAACAGGTGGCGTGGCACACTATTTATTGCGCTTAATACATTCTGGTCTGTTATCCCCTTTTTTTCTAGCTCGTTAACCAGTTTTTTACGCAACCCTTTATGTCTATAAGAATCTTCCATTTTGATGATAAAAGTAAATGCAGCAATATTTTTTACAAATATAGTTATTAAAATATGTGCTAAAAAATAAGGGGGTTTGTATTCTGCATAAGTAATTCAATATTTAGCTGACACTTTTTAGGCTATAGCATTCCTTTTTTTGTTGAAAAGATGAATTTATGTTGTTATCAATTTTGATGTTTGTCAATGGGAATTTAGTGACAGCAAAATAATGTTGTTAATTAGGTGGAAGGATGGTATTTTTGTAGGCTAAAAGGTTAATTTTGTGTTTTTATACTTACCAGAATGATTGCGAGTAAAAAAGTATTGAGATTTAAATATATATTCTTCGATTTAATCGGTTCTTTTACTGCTTGGTTTCTTTTTCATTTGTATCGGAAACAAATAATTGAGAAACCTATATTAGGCGATGATGTTGGCGTTTTGCTTGATACAAATGTTATTATTGGGCTTATTGTTATCCCTTTGTTTTGGGTAATGATTTTGTTCTTTTTTGGGTTTTACCGTGATGTTTTTCAGCGATCAAGGCTTAAGGAGCTAGGTGTTTCAATTAGCGTTACATTTTTGGGGGTAATTCTAATTTTTTTCCTTTTACTGCTTGATGATTTTGTGCCGTCGTATCGAGGTTATTATCGACTATTTTTTACCCTGCTATCCTTACAATTCTTTTTTACTTATATCCCAAGGTTGTTATTAACGTCGTATACCATTCGGCAGATTCGATCGAAAAAAATATATTTCCCAACCCTTATTGTGGGCAACGGCGATAAGGCGCTGCAAGTGCTTAATGAAGTTTTAGGCGCAAAGAAATCGCAGGGGAATCATTTGGTTGGATATATTTCAGTTGGGCAGGTTACGAACGAAAAGTTAATCGAGCTGTTGCCATGCCTAGGTAATTTGAGTGATTTAAGGGGCGTGGTTAAAAAGCATCAGGTTGAAGAATTGATTCTTGCTATAGACCAGAAAGATAACAAGTTGATGGGCAAGATAGTAAATGATATATTTGACCTAAATGTAGTTGTTAAGGCAATACCAAGCATGTACGATATTCTTATCGGAAGGGTAAGGATGTCGGCAATTTTTGGGGTTCCCTTAATGCAAATCTCATTCGATTTAATGCCGGTTTGGCAGCAACGCATCAAACGGGTTATAGATGTTGCTTCTTCAGTATTGGCGTTGGTTATACTTTTCCCTCTAAATGCTATTATTGCTATAGCTATAAAGTTGTCGTCAAGAGGCCCTGTGTTTTATTCGCAGGAGCGGGTAGGTCAGTATGGCAAGCCCTTCAACATTTATAAGTTCAGAACAATGACTATTGACGCAGAAAAGGATGGCCCAGCTTTATCAACCAAACATGATAAGCGCATTACACGCATCGGACGGTTTTTACGTAAAACACGTTTAGATGAAATCCCAAATTTTTGGAATGTACTCAAAGGCGAAATGTCGTTGGTTGGGCCACGCCCCGAACGGCAATTTTACATTGATAAGATTGTTGAGAAAGCACCCCATTATTTACATCTACAGAAGGTTAGGCCTGGTATTACATCCTGGGGACAGGTTAAGTTTGGATATGCCGAAAATGTTGACCAGATGGTCGAAAGGCTTAAGTTCGATTTGATATACATTGAGAATATGTCGTTATATGTCGATTTTAAGATATTGATTTATACAATAATCACGGTTTTTAAGGGAAAGGGAGTTTAGGGTGCTAAATGCGCTGCTTTAAGATAAGTTTACAAATAGCATAATATGCTTTTCCTGCCCTCTCCATTATAATATTAAATTTTGTTGAAAACCTATTGAATTATTACTTCAAAAACTGGTTCAACTTCGTTAGTTTTGTAAAAAATAATCCATGGCCGAGAAAAGAGAGTATAACAAAAAGGGAAGTTCCACAAGTGTTGCAGGAATTGAGTTGGGGAAAGTGCCACCACAGGCAGTTGAACTCGAAGAGGCGGTGCTGGGCGCTTTAATGATTGAGAAAGATTTGGTTATCGAGGTTCTTGATGTGCTAAAGGTTGAAAGTTTTTATAGGGAGGCTCATCAAAAAATATTTAAAGCCATTGTTGAGCTCTCCACAAAGCTCGAGCCCATCGATCTGTACACCGTTTCGGAAGAGCTAAGAAAAACTGATGAGCTGGAAGGGGTTGGAGGAGCGGTTTACCTTGCGCACCTTACCTCGCGTGTAGGATCGGCTGCTCACCTCGAGTACCACTCAAAAATAATTGCCCAAAAATATATACAGCGAGAGCTTATTCGTGTCTCAACCGATATTCAGAATCGGGCATTCGATGACTCTATTGATGTTAACGACCTTCTCGATTATTCTGAGATGGAACTCTTTAGGGTTGCCGAAGGTAATATCAAGCGCGAATCGGCACCCATTGGTACGCTTGTAAAGGAGGCGTTGGCACAACTTGAAGAGGCAGGAAAGCGTGAGGATGGCCTTAGCGGTGTGCCATGTGGTTTTTCGGAACTCGATAGGATGACATCGGGTTGGCAAGATTCGGACCTCGTTATTGTTGCGGCTC
>Ga0265295_1003745_pt1 | contig 21527 bp, 20 predicted proteins | sample Munlansysbiofilm_FD_192503 | JGI IMG/M metagenome (GOLD analysis project Ga0265295, IMG submission 192503) | Leachate microbial communities from a municipal landfill in Southern Ontario, Canada - Methane capture system biofilm | ecosystem: Engineered > Solid waste > Landfill > Unclassified ...
CAACAGCCTCAACAAACCAGGGCTCGGTCAGCCCGAGAATCCGAAAATATAGGTCCGTATCCTTCATTGGTGCCCTCCGGGAAGGACATTAGCAGATCAGCTACCCACGGAAAACCCGGAAGAGCCAGAAAAAATATACACGCAAGGGCGAGGAAGCGGGAATAACCCCGTTTCCCGCCCTGCAATCAGCTTTTAGCCCTCTACCGACCTTCGCTTTCAGGCAAGGCCAGCTTTTCAGGTTCATCCAAGGCATCGCGGCTGTCGCTTTTCCGGCCTTCCAGTTCCACCGATACCGCCGCCGCAGTGAATACCCCTGCGATTCCGGCCAGTATGCCGCCTATAAATGTCCATTTGTTGCCCATGGTTATTCTCCTTTTCAGTTGCGTAAATGCAGGAGGCGGGATTACTCCCGCCCACTGTTGTCGTTTTGAATAGATTAATCGTCCCAGTTTTCCTTGATGACTTGCAACACAGCAATAGCAACAGGTATCCATGCCAATGGGTTCATACAGCCTCCTTGGGTATCAGCAGCGCGGAATACGCAGCCGGTTGTGGGTGAAGAATGTTGGATTGGGCCGTGCCGGATTCCAGCGGCAATAGTCCAAGGGTACCATCATGCTGCACCGCCTTTGAGTAAGGCGGTTTGGAGCATGTCAAACATGACGGGGGCCAGGTCGGACAGATCGTTGATGACCCGACTGGTCTGTGGTAGCAGGTGGGCGATGTGTTCATCACGGATGCCAAGCCCGTACACCTCATAACCAAGTTTTTGCGCTACGGTCACAGCATGGATTGCTGCGTGTGTACTGTCGGGTACTCCGTCAGTAATGATGAGAATGATTTTCCGTTGTTCCTTGAGAAACAGCATGGTCTGCATGACCCACCACAGGGCCGCAGCCAGAGGTGTACCGCCTGAAGCATTGATGTCGAAGCTGTCCGGCACCTTTTGACCATGCCGCATGATGGGGAAGACAGAACTTGTGGAAGCCATAGCTGGAAAAGCCGTGACCGCAGGATTTACGCCTTTGATATTTTCCAGCGCCTTTGCCACTGCAAAGCACGCCTGCTTTGCCAAAACGATGGGTATGCCGCTCATACTGCCGCTGACATCCAGCAGAATATGCACAGCAGTGTTGAGGCCAGTCTGTTCCGCCTCCCTGCTGAAAATGCGCGGATTGCCCGTTTGCAGCCGATGGAGCGAGCCGGGGTGTAAGGCCCCGCGCCGACCGATGCTGCACCGCTTTTGTGTCCGAGCCTGCAAAAGGCCCTGGAGCCGGGTGCGCAAGGCTGTGCTGGCCTGAAGGGCTTGCAGCTTCTGCTCTTCCGGTAATGCTCCAGACTGTCGAAACCCTTCAATAGCCACCGTAACCTTCTCAAAGGCCGATTCAGCCTGACAAAGGGTAAGTGCCGTTGAAAGAAGCTCACCCAGGTTTTGAGGCAGGTCTTGCGCTTCGGCATGCAACAAGGCTGCGAGTTGATCCTTGGCCCTGCTGGGAGATGTGGGTTGCTGCGTTTGAGATGCACAATCAGACGAAATATCCTGATCTGATTGAGGGGCAGAATCGCAGAGGTCAGCTCCGTTTTCTCTGGTTTCCTTTTGTTGCTGTTGCGGCTCCCACTGCCGAATGCTCTGGGCCAATTGCCGGGCATAGGCCATAGCGGCTGCGGTATCCGGACAGTGGATGTAAACCTTGGCCAGAACGGCATCCAGTACTTCCCTCAGGCCGGGGAAGTGCTTAAGTAGCGCATCTACTGCTGCCATGCGCGGCCTGTTCACCTCTTCCACATCCCAGGCCCGTACGGTCAACAGCACATAGTCCAAAACAGCAAGGGCCGGAGGATCATCCCCGGCCCTTGACTCTGCTTCTTCTACAAAGAATCGTCGTATCAACCAGTTTAAGTTGTGTCGGCAACCTGGAAAAATGGCAGACAGTTTTTTCTCAATACGCCAATCCTCCAGGCAGTTAAAGAGGTTGAAGGTTACAGGATCAAGCTTGGCGGTCCTCAGCGCAGTAAAATCCGTGTGCCTTATGTGGGCCGCCTCGTGATCCACGAATCCGCGAGCCATTGCCAGCAATTCCGGCTCGCAATCCGTAGGCAATGCAGGCAAATAGATAACTTTGCCGTTGGTGCAGGCTTCCTTGCCACCAATACATACCTGCACCCCGTACTGGTCGCCTAGCACGGACGCCAGCAGGGGCAGACAGTTGAGAACGTCTTTTGTGCGTATCATGACATCACCACAGGCCTAAGCTGGGAATGGCAGGGTGTGGCACAGCCGTTTCCACTGGGAGCGTATCCGGCAGGATGGGCGTGTCATCCGGGCCGCCATCCACAATACCATCCATCTGGCCAGCGGGTCCGTCCGGCTCGTGGATACTGCCCGGATCGGCCAGCAGGGCATCCAGCACAAAGGCCGGGCCATAACCTTCGATAACTTTCTGGGCGTGTGCCACCAGGGCATCACTGTCCTTGAGCAGGCAGACCAACCCTTGCAGGAGCAACAAGTCAGTACCGGTGATATTGCCCTTCTTGGGTATGCGCTGCAGTGCGGCCTGCACGATATCAGCCACTGGGGCCACATGAGGTTCTACGAAAGACAAGCCCGTGAGTTTGGTATGCAGCGTCCGCAGAGGCGAAAGTGCTTTGTGGGTCACTTCCGTCTTGCCGTGGTAGACGCGCCGCCAGATGTCTTCGGCAGACTTGGCTACTTCGCCAAAGAGTGTACCCCCGAGCCCCTGGATCTCTTCTGCAAGCCCGGCTTCCAGCACGGCTGTGTTGTCCGTGTGCTGCTCCAGCGGGGATACCTTGTACAACTGCCAGCGAAAATCCATGCGGGCGCGAACATAATCCGGCCCCACGATGGAATTACGTATAATTTCACCCCACTGATGATGCTTTTCTATCCAGGCCTGCACATTTTGATCATAGCCCGCCAGAAAGGCCTCTTTTTCTTTCTGGAAGTCGTTGCGGATGTTGCAAAGCTCCTGCACGATTTCACCGGCTTTTTCTTCAGGAATGGCCCAGCCGGACATGAAGCGCACTCCGTGTCTGTCCAGATAGTTGAAGGCACGGGCCTTGAGTGTGCCGAATACCTTGAGGTTTTCCGGGTCGGCGATGCGTTTGGAACCAAGGGACGCCAGGTCTTCGGGTGGCCGTTCCGCTCCCCCCAGGTCATCCTGGCTCATCTTGCGTCGGGCTGACCACAGACTGACATTGAGGTTAAGGGCCAGCAAATTGTCCAGAATGCGAATGTCAGAAACAATCGGTGCCATAACAGTCTCCTAAAATGAACTTTTTGTAGTGTTGAGGACGTAGCCTTCCGTGAGCTTTTTGGCTGCGCGGGCTTCAAGCTCCAGCACGGAATTGTTACCCGCACAATTTTCAGCGGAGATAACGTGTTGTTGCCCGGCAGTGTCCGGCTTGCCCCAGTGGAGCATGAGGCCTTCAGGCCGGGCCTCGCCGATCCAGAACTTACCGCTCTGTTTTTTGCCAGGAAGGGTATGAACTACCTCCAGATGGACACGGGGCTTCGCTACCGTGGGAGTGTTCCTCAAATGGCTGCGCATGAAGCGCAGGGCTTGCTCACCTTGCAAAGTTTCTGCTTCAGTCGTTTCGGTTTTGAGGGTTTCAGCTTCCACCTGTTGCGAGAACATGCGCTGGGCCAGTTCGTGCAGCATGGCGCGGGTTTCGCGGCTGGCGCGGTAGGCCAGGGCACGGTCGAGGGCATAGGTGACAGGCTGTATGCCCTGGTGGGCCAGAGGCTGGAAGCGCACGGTCAGATCCCCCCAGCGCAGCAGGCTGCGCGTGGAGAAGGTGACTTCTATGGTGTTGGTGAGGTTGCCGGTGGAAGCCTCGCCCATGAACAGTTTGCGCACCTCGTTGGCGTAGTCCACCATGGTGGCACAGAGCGTTTCGGGCAGCGAAGGGAAGCGCTGGGACAGCAGCTTTTTCTCCACAGTTGCATCAGGGTAGCCCACTTCGCAGATGGTGAAGCGGTCGAGCCATGCGAGGTTTTGCCTTTGCGTGCCCTGGTACAGGCCCGTGTCGTCACCGCCGCCATTGGTGTTGGCCGTAGCCACGAAACGGAACATGGGGTGCGGCTGGATAATTTCACCCCCATTTTCTGCAATACACAGGGGGGAGCCGTCCAAAACGCTGTTCAGGCCAGCGGCTATTTCTGGTGAAGTTAAGTCGATTTCATTCAGTAAAATTATTGCTCCGTACCGCATGGCAAGCGCAAGAGGGCCATATTCAAAGGCCATGTTGCCGTCTTTGACCGTCAGATGTCCCACCAGATCAGCAAATTCCAAACGGCCATGGCCTGTCACCTCAAAGACGGGGTAGTTAAGCCTGGCTGCCAGTTGTTTGATGCAGCTTGTTTTGCCGCAGCCTGTGGGGCCGAAAACGTACAACGGCTCTTGCTGTCCCTGTGGGCTGAGAAACCAAACCACCATATCTCTGCTGGACTCGTGAAACAGATAGTCAGGGTCAAAGGCCGGGGTATAGGCAGAGGCCGCAGTGTAGCCTCTTACAGTGGTGCCGGAGGGCTTGCCGCTGAACACTTGACCGGCGTCGAGGTCAGTGGGCTGAAGAGAGTCAAGTTCAGAAATATTCGTGCCTTTCATTATTGCCTCCAAAAACAGAAAGGCGCACCCTCATGGGTACGCCTTCCTGTAAATTTATTATAATGACTGTTAGTTATGTTTTGAAATATGCCTTAAAAGCTCTGCGGGGGTTGTTATTTGCAGTTCTGGAAATATATGCCGCAGTTCTAATAAGTGTTTATCCCCAGACACTAGAAAAGCGGCATTGGCTGCTTTTGCTAAATGAATGAAGACTGCATCGTCCCTGTCACGAAGCTCTGAAACTTCTTCAAGAGGAATTTCAAGTGGGAAAGTCTCAGCCCAGGGCAGAAATTCAGCGAGCAAACTCTCAATTTCTTGGGGTTCCAGCTTGAACTTTGGGTAACTTAACACCCTGATCAATTCAGTGACGGTTTCACGACAAACTACAGGGATGATTCCTTCAGTCTGCCATATTTGACGGAACTCAGCTATTCTTCCCTTTGAGAAAATAAGCGCGGAAACAAGGCAGTTTGTGTCTAAAACTACACGAGGGGCCATAGCTATGCTCTACGCCCCCACTGGACAGCATCCGTTACATCCTGCTCACTGATGCCAAGAGCCGCTAGTTTGTTGCGTACGGCGTCAACTGGCCGTACCTGCATGGGCGTGAGGACTATGCGACCATCTTCCAGCGACACATCGAAATATTCGGGCTGGTCAATCTGCTGCACAATGGCCTTTGGAAGCGTAAGCTGATTCTTAGAGGTAAGTTTGGCAAGCATCGCGGCCTCCTTTTTTCGCTAGAGTAAAGAATCCGTGATTAAAGGATACGTCTTGCAAATTATTTGTCAAGCTACGTGGTTCTCAGCTTATCCTCCTTGCGTTATCGCGCTCTGTGAGTTTGTTTCTCCAGATTCAGTTTATAGGTGAAATACTTAATTTTTCGAAAGGAGAGCCAACGCGCTCGCAGCGGGCAAGCAAGGCATCTACGTCAATGTTACCCAAGCCTTCAAAGCGGAAGATGGCAGTCAGTTCTTCATGTAGGGCTTCGCGATTAAGCGTGCTGCGCCCTGCTGCCACTGACATGCGGAATCGGTAGTTTCCCGTGTCTACCCAATCTCGTGTGCCAGACTGGCGATGAACCAGCTTAAGTACCGTCTCCATTTCTTTGATTTCGTTATCCAAAGCCGTGCGCTGCTCCTTGAGGGCAGCCAGTTTTTCCAGAGCTGGTTCCCATTGGGGCATTTGCACGCCCTGCGGGAACTTGGGGCAGTCGCCGTTGTATTCACAGTACGAACAGATTGGGTAAAAACCTTGGGCGCAGGTTACCTGTGAAAGGGACAAATTTCCGGCACGGTGGGCCGTGAGGTCGCCCCAGAGTTGGGCCGCGTGGTCAAGGGCCGTATCCAGCATGGCCTGATTGAAAGTGTAAGGACCAAAGGTGGTCACATCCTTCATGGAAAGGCAGAGCAGCCAAGCTTCCATACTCAATTCCTCAGCTTGCTTGGGCAGCTGAAGGCCAAGATGGGCAAGGCAAAGTTGTGGAAAGGTCACTTTCTTATGCAGAAGCGTGCCATCCTCAGCGCGTATGCTGAAAACGGGCTTGTCCCAGGCTTGGGCCAGCAGACCTATTTGCCCGTGTAGTTGCAGCAGGTGAGAATCGTGCGGCGAAGCAGGCAGCTTGTCCGTACTTTTCACTTCCAGAATCCGTATGGCGTTGACGGGAGAACCCCAAACCAGCACAAAATCCAGATGTGCCTTGATGGGTACGCCCTGATGCTGCCAGTTGATCTCAAGCTGAGGCAGTACATGCAGGCCCAGCGAAGCCAGAGCCTGCCCAACCCCGGATTCAAACCAATGCCCGCGCTGCAAGGTCAGCAGGCGCTCCAGGCTGTTTGTGGTGGGCAGCACCTTTCTAGCAAGTGCTGCCCGTGGGCACTCCCAGTGCTGGCCAATGTCGCTCATGCCAACATAGGTGGATCTGTCGCCCAGATGAGCGGCGGTACTTTGTGTGGAAACGGCCTGCAGCCCCTGACGAATTAATGCCCGCAAACCTTCCGTGCGGTCCGTCTGTTTCATGATTTTGTCTCCATAAAAGCGAAAGGGCCGCCATCAGGCAGCCCTTCCACTCGGTCTTTTTGTTTTCACTATGCGGCATCAACATATTTCCACCATAATTTTCTCTGCGGGTTCCAGCGGAAGCCTGCGCCTGTAAGTATTTCCTTTTTGGCTTGCGTATTTCCGCTGGCAATGATGCAGGGCCGCCCGTCTTGGGCCGTGACCTGCTGGTAGGTAATGCCCTCCAGTGGAGGAAGATTTTCAAGGCCTGCTGCCGGTCGATTTGAAGTGGTTGGAGAACTATTCGCGACGTTAGTGCCGCCCGAAGCCGCTTTTCGTGCCTCAGTGGCGTTTACGGGCAATTTCGGACGTGAGGGCGTTTTTCGGCTAGTTATTGCCCCTTCACCGTCGTCATCTTCCGTGACCATGCCCAGCATGGCAGTCAGCGCATAGCGGCGAGCGTATGTTACTGCCGATCCCATGCCCTGCGGATCGGCCTTGGGCAATGGAACTACGGCGAGGGAGCTTTGCCACTGACCAGATTCTGCATGCGTCAGCTGGGTAACCAGCCCTAAGGAGTTGGGCTGTTCCACAGGCACGGGGTACTGACACAGCCAGATGCCATTTTCAATGAGCGTATCTCGGCAGGCGTCCATGACGCTGTTAAGGCTGGCGTACCAGCTTTTGGTGAAAGGATTTTCCGCGTCTTTGGTGACGGGTCGCACGGTTCGCTGCACGTTGAGCAGGGCCTTTGCCAAATCGGTAATGCTTTCTGATTGGTATTGGTTCATATGAAAATTCTCCTTAGATAGCAAAATGACAAAACCCCGCCCAGCTTAGCGCTGGACAGGGCTTTCAGGTTGTTTGAAATGCTACTCTGGTGTTCTTGAAAGAATAATATATTCTTAAACTTGGATGAATAACAATTTTAGCTACCTGGGGGTGCTTTCGTAGGTCTATCTTCTGCGTTTCGTTCTTAGATTCATATGTCAAGATTGACGGGTTTAAAGTAGAGTATAGAGGCGGTCCCATTGTTCGGACAGCAGACAGCGATTCGTTAGCTTGTTTTTCCCTTATCAGGCTGCCTTTACAAGCCCTTGTTCGTAGTAAGTGTCCGGAGGCAAGCCTCCCAAGCTACTGTGAGGCCGGAGCCGATTGTAAAAGTCGATCCATCTGCCGATTCCGGCACGAGCTTCGGAGCCGGTTTCAAAAGCGTGCAGATACACGCATTCATACTTGAGCGAGCGCCAGAGGAGTTCGATGAAGACATTGTCCAGCCAGCGGCCACGGCCATCCATGGAAATGTGGATACCGTTCTCCCGCAAGACATTGGTGAACGCGAAGCTGATGAATTGGCTGCCTTGGTCGGTGTTGAAAATATCGGGTTTGCCCTGGTTCGCCAAGGCTTCTTCCAGGGCCGCGACACAAAAATCCGCGTCCATGGTGTTGGAAAGTCTCCAGGACAGCACCTTTTTACTGTGCCAGTCCATAACGGCCACCAGGTACAAAAATCTTTTGCGCATGGGGATGTACGTGATATCCGCGCACCAGACCTGATTGGGTCTGGTGATGGACAATCCCCGCAAGAGATACGGGTAGCGCGTATCCTCTGATGAGGAATACTGGTTTTGGGCTTCTGGTACACCGCCATCAGCCCCATCAGGCGCATAAGACGCCGAACGCGTTTTCTGCCCACGCTATAGCCCAGCAGGACCAGATAATCACGCATCTGGCGCACTGAGGGTTTCATCCCGTCCGAAACTCCGTTTGTGTTCGGCGATAAGTCCTCCATCAGCGTAAAAGCGAAGGAGGTCGGCATACACGCGCCGTTGCACGCTTTTGTTGGCGTGGGCGCAAGGTACGCTGTACCGATTGCGAGCAAAGCCTCAAGAGACTCTATATAACTGCCTAATGCGGGGTAGAGCTGCTCCTTGCGCTGGTATACAAAACTCGTCGCTCCGCTACGCAAAATCTTGCGGATCGTATTGCGTGACTTGGTAAACTTCGTCGCGGCCTCACGGATGCTCATCCCTTTACTCAGCGCCAACCGGATCTTTCTGATTGTTTCCATTCCCAACATCTCCTGGCGTCCTCCAAAGGGAACTTTTCACCTTCGGAAAACCGTTGTCCAGGGTGGGTCACTTTTGCCTGCTCATTTGCCGTTTTGGTGGGTCATTTTTACATGCCGCGCAACAATGTTTCCAGCTTTTCTCAAGAAATTCCTTGATAGCCTCCAGGCACGCCACAAACTCAATCCCGGCCATATTGTTTGAGAGACGGTTTTGCTCAGATTCCATACCGGTTCCCTTTGCCACCGCCTTTCTGCAAGCCGTCTTCATAAAGCCTGCCTGCTTCAAAATGTGCGGATAAATTGCAAATTTCTGTATGCAGCATATTCAAACTTCGCCAATAATTGTGCATTTCCTGTAACCTCCTTTAATAGATTTCAAGGAATTTCTTCGATTAATTAGCAGGAATTTTTAGATAGACAACAAAGGAATTTCCGGTATATTGCATCCAGCAGGAGGAAACTCATGACAACAGAATACAATTTCGCCACCGCCCTTGAGCGGGCGTTTGTGGAGCTTGTAGCTGGCAGGGTGAAAGCGAAAGGCTGGAAAAAAGGCGAGTTCGCCGCCAAAGTCTGGCCAAACGACACGCCAAAAGCGGCGGCAGCCAGATGGACAGCCATGCGCAGTAAAGCCTCCAACACCGGGAAACCGCAAGGTGTCTTGATTTCAGACGCCCAACTTATGGCTGACGTGCTGGGAGAAGATCTCAGCTACCTGATGGCTGTGGCCAAAGAGCAGGCCAGAACACAGCCGGAGGAATAAAAAACTCCAAGAAGTAATTTCCTGGAGTTTTTGCTGTATTTTCCTTTTCAAGGCGCGATAAGTTTTGATGAAAGTCCCTAAGCATATTTCCATAGGCGATCAGGTCATCGACCTTGAAAAGGCAATAGCCGACGCCCTGGAGAAAATCCTCGCGCCGGTCGCTGAGGTAATTTGCGAAATGGAGCGAATCCGCCGGAAGGAATATTTGACAGAGAAAGAAGTGGCATTGCTGTTTTCCTTATCGGCTGCTACCTTGAAGACACAGAGGAGCCGTGGAGAAGGGCCGAACTATATAAAGAAAGGTAATCGTATTTTATACTCTCCCCACTCCATCCGGTCATATTTGAGGGATAAAGCAAAAACATCTTAGGTTGCTTGTTTTTCGGCGTAACCGGAAACTCGTTGAACATCCTAAATTGACTACGCTGATTCTTTTGCGCTAGCGGAGCAACGATTGTCTGTCAAATTATACCATAAATACTCTGACAAGTGGTTTGCCGTTCCCAAATGGGTTGATCATTTTATCAGTGTTGGTGAAGAGCTTGTACTTGAGGGGTTTGAATCTTCTTCAAGAATAGTAACAGGTATTGTTGTGCCAGCAAGAGAATACTGTGCTGCACTTGTTGGATTTGGTATGGTTGTTGGAGATACTATAATTAGAGATAGGCCATCTAACGAGGCACATTTTAATAAGTTACTTTGTTTAGAGCCTGGGGCTCCAGTTGTTTATCATGAAACTGATAAGAAAATACGCAATGGAGTGATCTGTCCACCAGAGAAAATAAATGATAATTATTTCATAAAGTTTCAAATTTCCGAGCCCTCTAAAAAAGGGAGTGGAATTTTTGTTTTGATTGGTCAAGAAAAAGCCTTTCACTTACATCCTTCAACGAATCCTGTGACCCTTCCCAAAAGACGTACAGTAAAGGAAAAGATACTACACAATGAATTTGTGGGAAAATTGTTGCCAGGGTGCGATTTAATTAATTTTGATATTCAATCAAAATTTGTTTGTGCCATAGTCGGAAAAAAGCACATTCTCGAACAAGAAATAGTAAATACGCCTTTTGCTGTAAGCAGTGATAGTCGTTTTACTGAAGGAACTTTGCAAGATGTTCTAAGAGTAAACAGTTTTGCACAAGGAGTGCAATCTCACCGTTCCGCTCTGCTCCCTACCAGCCTGCGACAACAGCCAGACAAGCATATAGTCGAAAAGGTCGAGACAGGTGTTATTTTTGATGGCGCTGATGCCTTTTTAAGATGGGGGGCAATATGGCCCAATCGTCATCTAGTAATTATTTTGGATCGCACCGAACTACGCTTTAACGATGCTATTCATGGTATAAACTCAATCTTTTCTCAGAATCGCTTAGATATTGCGCGTTCAGTGCCGTTCAGTGATCTTGTTCCTCTCCCTGGGATAGAAATTCTTGCCTTTCGGGAGAGAATACAATGAATAATTCTTCAATCTCTTTTCTGACTAAAATATATAATAATTCGCAAACATGTAATATTGTTCGCCACGTCATAGTGCATGATGAACTATATCATATCGCCGTTGCACTAAATTCGCTTCGCAACTCTTTAGGGCCGGAATCGGGAGAAGAGTTTTGGCGGCAAATTCTCAATCCTATCAGGAGATTCATTTTTTCCCTCTGTTCAACTCCCTTGCCCCCCGTCACTATAGCTGCAATCTCTGGCCTTGACTGGAACCACCTTCATCATCACGTTCGGCTGTGCCAACAGACCTACCCAGACTTGCATTCCTCTCTTGCTGACCTGATAAAAAGGCTGGAAAATTTGGATGGAGATTCTCCGTTTCTCACTCCCCTAGAATCGTTGTGTGTAAGCGATGCCAGAGTATCAGTTGTTATCAACGTTTCTCGTATGAACCAAGCTATTGAGAAATATTTCAATGAAAACAATACATTTAAAAACGTTGAAATTGTTAGCGCAAGGCAATTACGAGAGTTACACATATGCGATAGACTTGTAATCCTTGGTCCATGTAGGTGGATTCCTGAGTATATATTTCTATCCCCTCATGCACAGGAAATTCATGTAATAAATTTCAATTGGCTACATGATCAATGGAAGCCTTCATCTGTTTTTGTTAGTGATCCTCAGTCATTAAAAAATAGATCTGTTAGCCACTGCATCGGTAGGCTCCCAGAAATCACAAATAAATCAGGACAGGCTTTTTGTGATAATAACTTTTCAAGTCTCGACTCGCTAGACTTACTTCCACCAACTCCGGCATTCAGAAAAGAAATGCTACACAATGCTGGCTGGGAGCCTAGCCACAACGAAGAGCTGACTTTAGCCAAGTTTTGCCATTTAGCGGGTGAACGTGCTGTTTTCGTGCCGGCAGATGATAATGCGGCACAATTGGCTATCGATCTTTCCAGTGCTAGCATCCCCCTCATTAGACGAGTACCTATTGGTGCTCTTGAGCCAGACATGTATTTGCTATTGCGAACAGCGGGAGGAGGCGATTTTCTAATTCCTTTGGCGAACCGTATTTTGGGTCGTATTGCAAAGGAGCGGCGAGAGCAACAGGCTGAGTGGAAAAGTCAATTAATTTCAAAAGCTAAAGAACAATTTGGCGAATTGAGCCGTGGAGCACTTGCAAGTGCAGTCTCCAATTATTTATCCTCAAATGCGCTTTTACACGCTTCTCCTGCCAATGTTTTTTATTGGATGTCCTCAAGGTCTATCCGTCCGCGCAAAAAGGAAGCCTTCATCGCAATTTTAGAATATTCAGGAATGCAAAGTAAATCAGAAGAGTTATGGGAGGCAATGGAAGAAATTGAGAGAGCACACAGAAGCGCAGGGCATACCATACGGAAAATGTTATTGCAGCGTATTTCTACAATGTCTTTGGAGCCGTTGAAACGCGATGGACAGATGGTTTTTGACCTTGGCGAACAGGATGGCGGGTCTATTTCTGCATTTCAGATAATCAATATATCAAAGGATGAATTTGATATCCCCATTAACCTTATTGGTACACTGTTAGATTTCGGGGCATAACGATGGCACGTATGATTCCTCCTGTGATTCCTGCGTCCTGTTCCAGCCTGGGAGAAAAGGAAATATTCCTTCAGCTAAGAGATGATCCTGACACCACTAATTGGGTAGTTCTTCACTCATTGGATATTGCTCAGCATGTTCGACAGATATCCGGAGAGGCTGACTTTGTAATAATCGTTCCCTCACTGGGTGTGCTCTGCCTTGAAGTTAAGGGGTGCCACTCACTCCGCCGTGACAACGGCTTATGGTTTTATGGTCGTGACCCAGCGGGGGATCCTCGTGGTCCTTTCAAGCAAGCATCGCAAGCCATGCACAGCCTCCGCAAACGAATATCCCAAAAGGAGCAAGGTCTTTCACGCGTTCCATTTTGTTCTGCTGTTGCATTTCCATTTGTTAAATTTAGCAGTGTTTCCAGCGAGTGGCACGCTTGGCAAATTATTGATGCGGGCCTCTTTAAACAGCATTCAATAGCAAATATCATAGCTAATGTTCTTCGTAATGCGAGAAAGCATATGGAGACACAGCTGTCATCAAAATGGTTTATTGATAGAGAGCAATTGCCAACTCTTCAACAGGTGACAGATATTGTAAAAATCCTTCGCCCCAATTTTGAGTTCCTGGAAAATAAATTAGAGCGGAGGTTGAGAAGTCAGGCAGAGATTATCCGTTATACGGAGGAACAATTCGCAGCCCTTGACATGATGGAAGATAACCCGAGAGTGCTTTTCACTGGACCTGCCGGCACAGGAAAGACAATTCTTGCCCTAGAGGCGGCACGCCGGGCTGCATATGCAGGGAAAAAAGTATTACTCGTCTGTTTTAATCGATTATTAGGGCAATGGATAACCCAATCGAACAGCGTACAAAACGATCAAATTACAACGAGTACATTCCATCAATTCATGGTAACGCTCACTGGTATTACGCCGCCAAAGTCACCCAATAAGTTTTTTTGGATGGAAACAGTGCCCGAAGCAGCTTTATCTAGGCTATTAAATAGCCACGATGAGATTGAGAGATTTGATGTCGTAGTTGTCGATGAAATACAAGATTTGGTTTATGAGCCTTATCTTGATGTATTAGATTTGGTTTTAAAAGGTGGGCTTATCAATGGCTCGTGGCGTATATTTGGCGACTTTGAGCGACAGGTGCTTTATGGCCAAAGCCGTGAACAAATTGATAATTTACTTAAAATGCGCCTTGGCTCTTTCGCGAAAGGGGCGTTGCGTATAAATTGTCGCAATACACCACGTATTGCAGCTATTTCACAACTCCTTGGACAACTTAGTCCAAATTACTCACGCATCTTGCGTTCAGACGATCGAATTGAGCCAATTATTCGTTATTATGCAACTCCATCTCAGCAAAGAAAGGAGATTGTCAAGGCAATAGAGAGCCTATATAAAGAATCCTATTGCTGTGATGATATAGTTATTCTTTCGCCAAAAGCGAGCCCACGATGTGCGGCTGCCGATATTACGGAAAAGCCCTGGTGCACCCAGCTTGCCCCTTTTGAAAACGCCTCCGCTAGCCAGGTTCGATATACTACTGTCCAGAGATTTAAAGGCCTTGAATCTGCGGCCGTTATTGTTACAGATATTGAACACATGGCTAGTGAACTTTTTTCATCGCTTTTCTATGTCGCTACAACAAGGGCATTGGAAAGACTTTACATCATTGCCCATGAAACGGTTAAGTCGGATATTATCGAAATACTGCTTTGCGGAAAAAAGTGAGGGCACCAGCAATGTGCGACCATATTACCAATAGAGACACCGTGCTAAAAATGCTTCACGAAGAACTTGTTGGTCCCTGTATGGTCGGCGAGGAGATCGACTGCAATCAAACCATCTATCTACCCGAAGTTGAATCCGCATACAAACCATATCGGCAGCTTGGCTCTGGTGAAGAAATTCTCCAGCGGGATTCGCCAACAAAACGCTATGGTATTGGTGTCTTGTACCCTATGGAGGCGCCTATCGCCCTAGAGGAGGTTGATAGACCACTCCCCGAACTTGACAATGGTGCTGGACAACAGCACGAAAAGCCTGGAGATATTTTTACATCTTCTGCAATACATGACTGTGAAATGATTGCTTCTCGTTTAGAGCGAGGCCTTCCAGAAGCGAACTCAGATGATTTGGATATTTCGTCCGCAAATGCGTATAGGCCAAGCAGCATGGCGATTAGCTTATTGGTTTATTTACCAGAAGGTGCCGGCTTGAGTGTCGTTGCTACAGGTGGGCGCTACAGAGAAAAGGCAGTGACGCTAATTGATAGAGGCGGTGAATGGTGGTTGCGTTCCCCCGTTCAACTAAAAAGTCATTTTCGCCGCCTCGATTTTCCGGAATCCAATTCGTATGTTAAGGCTCACAGTGAGGTTCGTAATAATGTTGAAGAGCTTGATGTTAAGATAAAAGTTTTTTCAAGGCCGTATAAAAATAACCAAGATGAATTTTTGATCACGGTATGCTTAGTTAATTGCCAGCAAGTCATTGGGCGTATCGATGCTCAGTGCTTATTCCAGTCTCATTTTGAAGTTCAGATGGAACCAGGTGTTACGAAAGCAGCTTTCTTGCCCTATCCCACTTCAGAGCCACTGGATGAAGAAGAATGCTCTCAGGAATTACTATATCGCAATAAGTTGACGTTCGCTGTAGGGCATGGCTGTGCAGCGGATTGGACCCCTAAAACTCCAACGACTTTTGCGACTATTATTTCAGCTGAATGTCTACCCGTTGCCGAATTGTCAAAAATTACCCCCGATATTTGCTCTAGAAATGGCGAGCCGCTAGTCGCTTATATGCGACCACTCGCTGGAATAGATTCCAGCTCCAAAGGGATTGAGCAGCTTGAACACATTGTTAGTGAATATGAATCGTGGATTTCAACGCAGAGGAATCACATCGCAAGCCTAAGCGAACGCCTGCAGAAGACTGCGAAGTTGCATATCGATAGGTGCTCTGAGGCTGCTCAAAGAATGCGTGACGGTTTGGAACTACTGGTAAGCGATAAGCAAGTACAACAAGCTTTCTATTTTGCGAATCTTGCGATGCTTATGCAGCAAGTAAGATCAAGAAGAGAGGCCAGAATTGCTTCGTTTGATCAAGACGCTTCGCGACTTCTTTTTGTAGAGCCATATGAATTACTTGATTTGAATTCTGAAGCTGCACGCAAAAGCCACTGGCGTGCTTTTCAAATTGCTTTTATTTTATCTTCGCTGCGCTCCACTGCTGATCCGACAGATGATAACCACGAACGTGTAGAGCTCATCTGGTTTCCCACAGGCGGTGGTAAAACCGAAGCATATCTTGGCTTAGCTGCATTTAGCATTTTTTTGCGCAGATTAAGAAATCCTACCGATATAGGTGTCCATGCGCTTATGAGGTACACCCTTCGCTTGCTCACAGCACAGCAGTTTCAGAGAGCATCGAGGTTGATCTGCGCAATGGAGCATATCCGGCAACAGCACGTTGCTGAGCTAGGTAAAGATGAAATTTCTATTGGGCTCTGGCTTGGAGGCTCAACAACTCCCAACTCTCGGGATGAAGCTCTTGCCGTTCTGCGAAGTTTGTACAAGGGGGACGGCGGAAACAAATTTGTGCTTGATCGCTGCCCCTGGTGCGGCGCGCAAATGGGGCCAGTAAGTTTACAGGCAAACCGAGGGCGTGGACGAAGTAGTATCCCTCGTGTGGTTGGGTATAAGCAAATGGGCAAAACCGTTGCCTACACTTGCCCTGATCAAAGATGCGATTTTCATTCTTCCCTTCCACTCTATGTCATAGATGAAGATATCTATGAAAAACGTCCAGATCTCATTATTGGGACTGTAGATAAATTCGCAATGTTAGCCTGGCGTCCTCAAGCTCGCGCTCTTTTCGGCATAAATAAAGACGGGCAACGCGCCTATTCGCCGCCAGGACTCATCATACAGGATGAGCTTCACCTAATTTCAGGCCCGCTTGGGTCGATGGTCGGGCTTTATGAACCGGTCATTGAAGAGTTATGCACAGATCGACGCGGGCAGTTGCCTGTAAAACCCAAAATAGTCAGCTCTACAGCTACTATTCGAAGTTATGCCGATCAAGTGAGGGGGCTTTTTGCACGTGAACACACAAGCTTGTTCCCCCCTCCTGGGTTGGATGCCGATGATTCTTTTTTCGCCAGGATCGCGCTACAACCTGATGGGACTCCCGAGCGTGGGCGTATCTATGTTGGCGTTCACGCTCCAGGACTTGGTTCACTCCAAACTGTTCAAGTCCGCACTTTTTCTGCGCTGCTACAGGCACCAAACTCATTACCATTAGCTGACCAAGATCCGTGGTGGACATTACTTCTCTTTTTCAACAGCTTACGCGAGCTTGGCACAACCCTCACCTTGTTCCAATCAGACATTCCAGACTTGCTAAAAGGATCGCTCAGGCAGCGGTATGGGATGAAGTTCCCGGATGTGCGAAAGCTTAGAAAAATATTAGAATTGACCGGACGTCTTCCCGGAGATGAAGTTGCGAAAGCAATTTCACAGCTCGAGGTTCCTACTGAATCACAACACGGGCAACCGGTGGATGTTTGTCTAGCATCGAATATTATTGAGGTTGGCGTTGACATTGATCGGCTTTCTTTGATGACCGTTGTTGGCCAACCAAAAACAACCTCACAGTACATTCAGGTTACTGGGCGGGTAGGGCGAAAAGCTGAGCGCCCTGGCCTTGTTGTGACAATCTATACAGCTTCAAAGCCCCGCGATCGTTCTCACTTTGAGAAGTTTCGTAGCTATCACGAACAGTTATATGCACAGGTGGAGCCCACAAGTGTAACTCCATTCTCTAGGCCCGCGCTTGATCGGGCAGTCCATGCGGTTATGGTGAGCTATGTTCGACAGTTAGGCAATCCAGATCAGGCAAAGAGTCCATATCCTTTCCCTGCTTCCCTACTGGCAGAGGTAGAAAACATTCTTACTCAACGAGCTAACTTTGTTGATCCCAGCGAATTAGCAGCGCTACAGCGAATAATTCAACGACGTTATGACGAATGGCAGCACTGGCAGCGATTGAGGTGGGAGGGAAGCCTCAATGCTGAAGATATGCCGTTAATGCGGCCAGCCGGCGCTTATGTTACTCCGGAAAACTCTCGTGTTTCTTGGGCTACACCGCAGTCTTTGCGTAATGTTGACGCAGAATGCCAGGCTGAGATCACGCAACTTTATATGACTGAGGGGATTGAGGATGCCTAGAGGACCAATAAGGCGCGGGCAGCTTATCTCACCGTTTGGCCCAGGCGCAATGATGATTCTTGCAGACGGCACGTCTGTTATTTGCGCTGGACTTGACCATTGGTTTAAGCGCGAATCAGGCGACATCGAAAAAATTGATCGGTGGGAGTTTCAGGTTGACGAATGGCGGCTAGCGGAACGTCTCGCTGTCTCCCATTTCTTTTTGCCTCCTGATTATCGACGCGGTCGTCGTCATGATTCACAGGCTACAAACACAGCCTTGATTGTACCTTTTTTGCGTTTTCCGCAATGGCATTACTGCACTCACTGTGGACTCATGCGGAAGATCCCCTTAGTGACTAAAGGTAGAGTTAAATGTGAAGATTGTAATAGGTATATCGTTCAAGTTCCATTCGTTGCAATGTGTGACGCTGGGCATATACAGGACTTTCCTTGGGTCGAATGGGTTTATAGAACAGCTAGCCCTCCCCAGGACCTGCCGCGCATGCGGCTTGTTTCAACAGGTGGGATGACACTTGCCGCCCAAAAAATAATTGTTGATGGAGGACCAGAACGAACTCTTGCGAGCATTACCACCGCTTCCCCTGATGGAGGGACTTATCTGAGCCGAAATCTTGACAATGGTGGCGAGCTGTTTTTGTGTCCGGGACACCGCCCATGGCTCGGAACTGAGGTTGGTGAGAGTTGTAGTCAGCCTTTAAGGGGAACACTCAGGAGCGCTGCCAACGTTTATTTCGCACAAATCCATACATCTATCTACCTCCCTCGGAGTGATAACAATACGGTAGCTGAAGCAATATTATGCCTTGAGGAACCGCAAATCAGCACTTTTCTTAGCACGCTTAAGGGGGCAGGTGTGGAGCCAACTCCAGAGCATTTGCAGAAGAATTTTAACCAAGTATTATACAAGTATAGTGATCACCAGTTAACGCAAGCTATCGCTACTGTGTGTGGAGACAGTGAACGGGAGCAAGAACAGAATATACCAGGTGATGACGCCGAGACTGGATTTCGGCGACAAGAATATGATACCCTACTTACAGATGTAGACTTTGATCAGCTAGTTCTGCAGTCGGCAGATATCAGCCAGTACAAGCCGACATTTTCACATTTCTTCGATCACATCACACTTATTCCTAAGCTGCGCGAAACGAGGGCGTTTAGCGGCTTTACAAGGGTTTTTGCTGACACGGACAGAGGACTTTCCAGTTTGCAAGAAATGCTGTGGCTTAATCCCCCCACCGAAAGGTGGCTACCGGCCTATACGGTATTTGGTGAAGGGATATTTCTGACTCTCAATGAACAACTGTTGCAAGAGTGGGAAGTACAGCCTGAAATTAGCAAGCGTATCTCACCTCTTGTTGCAAGGTATCAAGCGCTTCGGAATACTCGCCATCTCCGTGCACGACAGATAGGGCCTCGCTATGTCTTGTTGCATACCCTTGCACACTTACTCATTAATCGCCTTACTTTTGAGTGTGGATATAGTTCGGCAGCGCTTAGAGAACGCCTCTATGTCTCGGAAAATCGTGATGCTCCTATGGCTGGGATATTAATTTATACTGCTGCCGGCGATGCAGAAGGGACGCTTGGTGGACTGGTACGAATGGGTAGAGTGGGACGTTTAGAACCCCTCCTGGAGCGAGCAATTAAGGGAGCACAATGGTGCTCTGCTGACCCTGTATGCATGGAGATAGGGCATAGCGGTGGTCAAGGACCAGATTCTTTGAACCTTGCTGCTTGCCATGGTTGCTGCTTGGTTCCAGAAACGGCTTGTGAGGAGTTTAATAGGCTTCTTGATAGAGGGCTTGTTGTTGGAACGTTTGAAAATCCCGCTGTAGGTTTTTTTAGTAAAGAGATGGAGAGTTAATGACCTTCCCCATTTTGTCATTTTTCACAGGGGGAGGCTTCCTTGACCTTGGCTTTAGCCAAGCGGGATTCGCAACTTGCTGGACTAATGAGAATAACCCTGCATTTATAAAAGGTTACAATCACGGCATGTCTACTTGGCTTTCTTCTCTAGAGAAAGCTCGCCGTGTAGATATAACAATTTCTAATAGCACCAGCATTTGTGAGTTGTCGGCTCCACTGGTGATTGATGAAGCATTTTCAGGCGTTGAACCAAAGCTTTATGGAGTCATTGGCGGCCCACCATGCCCCGACTTTAGTAGCGGTGGCACTCACGCTGGGGGAGACGGCATCAATGGCAGACTGACCTCTGTCTTTGTGGACATGCTTTGTGCTCTAGACCCATCGTTTTTTGTAATAGAGAATGTTCCTGGCCTATACCGCTTCCATAAGCATCGTGATTTTTTAAAAAAGAAAATTTTTCAGCTGGAAAAGCAAGGATATATTGTCGATTACAATATTCTAAATGCACTTGAGTTTGGTGTGCCGCAAGATCGAGAAAGGTTATTTGTTGTCGGATTTAAGCGTGCGCTTGCGCAAAATGCGATTGGTCGAAAATTGAGCTCTGACGAAAAGGGATGGTTTTCGTGGCCTAAAGGGATGTATGTAGGGGCCAAACAACTTCCTTGGCCAAAAAACACGCCATTTGGTGAAACGCCTAAGAAGCCCACTGGTATTCCCCTAGAATTAACAGTTCACTCTGTTCTTGCCGACAATGGTGATCCAGAAAAACTTGCGAATGGTAGTGAGTATTTTAATCCTCACTCAAGTAAGTTTTGGGAAATACAAGAAGGGGATGTCTCGCGTAAGTCTTTTAAAAGACTCCATCGTTATCGCTTTAGCCCTACAGCATGGTATGGGAACCAAGAAGTTCACTTGCATCCTTGGAAAGCGAGACGGTTGTCGGTCCGTGAAGCGCTTAGAATTCAGTCTGTGCCTGACGAATACATATTGCCTGAAGATATGACACTTTCGGCAAAATTTAAAATGATATGCAACGGTGTTCCTTGTATTATGGCATTTTACCTCGCCAATTCCGTAAAACAATTCTTAGAGCACGCTACTTAATTAATTGTAAATGACTAATACTCCACTTAATATCGATGTTCTTTTTTTAGAAGAAAACTCAAATTTTGAAATTGAGGAGCAGACGAGACCGCATGCACGGAGTTTTTTCTGGTAAGCTGCGCTGCAATACTGGCTGCCGCGATCCGAATGCAAAATCAGCCCCATAGGTGGCCGGTGTAAACACACCGCCTTGATCAATGCGGCCATGACAAGCCCAGTATCCATTCGCTCAGCCAGGCTGAAGCCGACAATTTCCCGGCTGTGTAAATCTTTGATTCCGGCAAGATATACCCAGCCCTGCCGTGTAGGGATGTAGGTTATGTCACTCACCCACACGCGGTTGTGCTCGCCCGGCGTGAAATCACGGTTCAGAAGATTGGGAGCGACCGGTAACGCGTGATTTGACTCCGTGGTCCGGATAAACCGCCGTTTACGTTTACAGACGAGGCCCAGTTCACGGCGTAGCTGTTTGACCTTCCAGAGGCTGACGACGCAACCACTTGCCAAAAGTTCCCGGTGCAACCGCTCCGAGCCGTATGTGCCCCGTGTTCGCTTGTGGGCAGCCAGAACCTCGGCCTCCAAAAGAGTTGCCTTGCTTGATGGGGCCGCATCGCGTTTGAGCCAGGCGTAGTACCCACTGACAGATGCGTGCAAAACTAGGCAAATAAAACGGGCAGGATACCGGTGTCGCAAAGCATTGACTGCGGCGTACCTCACAGCGACTCTTTGGCAAAGTACGCCGCCGCTTTTTTTAGAATGTCGCGCTCCATACGCAGCAGGGCGTTTTCTTTCTTCAACCGCGCCAACTCCGCATCCTGCTCACTC
>Ga0265295_1003746_pt1 | contig 21526 bp, 16 predicted proteins | sample Munlansysbiofilm_FD_192503 | JGI IMG/M metagenome (GOLD analysis project Ga0265295, IMG submission 192503) | Leachate microbial communities from a municipal landfill in Southern Ontario, Canada - Methane capture system biofilm | ecosystem: Engineered > Solid waste > Landfill > Unclassified ...
ACCTGGCGCAGCCTGAACTAATAGGCCGCATACATTGGTCGGACTCGAGACTGAAAAACCAGGAGGCTCTCTATCATGATATGCACCTGGTTCCGGGTAAAGGCGACTTGCCTAGGGACTTTCACCGCAAAATCAAGGCCTTGGACATCATCAAGCTGCTTGAACAAAAATGCAGCGAGGAAGAAGTACTCGAAGGACTCAAGTTCATCGAGACACTTTAGCGGCGGCAAGGAAAACCGGAGCTTTGGACACAGGAACAGTGAAAACTGAAGACTTGCTACTCTTATGAAAGACCTTTTTTTTACGGCTTTATCAGCTTGTCCGGCGGACTATGCCGAAATCCGCTATGAGTATTTTGACGGCACTGAGCTAAGCTATCGCGGCTCTGAGCTTGAGACTGCCGGCAGCAGCCGTCGCGGCGGCGGCATAGTGCGTGCCTGTGTGAAAGGCGGCTGGGGCATCTGCGAGTTTGTCAGCCTGGACAATCTGCGCCAGAAGGTACTGGAGGCCTGTGCGGACGCCGCCTTGGTCGGCAGGGAAAAAACCCTGCTTGCCGACTATGAGGCGCTGCCCGATGTTGTCTCCGAGGCGGTTTTCATCAATGATTTCCGCGGGGTCTCCTATAGTGACAAGCTGGCTCTGATCAAGTCCTACAACGAGCAGATACTTGGTGCCAACCCTGATATCGAGTCCAGCCTGGTAAATTATACCGAGCGTTTTCGCCAGGTTTACTTTGCCTCGACGCGCGGCGTTTACCACTACAAAGAGCTGCCCCAGGTAATTCTGGCCATGAGCGCCATCGCTCGCAAGGGCGAGCAGGTGCAGCGCAGTTCGGAGAGTTTTTCTTCGCAGGACGACTATAACGTGGTCTTGAACCGGGAGGCCGCCGCGGCGGAAATCTCGCAGCGCGCCAGCGCCCTGCTCAAAGCCCCGAAATGCGAGGCCGGGCGCCATACAGTTATCCTCAGGCCGGATTTTGCCGGTGTATTCATACACGAGGCTTTTGGCCATCTGAGCGAGGCCGACTTTCTTTTCGAGAATGAGCCTATGCGCAAGCTGATGCGTTTAGGGCGCAAGGTAGGCGTAAAAGAGCTTAACGTGGTTGATGACGGCAATATGCCCGGAATGCTGGGCAGTCAGCCAGTGGACGACGAGGGCACGCCGACGCAGTGCACTGAGCTTATACGCGAGGGCGAACTGGCCGGGCATCTGCATTCTTTGGAAACAGCTGGCAAGATGAAAGCCAGACCCAGCGGCAATGCCCGTAGCATAGGAGCCGGACACAGCCCAATAGTGCGCATGACTAACACATACATCAAACCAGGCAAGCTTAGCAAGGAAGAACTCTTTGCCGGAGTCGAAGACGGCGTGTATGCCTGCGGATTGTACGGCGGACAAACAATGATGGAAATGTTCACTTTCTCGGCGGCACACGCCTTCCGCATACGCAATGGCGAGATCGCCGAACTGCTCAGAGACGTGGTGATGAGCGGCAATGTCTTCGAGACCTTGAACAATATAGACGGCATCGCCAATGACCTGAGCATCATTAATCGCGGCGGCGGCTGTGGCAAAGGCGGGCAGTCGCCTTTGCCGGTAACCTTCGGCGGACCGCATCTGCGCATCCAAGATGTGCTTATCGGCGGATAAAGCCCAATAAACTTCGTGTGCCTTAGTGTGCCATAGACCACGTCCAAAAAGGTCATAACGCCGAAGAGCCGTTAGTGGCGCCCCTACAGGGCGCCGGATTCAGGGGGCCTTTACCCAGGGTAAGCGAGGGCTCCTACGGAGCCTCGCTTACCCTGGGCTGTATTAGGTTGCCCCTTCGGGGCACCAGGAGACTGATTCCCAAGAAAAAATTGAAATTTTAGCTGAAAATTTGCGTTTTTCATGCTATTTCATCGAATTTTTTTGTTTTGTCTGACTCCCTTTTCCCAAAAAACCAAAACGGGCAAGCGGCTTATGCGGCGCCGCAGGCGCTGCATAAGCCCTTCGTGTCCCTTCGTGTCCTCCCCCTTTCGTGTGTCTTAGTGTCCAAAGGCAGGAGTCTGTTTTTAGGAGTATTTGATGTCTTTTTTCAAGCAGAAGCAGATCAATCAGATAGAGTCTTGTTTGGCTTTGGCTTTGCAGCGCGGTGCCAGCGGCGCGGCCATTGAAGCCAACTACGAGGAGGCCTATGCCTGCGGTTTTGCCGCCGGACGGCTGAAACACACCGGGACCAGCGAGTCTCTGCGCTATAAAATAGAGGTGATCCGCAATGGTAAACGCGGTTCGGCCAGCGGCAATATATTCAGCGAGCTAGACAAGATGCTGGAGCGCGCCCTACTGTTGGCTGACAATGGAGCCAAGGCGAATTTTCAAAGCTATCCGGAACCAGGCAAATACGTGCGTCTGAAACAAAATAGCAGCAGTGTCAGCCAGCTGACTAGGGAAAAGCTAGTCCAGGACTGCACCACTCTGGTATCTGGCTTGAAAGAGCTTGATGCCGAGATGGACATTGACGCCGGAGCAAAACGCAGCCAGAGCCAAAGCGTCTTTGCGCATAGCGGCGGATTCTTAAAAAAATACAATTACAGCCAATGGTCATTGGGTGCCGGCTTCAGCAAGCTCAGCGGTGAGGACATGCTTTTTGCTGGTCGCGGTCGTTCCTGGGGCAAGGTAAATTCGCTTTATGATCTATCCTATCTGGGCGGCAAGCTATCTGAGGACTACCATAATGGCAGGCGCCTGGTCGAGTTTGGCGGGGGCACCCTGCCGGTAGTACTTTCGCCCTCTCTGACCATGCAGTTTCTATCGCCTTTGATTGGCGCTTTGAACGGGCGCAATGTTTACAAAGGGGTGTCGCCGCTGAAAGAGAGGCTGGGCAAAAAGGTTTTCAATGCGGCCTTGCAAGTCAGGGACGAGCCGCATATAGACTATGCCCCGGGTTCGAGCAGCTTTGACAGCGTCGGCCTGCCAACCAGACCCGCCTTGCTTATCGAAGACGGCGTGGTGCGCATGTTCATGTATGATTACGACACGGCGCAGCTGGCCGGACAAAAACCCAGCGGCCACAGAAGCTGTGCCCCATACAATGTGCGCCTGCGACCCGGAAAAATCCATTCCCGGGAAATGCTGGCCAATTGCACAGAAGCGGTATACATACAGTCATTGCTGGGCTTCGGCCAGAGCAACCTGGCCAACGGCGATTTTTCCTGCAACCTGGCTGTGGCTTACCTGGTGCGTAATGGCGAAATACAAGGACGCATTAAAAATGCCATGATCGCAGGAAATATCTTCGAACTCTTTGCCGGAGACCTGCAGATAAGCGCAGACCTGGAGCCAAATTCGCAAATGCCGCACCTGCTTTTCCCAAATATGAACATAGCTAGCAAGAGCAGATAGTTTTTTTGGACACTAAGACACACCGCGTCCAAAAAGTCTTTGAGACACGAAGACACACCAAGGGGGAGGACACGAAGACACACCAAGGCACACTAAGATAGACCGCGTCCAAAAAGGGGGGAATCGTAGCGCCTCTACGAGGCGCCGGTTTTGATGGCACCTTAACCCCAGGCTGAAGCCTGGGGTTAAGCATGGTTATGCGCCTACGGCGCAGGTAGATACGATGTTCTATAGTAAATTGTACTAAATACAAAACAGCTCTTTTCTGCGGCACAATTCATCAGATAGTCCTGATTTTACCTGTAGTGTTGACCTTGGTTAGGCACCCACAAAAGCAAAATTCTCCTGAAAAATGCAAATTTCCTGCTGAAATTTCAATTTTTTCTTGGGAATCTGTCCATTTGGTGCCCCGAAGGGGCAACCTAATACAGCCCAGGGTAAGCGAGGCTCCGTAGGAGCCGAGCGCCACCCTGGGTAAAAGCCCCCCCCGAATGCGGCGCCCTGTAGGGGCGCCACTAATCTGCTGAATGGCAGGGAACGGGAGCGGGAGCGGGGAGCAGCCTAAAGGCTGTACTACATACGTGGGACAAAAATCGGCTAGATGCCAGCTTGCCTTTTTTTGGACGAGGTCTAAGACACACCAGGCACACTAAGATACACTAAGGGCGGCACTTGTTTTTTTGCTTACCATGCACTATATTTACCTTTTGGAGTGTTTTACCTTAATGTCTACAAACGAGGCTTGTGTATCATTCTCTTAAAAGCCTGTCAATAAAACTGTCAATAAGATTACCCACAATGTTACCAACAAGGTGTCAGCAGGCTTATGGTTTTTCTAAATCCCACAAATCTAGCTGTTTGCAAAGTAACTATCAGTTTTTGGACGGAGTAATAATAATATCTTTATTACTTTAACATAATTAATTATCATTAGAATTGTGCATAAGGCATATTTAAGGCTGCTGTTTGCCATTAGAAGGAATTAAGAAATGAAGCTGACAATTACAACCGAGAATCTCTTACTAGCCTTGCGTCGAGTGATGTCGGTGATCGGAAGCAATCCGGCCAATCCCATTCTGAACAATTTCCTTCTTGAGGCGGCTGATAACAAATTACTGGTTACAGGTCTAGACAACGAGATTTGCACCAAGACCGAAGTGGGCGCCCTGGTATTCGAGAGCGGCAAGATAACCCTGCCCGGCAAAAAATTCTACCAAATCGTTTCCGCCCTGCCCTCTGGCGACGTCAATTTTGAGCTTAGTGCCGATGATGAAGAGTTGGTAGACCTGTCTTGCCGCAGGGCCTCCTACAAAATCCGCGGTTTAGACGCTTCTGGTTTTCCCGAGATAGAGGATTTCACTGAGGAATGGTCTTTCAGCCTGCCCGGCAAGCAGCTGGTTTCCTCTTTGGCTAAAGTTTTTTATGCTCGCAGTGATGATGAGGCTCGCAAGGTTCTGCACGGCGTACTGCTTAGCATTCGCGCCGGCATGCTGACCGTGGCGGCCACCGATGGCCGGCGTCTGGCCCTGGTCGAGAAAGTGATCAGCGACCAGGATATAGAAGAGCGCGACAGCGATGTGATTTTGCCCTACAAGACGGTGTCCGAGCTTATCAAGAGCCTTGACGCCAGCAAGGATGTGAGGATACGCCTGTCGTCCTCGGTGGCGGTTTTCGAGACTGGCGACACTACTATCACCAGTAAGCTTTCCGAGGGCAAATATCCGAATTACCGCTCTGTCATACCTGACGATTTCAACTATACCGCGGCTCTGTCAAGACTGGCATTTGCCGACGTCCTCAACCGCATCGCCCTGGTGGTTAGCGAGAGCAGCAGCTCGATCAATCTGGAATTAGGCAGCGGCCAGATACGGGTCTGGGGAAAAAGCCCCGAGTATGGCGAGGCCAGCGAGCCGGTCGAGTTCTCCTATGAAGGCGAAGAGATGAATATCGCTTTCAATCCGGAGTTTCTTATCGAGCCTATGAAGCATCTCGAGTGCGACCAGGTTTTGATGAAATTCAATGACAATGCCAGCCCGGTGGCCTTTTGCGGCGACGAGGGTTTCTTGTATATTCTGATGCCCATGCGCAACTGATCTAATTTCCGGCATGGCTTGCCGGATTCCCGCAAGCCCGGTTTTACTCTGCTCCAGATGTTGACTTTTCTGAAATTATTTAATTTCCGTAATTATAACAACTCGGAGCTTTGTTTTGAACCCGGCCTTAATATATTGCTGGGTGACAATGGTCAGGGTAAGACCAATATACTCGAAGCGGTCTACTATCTTTCTTTGCTGCGTTCGTTTCGGACTAATAGGGCCAGTCATCTCAAGCAATGGCAGAAGGACGGTTTTTACATAGGCGCGCGTTGTTGTCAGAAAGACGGCGAAGAGCTTCTTCTGTCGATTGCCTACGGCGCCGAGCGCAAGCTCAGCTTGAATTCGGTGCCGATACACAAGACCAGCGAGTTTATCGGCAGATTCGTGTGCAGTTCTTTTATACCTGAGGATATGGAGATTGTGAAGGGTGCCGCTCTATTGCGCCGCCGTTTTCTGGATATCGCGCTAAGTCAGCAGCACCCAGTTTATCTGCAGGCTTTACAACTGTATACCCTGGCTCTGAAAAACCGTAATATCATGCTGCGCGATCCGCAGAAGTATCCGCGCAACACAGTGACTGCATACGACTACAGCCTGGTGGAAAATGCCCTGATTGTCGAAAAATTCCGTCAGGACTTCATTGAGAAGCTTAATCTTGCGCTCCTGGAACAGTCTGAGCTTTTCTTTGGCAAGCAGCTAAAGCTTTCCCTGAAGTATGCTTCCGGCATTACGACGAATGTCAAGCTGCCGGCCATTATGGAGGAAGACAGCCTGGCAGCGGTCTATCACGAGGTGCTGAGGCGCAACTATGAGCGTGATTGTCGGGACGGGGCGACGCGCTATGGCCCGCACCGCAGCGAGATGAATTGCCTTTTCTCGGGCAACTTGCTTTCCGCCTATGGTTCGGAGGGACAATGCCGCATCGCCGCCCTGGCTCTGCGCTTCGCCTGCATGAAGATAATGCAGCTAGAACTCAAGAACCAGGACCTGACCTTGATTGTTGATGATGTTATCGGCGAGCTTGACAACTACCATCGAGGTGTTTTTTTGCAACAACTGCAGGATTTTCCACAGATAATCTTGGCCTGCACACAGATACCTAAAGAAATCAAGCAGACTAGCCGAGTCTTTCAAGTAAAAGGCGGCAATGTCGCAGTGTTGGAATGACGCTGCCGTACCTTCGGGTGAATTCGTGTCCAAATTCCTGTCGGATAAGTTTTTTGGACGCGGTTTGTCCGGGAATATCTAGTAATGCATATTCAATTTTGTTCTGCGCTTGCATTTATGGCGTTTAACTGATAACTTATATCCTGCGCATGGAAAAATATAGGCGTTTTAATATAGTTACGTAAAACCAGGGGTTTGATTGTGGTAGGTCAAGATGAGTTTATTTTGGATTTAATGCTTGCCCGCGGCATTATCAACGAGGAGATACTCGAACAGGCCAAGGAGCGTCAGCACGATGAATCGCTGGAAACGGTTATGGAGGCTCTGCATCTGATGAAGGTGGTCTCCGAGTCGGATATCACCCAGCTGCTTGCCGCTGAATACGGCATGGACACATACGATTTTGAAAGTGCCAAGGAGAATATAGCTGAAGAGGTTATCAATCTCATACCGCGGCGCATCGCCAACCGTTACGAAGTGGTGCCCATTTCTTTGAGCGGCGGCATCCTGCGCATCGCCATGGCCGACCCGGCAGATATCGAGTCTTTAGACGTCATACGTCACCTGATGAAAATGGATGTCGAGGGGGTTATAGCGTCAAAAAGGCAGATACAGCGCGCCCTGGAGTTCTACTATGGCAGCGATGAAGGCAGCGTGGCCGATTTCCTCAGCGACATGACCGAGGTCACTACCGATATCACTATCGGAGCAACCGCCGACGTCACCGCCGATGTCAGCGCCCAGGAGAATGACGAGGACGCCGCTCCCATTATCCGCTATGTGTCGCTGATGATTATCGAGGCTTTCCGCACGCGCTCTTCAGATATACATCTGGAGCCTATGGAGAAGCGTTTTCGCATCAGATACCGCATTGACGGTGTGTTGAACGAGGTGGAAAGCCCGCCGAAATACCTGCAAAACCAGATCATCTCCCGTCTTAAGCTGATGTCGGGCATGGACTTGTCCGAACACCGCGTGCCTCAGGACGGTCGTATCCGCATCACTGCCATGGGTCGCGAGCTGGACTTGCGTGTGTCGGACATACCCACCACGCACGGCGAGTCCATAGTCATGCGTATTCTAGACAAGAGCGGCGTCATGCTGGGCATCTCCGAATTGGGGTTTCTCGAGGACGATCAGGAGATGATCTACAAGATACTCAATTTTCCTGACGGCATCTTTCTGGTTACCGGTCCTACCGGTAGCGGCAAGACTACTTCGCTGTACTCTTTTTTGCACACCTTGAACCAACCTACCCGCAAGATCATCACGGCGGAAGACCCGGTCGAGTATGAGTTGTCGGGTATCAACCAGGTGCAGATCGCCAGTGATATTGGGCTTACTTTCGTTACCGCCCTGCGCGCCATGCTGCGCCAGGCGCCCAATATCATCATGGTCGGTGAAATCCGCGACACTGAAACCGGCGAGATCGCCATTAATGCCGCGCTTACCGGACACTTGGTGTTCAGCACCTTGCATACCAATGATGCTCCTTCGGCCATCACCCGTCTTATTGACATGCATATCAAGCCCTTCCTGATCGCCTCCTCGCTGCGCGCGGTCATGGCTCAGCGCCTGGTGCGCAGGCTCTGCAAACAGTGCCCGACGCCATATACGCCTGACGAAAATGAGAGAGAAGAGCTGCATCTAACTGACGAATACCTGCAAAAAGCCAAGTTCATGCATGGCAAAGGATGCACTGAATGTAAAAAAGGATACAAGGGAAGAATGGGAATCTACGAGATTTTCATTCTTGACGACAGCATCGAGGCGCTTATCTATGGCAAAGCCGACGCCAGCGTGATCGGCAAACGAGCAGTCGAGATAGGCATGCATACCCTCAGGCAGGACGCACTGCGCAAAGCCGCCATGGGCATCACCACCCTGCAAGAGGTGCTGCGTATCACCACAGACTAATTAGACCGCGTCCAATTGCTGTGTCTTAGTGTGTCTTAGTGTCCAAAAACCTACCCGACTGCCTTCAATGCCCGTGAAACGCTTTTTCGGGCGGCGCAAAACAGGAGCGCAATATGTCACAAATTGATATTTCAGCCGATGTCAACATGATCTGGAACCTGCTGGTTTCCAGAGGCAGAGCCACCGATGAGCAGCTCGAAGAGGTGCTCGATGAAAGCATACGCAACGGCATGAGCTTTCAACGCGTGCTCTACAATTACGAGATCATTGACGAAGACAGCTTGTTAAAGCTGGTGGCCGAAGACCTGGGCACCGAGTTTGTTGAAATCCGCACCGGCGAGCTGGATGAGGAGCTAATCGAGCTGCTTTCTGCGGACGTGGCGCGCACCTACGGCATAATCCCGCTGAAGCAGACTGAGGACTCGGTCACCTTGGTGGCTGACAATCCTTTTGATCCGCGTCTGATCGACGAGTTGCATTTTGTCTTGAACCGTGAATGCATAATTCAGGTGGGTCGTCCCAAGGATGTGGAGGAGGCCCTGGACCTATTCTACCCTGAAAAGGGTGGTTCCATCAACGATGTGCTCGAGGAGATCAAAAGCCTGCATAAGGAAGAGGACTTGTCCAATGCCGACCAGGCCGAGCTGGAGAAGGCGGCCAACGACGCCCCCATCGTGCGTTTCGTCAACATTATCTTGCAGCAGGCCATCAAAGACCAGGCCAGCGATATACATTTCGAGCCTTTCGTTGACGAGTTCCGCATCAGATACCGTATTGACGGCGCGCTGTATGAAATGGCGCCGCCGCCCAAACACCTGGCCATACCAGTGATCAGCCGCATCAAAGTCATGAGCGGACTAAATATCGCCGAGCGCCGCCTGCCGCAGGACGGGCGCATCGAGCTGCGCATCAACCGCAAACCCATAGACCTGCGTGTCTCAACCCTGCCCACCAGATACGGCGAGTCCGTCGTGCTGCGCGTACTGGACCGCTCCGTGGTCAGCCTGAGCCTGGACAACCTGGGCATGACGCCTGCCATGACCAAGGAAATCCGCCACATGATTAAACAGCCCAACGGCATCTTCCTGGTCACCGGCCCCACTGGCAGCGGCAAAACCACCACTCTGTATTCCGGACTGCGGGAAATCAATACCATGGAGGACAAGCTGCTTACCGCCGAGGACCCGGTCGAGTACGATATCGAGGGTATCTTGCAGCTGCCTATCCGAGAAGGCATAGGAATGACTTTTCCCAGGGCATTGCGCGCTTTCCTGCGCCAGGACCCCGACCGCATCATGGTCGGTGAAATCCGTGACGTGGAGACCGCCGGCATCGCTATCCAAGCATCTCTTACCGGGCACTTGGTGCTCAGCACTTTACATACCAACGATGCCGCCGGCGCAGTGACCCGGCTGATCGACATGGGCATAGAGCCTTTTCTGATTAGCTCCACGGTGATCGGCGTGCTGGCCCAGCGCCTTATCCGGCGTTGCTGCAACAATTGCAAGACCGCTTATATTCCTGATGACCGCGAGCTGCGCATGCTTGGCATCACGCGTGAAGACATAGCGGGCAAGCCCTTCTATCGCGGCGGCGGTTGCGAGCTTTGCAACGGCAGCGGTTACAAGGGACGGGTGGGTATCTTTGAACTGCTGCATATCAGCGAAGCGATACAGGGCATGATCAACCGCCGTATGCCTACCCAGGACATTAAACGCAAAGCCATAGAGGAAGGGCTGCTGACCTTGCGCCAAGACGGTATCAACCAAGTGCTGCTCGGCGTGAGCACTGCCGCCGAAGTGCTGCAGTATACCATGGCGAATTAAACTGAAACCGTAAAATCACGCCGTGACTTGGTGTGACTTAGTGTCCAAATTCCTGCAGCCCGGCTTTTTGACGAGCTCTGACCAGGACTGGCCTTATATGCAAAAGGAGTTTTTATCATGGCAAGACTAGAGATGAGCGATCTGCTCGACCTGGTGCTGGAAGAGGGCGCCAGCGATCTGCATATCCCTTGTTATTCGCCGCCGGTGATCCGCCAGCATGGTGAAATGATGCCCCTGGACACCGACCCGATGACGCCGGATGACACCGAGTATCTGATGAAGTCGATTACCTCGGAGGCCAATCAGCAGCTCTTGCAGCAGGACGGCGGCGTCGACTTCGGTTTCGCCTTCGGCGACCGCGCGCGTTTCCGCGTCAGCGTGTTCAAAGCCAAGGGCGGCATAGGCATGGTGCTGCGTACCATACCCAACACAGTGTTGACCATGGAGCAAATTGGGCTGCCGCCCTCGGTCAAGGACATCTTGTTTCGACCCCGCGGCCTGGTGCTGGTGACCGGCCCTACCGGCAGCGGCAAATCAACTACGCTGGCTTCTATGATAAATATCTTGAATCATGAGAAACGCGATCACATCATCACCATTGAGGATCCCATCGAGTTCTATCACGAACATAAAAACAGCGTCCTTACCCAGCGTGAAGTGCATACCGATGTGCCATCCTTCTCCGAAGCCATCAGGCGCGCCCTGCGACAAGACCCGGATACCATCCTGGTTGGAGAGATGCGCGACCTGGAGACCATCAGCGCGGCCATCACCGCCGCCGAAACCGGACACCTGGTCTTCGGCACTCTGCATACCACTGGCGCCGCCGAGACCGTCGACCGTATCGTCGACTCCTTTCCCACCACACAGCAGGCCCAGGTGCGCACGCAGCTGGCCTCCACGCTTATCTGTGTTATTTCGCAGGTGCTGCTGAAGCGCATAGACAAGAAGGGACGCGTGGCTGCCTTCGAGATTCTTATCCAGACCCCGTCTATCTCGGCTCTTATCCGCGACGGCAAGACCTTCCGCATTACCTCTGATATCCAAACTGGAGCAAAGTGGGGCATGAATACCCTGGACGCCCACTTGCTGCAGCTCTATAACGACGGCAAAATCTCCTACGGCGACCTGATTACCAAGTGCCGTGACGCCGAGGGCATCATTGCCAGCATCAAGCAGAACCTGAAGGAAAATCAGTAGTCTGGCATACTGCAACACAAAGGAACAAAGCTCTTTACATTTTTGTATAATATCCAACTCGGGAGTACTGCTCATGGCTAAATTCCAATATGTCGCCGTTGACGGCAACGGCAAGGAACGTAAAGGCGTCATCGAGGCCAACGATGACAAGGAAGCCACCAATCAACTTAAACAGCAAGGCTTGTTTCCCACCTCGGTGGTGCTTGCCGGCGGCGCGCAGAAGAAGGCCGGCGCCGGCCAGGCCGGAGCCGCCAAGGGCGGTGCAGGCTTCCTCTTTGGCTCGCCTAAAATCGCCAGCAAGGACCTGTGCACCATGACCCGGCAGATGGCCACATTGCTTGAGGCCGGCCTGCCCCTGGTGCGCGCCCTGCGCACACTCGAGCGCCAGGCCAAAGGCAGCGTGCCGGCGGTCAATACCGTATGTAAAGGCCTGGCCGACGCGGTCGAGGCCGGCGCCACGTTTTCCGAGGCCCTGGCTAATTTTCCGCGCTCCTTCAACAAGCTTTACGTCAGCATGGTGCGAGCCGGCGAGGCCTCCGGCGCCATGGAGATCGTGCTGGTGCGCCTGGCCGAGTTTATGGAGAAGGCGCAGCGCATCGCCGGCAAGGTCAAGTCCGCCATGGTCTATCCCATCGCAGTGCTTACCATCGCCATGGCCATTACCGCCGGCCTCATGGTTTTCGTCATCCCCAAATTCGCCAAGATGTTCGAGGAGATGCTTCCCGGCGAGACCCTGCCGGGCATCACTACTTTCGTGATCGCCGCCAGCGCCGCCCTCAAAGACAACGTGATCGGCTTCGTTATCGGACTGGCCGTGGGCATTTTTATTTTCAAGCTGATTTTGAAAACCAAGCCGGGGGCCTACGCCTTCGACTTTGTAGCCATGAAACTGCCGCCTTTTAACGGTTTGATCATCAAGAATATATCAGCGCGCTTCTGCCGTACCCTGGGCACGCTAATGGGTTCCGGCGTGGCCGTCTTGCAGGCCTTGCAGATCGTCAAGGACACCTCCGGCAACGAGTTGGTGGCCAGGGCTATCCAAGATGTGCACGACGCGGTTAAAGAGGGCGAGGGCATGACCCGCCCGCTGGAAAAATCGCGCGTCTTCCCGCTGATGCTCTGCAGTATGGTAGAAGTGGGCGAGGAGACCGGCGCGCTGCCAGACATGCTTAACCGGGTGGCCGGAGTCTACGAGGAAGAGGTGGACCGCGCCGTCGAGGGCATGACCGCCCTTATCGAACCCGTCATGATCTGCTTCCTGGCCGTAGTGGTCGGCGGCATCGTTATCGCATTGTTCGCACCCATGGTCAAGATGATCGACAAGCTGGGAGGCTGACAAAGGGGGGAGGACACGAAGACACACTAAGACACACAAAGGCACACTAAGGGGTTAACTTGAACTCCTTAGTGTGCCTTTGTGTGTCTTGGTGGCCAAAAATATTTTTAGAAGGGCAGGTTGTCATCTTCGATGATTTCGTCTTCGTATGACTCCACCGGCGGCAAGTCGTTGGCATTATCCTGTACCCCCACTGTATTTGGCATAGGCGGGTTGTATGCCGCCGCGGGAAGTGGCTGGCCGGTGAATGGCGAGACGTTCTCGCGTCCGAAGCTGTCATAGGCGCTTCTTTGCGGATTGCTTTGCTGCGCGCCTGCTTGCTGCGCTCTATGCTGCGGCGAGCCAAGGAACTCTACTTTGTCGGCCACCACTAGCAGCTTGTAGCGGTTTTGACCGCTGTTTTTATCTACCCATTTATCCTGTTTCAATCTGCCTTCAATGAAGGCTCCGGAGCCTTTGCGCAGATAGCGGCTGCAGTTGTCCGCGGTTTTACCAAAGCATTCTATGTCTAAGAAACAGACATCGCTTTTGTCCTCCCCCTGTTGTGTTTTAAAATAGCGGTTGACCGCCAGCCCCATCTCACACACAGACATCCCGCTGGGCAGCGCCTTTAGCAGCGGGTCGCGCGTAAGATTGCCCATCAGCATTACTCGGTTAAAATTAGCCATCTGAGTACCTCCTTGCCTGGTGATGTTGTGTTTTGCAGGGACGGCCTAATATAGTCCGCCAGCTTGCGCTTTTCACATGTAGCTGCAATCCTCTGCCTGCGATCTAGCACAACTATAGCTCAAAATAAATTAATTGCAAATAATTTGATAGAATAATTTGCAATTTTGTAAAGAGAGCTTATGCTTAGTGAAGATGCAGGATTTTTTTCTTTTGCACCACTTTGGGCCGGGCCTGCATCGACAGTTTTTTTTCCTCTGGCTCTAAGTGTGCGGCATTGGAAAGGAGACCCGTTATGAAGCAGACATTTATTCGCAGCCTATTTTTGCTCTTGTTCATCTGCGGCGGCACTATGTTATTTGCGCAGGGTAAAAAGGCCAAACTAGCCGCTCCGGCGGGGGAGGTTTTGGCGCCGGAAAGCGTCAAGCCAGTGCGTGACCCGGTGGCGGTGCTGCGCGGCAAACTACTCTATAAGCGTAATCAGGCAAAGAGATTAGAGCGCGAGGCCGCCGACAAAGACCCCCTCTTGCAAGAGAAGGTGCAAAAGCTCGAGGCGGAGATCAAGGCCTTGTATTGCGCCGCCGAACCCAAACTGAGCGAAATATATGCCGAACAAAGCAAGCTCAGCGAGGAGATTGAGGGCATGAAGGAGAAATAGGCTGCTCAGTCAAGAGCTGTACAGCAGTGCCGGTGCCAGCAATTAGGCTGGTGCCGGCATCACCACGAAAAAAGTCGTAAAAATTGGGAAAGCTTGGGATTCTATATGATTCTTTATGCTTTTATATATTTCAAAGAAGCTTAGTGTTCTTCAAAGCTGTGGGCCTCGGAGCCGTGTTACTCTGGCCACTTGTTTTTTAATATTTTCAGTTTTGTCTTGTTGCCTGATTTCCGTGTAATGCCTTGTTGCAGCAATTCGCCCGCTTCTGCTTCTGGCAAACGCCGGAAATTTTCCTGTTTTCCGACCTGGTCGATTTCATTTAATGCCAGCTTCAGTCCTCTGATGAGTTGTGCGCTGCAGAGTTTACTGGTTAGGAGCAGTTCATCTCTTTTCAAGGTGTTATTTTTTCCCGGATGCAGGTTTTGTCCGCCCGCCAACATGATTGCGGCCACTTTACATTTCATGGCATATGCCGTCATGATTTCCATCACCAGGTCATGTCCAAGTATATCGGCGCCATTTTTTCGTGCCAGTTCGGCCTCGGCGTCGGTGCAGAAATGCATGCCGGGCTGGCTTTGATAGGTGCAGTGTCTGAAGTCCAGGCCAACCTGGTGCATGGCATTGAAGATTTCGCTGTTAAGCTCCTGCGAGAGCGCGGTGCTTAGGTCGGGGAAGGGGTTTTCCAGCAGGCTATGCAGTCCGTCCAGGGGAGAAAACGAATATCCATTTAGGAAGTCAGTCAGCAGGCAGTAGTTGCCGTTTTTGATTTCCGGGATCAGGCTGATTGCCTGTCCCACATATATATGTTTGCGCAATCCCAGGCTGCTGGCTGCCATAGTAGGTAGCAGACAGGGTAGCAGGCCGTTTCCTTCGCAGAGCTGGCGGTGTCCGCTCAGCACCAGGATAGGCAGCCGGCGGCAAAGTCCAAAAAGAAAGCGCGGCTGCACCCTGTCCGGAGTGGGGTGCCTGGGCATTCCGGGCAAGTCGGCCAGCTCCAGGCTCAGCGGGCTTTCATCAAAGAGGCTGTCGCTGACAAAGCCGGCGGAAAACTGCAGGAATATATTGGCTTGTTCTATGCCAGGCAGATTCTTGCGCAGGCAATGCCGCGCCAGCTCGAGCTGCTCTCTGAATTGTGTGGTTCGGCCTGATTCCATAATCCGGAGCCTGTGTAAAAAATCGGTCTACGGGGTTTTAGACAGCAAGGCAGACTAAGACGCACTGAGTTTTTTTGCTGGCTTTTTTAACAGGGTCATAAACAGAGCCACAAAGATAATGAAGGTGCCTGACAGGGTCCAGGCGTTCATCTTTTCGCCGCGTATGAGCCATGCCAGTATGCAGGCCAGGCCGGGTTTAAGGAAGAAGACCATGGAGGCAATGAAGGCGCTTACTTTTTTCAGTCCCCAGTAGTAGAAGAGATAGGCCACCGCTGTGCCGATGAGCACGATATAGGAGAGCGGCATCCAGGCATTCTGCAGCTCGTGCAGCAGATTCCCCTGTAGCTTCAGCAGCGCCACCGGCAAGATAAAAAAGCTGCCCAGCAAAGAGGAGATACCCATAAAAAATGAGGCGCCGTAGTTATTGACCACCTTGCGGGTCAGGCAGACACTGAAGGCGAAGCCCATGGCTGCCAGGCACATCACCAGTATCGCCTTCAGAGCCTCCATCGAGGGGGTTCCCTTTTCAAAGATAAACAGGGAAATACCGCCCAGGGCCAAGGCCAGCGCCAGCCATTTCTGCAAGGTCCAAGGCTCCTGGTTGACAAAACGCGCTATGACTATGGCAAAAACCGCATTGGCGCTGAAGACAACCGCCGAGGAGGAGGCATTCTCGAACATCTCTATGGCAAGGTGGAAAAAGCTCAGGCTGACGGCGATGCCCACTAGCCCGTTGATAATGAAATATTTCCAGTCCGACCAGCCTGGCCAGCCTTTTTCCTTGAGGTAAGCAGGAGCACCAAAGGCCAAAAGCAGGATGCCAGTGACAAAAAAACGCATGAATACCATCATGTAGGCATCGATCTGACTCTGCTCGCCGACATATTTGCTGGCTATCTCAACCGTGCTGAAAAGTGATACACCGGCTATCGAGGCAGCCAAACCCCAGAAAAAAGATGACTTCGACATATCGGACTTGCCCATGAATAATTGCCTTTCCTACAGATAAAGTGATGCTTGTGAAATTGGTGTGACTTCGTGTGATTTAGTGTGCCTTCGTGTGCCTTCGTGTGCTCCCCCTTCGTGTGACTTAGTGTCCTATCATCTTTTTACTGCGGCATTATCCATCCTGAGGCGATGACTTCCTCATTCTGGTAGCATACCGCCAGCTGTCCCGGGGTCACGGCATAGACACATTCGTCGAATTTCAGTTCGGCCTGCTGCTCTGGCAGTTTTTGCAGCACTGCCTTCTTTGCTTTCATGCGGTAGCGGATTTGCGCCATGCAGCTTACTTCGTCAAGCTCTTCATGCTGCAGCCAGTTCATTTTTTCCAGCCACAGTTTTTTTTGCATCAGGTTTTCCTGTTTGCCGACGATGACCAGGTTTTCCTGCATATTGGTTTTCAGCACAAACCAGGGTCCGCCGCCCAGTCCCAGTCCTTTGCGTTGTCCCCGGGTATATCTGAAGGCCCCCTGGTGCCGTCCCAGTTTATTGCCTGCCAGGTCTATTATCCAGCCTTCTTTGTCCAGTTCTGGTCTGCGTTTAGCGATCATGGCGGCGTAGTCGGCTTCTTGCAGGAAGCAGAGGTCCTGGCTTTCCGGCTGTCCTTCTTTTCTCAGCCCCAGGCTTTGCGCCAGCTTGACGACTTGGTTTTTATGATGCTCACCCAGCGGGAAGACCGCCTTTTGCAATTGGTTTTGGCTCAATTGCGCCAGGAAGTAGCTTTGTTCCTTGTCCGGGTCCAGTCCGCGCAGCAGCCTGGCCAGTCCGTTTTGCTCTCTATGCACTCTGGCATAGTGTCCGGTGGCCAGGTGTGTGCAGCCGCAGTCCAGCACGGCTTCGAGCATGAGGCCGAACTTGAACTCGCGGTTACAGTAGACGCAGGGTGAAGGCGTATATCCCTCGGCGTAGCGCCGCACAAAATCACTGATCACGCTGGCCTCGAATTGTTCCTGCAGGTCCAGTATGTGGTGAGGGATTCCCAGTTTTGCGGCCACTGCTGCCGCTCTTTCGCAGCTGCTGTTCGGGCTTAGCAGCATGGTGAAGGCGCGCACCTGATAGCCGGCCTGCGTCAGCAAATGGCCGGCAAAGGCGCTGTCAACGCCCCCGGAAAGCCCCAGGCCAATAATGGTATCTTTGATAGGCAACATAAGTGGCGCCGCGGTCTGAGCAGGCTGGTCGAGGAATAAAAAGAGGCGGGCAAAGCGAAAAAACTGGCAGAGCCGCCTCTGGTGTGCTATTTTATGCTGAACGAGTTTCACATAATATAGTTCGTGATTGAGGACAAGATAATGAAAACGCTCCTTGCTACAGCTTTGTTGTGCTGCTCGCTGGCCCTGACCCTGTTTTGCCCAGGCTGCCTGACTATCAAGCAAAGCCTGGTTTTCAACCAGGACTCTTCCTGCATTATGACTTACGAATATTCATTCCCGGAAGAGCAGCTCGCGCTCTGGCAGGAAGTGGAGAGTATACTGGGCGATAAATATGGCGAAATAAGCAAAAGCTTTCTCGATGAGCAAAGCGCGCGCATATTTTTTTCCGACAATGGCTTGGAGTTGAGGCAATATCGTCAATATGCCAAAAACAAGCTTATGCATATAGAGATCATCGTTTTGGCCAGGGATGCCCAAAAGGCGGTCAACAGCGGTATTTTTGGCGATTTTCAGCTGCATCAGGATGCGCTGGGCGACCAGCTTTTCAAGGGGCGGCTCAATCCATTGCCTGATGATCTGCCCGCCGCGGCCTTGGAGCGCCTGCAGAAATATGCCGCTGGCCTGAATATGTCTTTGCGCCTGAAAAGCCCTACAGCGCTGATACGCAGCAATGGCCTGAGCATAGACTACCGCCAGACCGAATGGGCCTATGCCTGGCCGCCGCAGGCCGAGGCCGCCTCGATTTTCGCGCCCAAGCCATTACTGCTGGAAGCAAAGTGGTAGCCGGGCCTGGCAGGCGTTTTTGGACACGAAGACACACCCCGTTCAGAAAGGGGGGGGGCATAGTAGCGCCTCAACGAGGCGCCGGTTTTGATGGCTGCCTGCACCCCAGGCTGAAGCCTGGGGTTAAGCATAGTTATGCGCCTACGGCGCAAGTAGATATGCTTTTTTATAGTAAATTTTGCTAAGAGACAAAACGGCTTATTTCTGCGGCAAAATTCATCAGATGATTCTGATTTTGCCAGTAATGTTGACCTTGGCTGGTTAACTACAAAAGTAAAATTCTCCTGAAAAACGCAGTTTTCGGAAGAATTTCTAATTTTTCTTGAGAATCTGTCCATTTGGTGCCCCAAAGGGGCAACCTAATATAGCCCAGGGTAAGCGAGGCTCCGTAGGAGCCGAGCGCAACCCTGGGTAAAGCCCCCCCCGAATCCGGCGCCCTGTAGGGGCGCCACTAACGGCCTTTCGGCGTTATGACCTTTTTGGACGGAGTCAAGGTACAGCAAAGTTTTTTATGCTTTGCTTTTCACCTTGCTCAGGACCGCCGCGGCATTATTTCCGCCTATGCCGGCGGAATTGATCAGGGCGCAGTCGAATATTTTGTGTCTTGCCCCTTGAGCTATGCAGTCTATGCCCTGGCACTGCGGGTCTAGCTGCTCATGATGCAAAGTGGGCGGGATAAGCCCGTTTTGCATGGCTAGCACTGTGATGATCAGCTCAGCCAGGCCTGCGGCTCCCAACAGGTGTCCCAGCTGTGATTTATGGGCGGCGACGCTGAGTTCGGGCAGCCGCTGGCCGAAGATGTTTCGCAGTGCACCGGCCTCGCTGCTGTCATTAGCCACTGTGCTGGTGGCATGAGCGCAAACATGCTCGATGGCCTCAGGCCCTAGACCGGCCAGGCGCAGAGCCTCGAGCATGACCCGCCGCGAACCTTCAGCCTGCGGTGGCGGCGCAGTGATATGGAAGGCGTTATTATTGCTGGCCGCGGCCAGCACCAGGGCCTGGGGCGCGCCCGCTTCGGCAGAGCCTGCCTCCTCCCGGCTCAGCAGCACTGTGGCGGCCCCCTCGCTGAACAGCGTGCCCGAGCGCCGCAGGTCAAAGGGCCGCATGGTATCCGCAGTTATAGTGCGCAGATTATGCAGTCCGCACCAGGAGAATTCGCTGAGCAAGTCATAGGCCGCCACGATGACCTCGTCGGCCCGGCCGCTATGCAAGAGGTCCATGCCCAGCTGCAGCGCGGCCAGTCCGGAAGCGCAGGACATGGAGAGCTGCAGGCTGGCCGCCTGGCAGTCGTAGGACTCGGCGATACTGGCGACGAACTCCTCCACCAACCAACAGCTTTCCGGCGAGACCTCTTCGTTGTCGATTTTTTCGCGCCATAGCCATTCCTGTGCCTCGAGCGGGCCGAAATTGCTAGCCAGCACCAGCGCGCGCCGCGCCTGGCTGCGCGCGTTTTTGCCGGCCTGGCGCAAAGCCTGCTCTATGCTGTGCTTCAGGACTGCTCCGGCCAAGTCGTCCTCGGGAAACATCTCGCGCAGTTTCTCCTCCTGCCTGCGGCTGATTTGTCCGGCCAGCTTTTGTTGATATGGGCTGCTGTCAAAACGCCATATGGGTCTGAAAGCCTCCTGTCCCGCGCACATGGCGGCGTAGACCTCGTCGGGCTGCTCACCCAGGGTGCAAAACAAGCCCATGCCATCAATTCTGCTCTTCATTATCAGTTTCTCGCTGAGAATTCAATAAATACAGGCAATCAACCGATTAACGCAGGCGGAGCCGCCGCTATTGGCCGAAAACAGAGATATTCATGTAGGGCAAAGCTTGAAAAAATTCGTGTCCCTTCGTGTCCCTTCGTGTGTCTTCGTGTCCAAATTCCCGCCAGGCCAGTTTATGGTGCATTGCCGCCATTTTCAGTCATAGTTTCTGGTAGCGATAATATTAGCCTCGCCGCCCAGCACCTTGGGCAGCAATATATCGCCCGCTTTCACCGGCAGCCGCACCTGTATGCCGGCAATGGCTTGCAGGCAGGCCATGATTTCATCCTTGGCTATGGGGCGGTCGCTGCGCACACTAAGCGGCAGGCTCTTGCCGGGTATAAGCAGAGAAGTAGTGACCATGCGCGCCGGACGCAGACATTCCTGCTCGGCATAAGTCTTGCCGCGAGGACAGGCGTTGCCTGTGACCTGCCGGCAAACGCCGCCCTCGATGACAACCTCCAGTTGACAGCCTACAGGACAACTCGTGCAGACTAATTGCTTTTTCATGACTCGATTATCTTAATGGTGAGTTTTTTCTTGTCGCGCAGAGTGGCAAGCTGCTTGCCGCGTATGCTGATGCTGGCCATTTCGCCCGGAGTCAGGATGCGCCGCCGGCTCTCCTGCAGCGCGACACCATCGGCCTCAAGCAGTATGGCGGCGTTCATAAACACCTGGCTGGGGCGGAAAGTAAGACGCAGTACGCCTTGCAGTGACTGCTTGGCGACACGCTGCGGCACCGTGCCGCGCACGCCGTAGCCGTCCTCGAGCAGCAGAAACTCCTCGGGCAGCCCCAGGCCTGGCTGGCGGCAGTAGTCCGCGGCGGCCGCCCCGGCCAGGGCGGCCTCCTCGGAGACATGGTCCACCAAGTCGTGCACATGCAGCACATTGCCGCAGGCGAAGATGCCCGGCACATTGGTCTGCATGCGCTCGTCCACCAGAGGACCTGATGTAGTTACCGAGAGCTTCACGCCGGCGCCGCGAGAAAGCTCGTTTTCCGGTATCAGACCCACGGAAAGCAGCAGCGTGTCACAGTCGAATTCCTTCTCAGTGCCTGGTATGGGCCGGCGTTGCTCGTCCACCTGGCTGACCACCACTGCGCTCAGCCGCCCGCGTCCCTTGATTTCGGTGACCGTGTGGCTGAGCAGCAGCGGAATGCCAAAGTCGTCCAAACATTGCACCACATTGCGTTTCAGGCCGCTGGAGAAAGGCATGATCTCGACTACGGCGAGCACCTCGGCGCCGGAGAAGACCATGCGCCTGGCCATGATCAGGCCTATGTCGCCGGAACCCAGGATAACGATTTTTTTACCGGGCACATATCCCTCCAGGTTGACGAAGCGCTGTGCGGTTCCGGCGCTGTAGATACCGGCGCTGCGCGTGCCGGGTATGCCCAGGGCGCCGCGCGAGCGTTCGCGGCAGCCCATGGCCAGAATAA